>ERZ1740058.354-NODE-354-length-37659-cov-6.433252_pt1 | contig 37659 bp, 33 predicted proteins | sample MGYA00581745_ERZ1740058 | MGnify/ENA primary metagenome ERZ1740058 (study PRJEB43018, sample SAMN04849742) | marine metagenome | isolation source: floating plastic debris | place: Pacific Ocean | collected 2008-08-30 | study: EMG produced TPA metagenomics assembly... | reverse complement strand
TAAATATGAAAAAAACTATGCACCAGCACTTGCATGAACCATAGAAATCGCGGTGAAGCAATCTCCTCATCATGAGGGAGGTAACTTCGTCGCTTCGCTTCTCGCTATGACGAAATTGATATTAACATAATTGTTCCTCATTACTTATCCACCCTTTACCACTCTTCCTTTTTTCAGAACGCGGAAATTTTGAGCAAGTATATGCATAATGGAAAGATTGGAGCGTAATTTGACTTAAGATTAGATACACACCAACCTAATCTTATATGGCTTTTCTGAAATACATTTCCCTGCTTTTTCTAGGCATCGTACTGACGGGTTGCTACGTGGGCTACACCCCTAGTTACTACGATCAGGATATGCTGGTGGACTTCCCGCTACTGCCGCATACTGCTGAAGTTTCCGTTTATTTCCCTCAAGATACGCTGCCGGATGAAGAGTACATCCGGGTAGGGGTATTAGAAGTTAGAGGCGACGAATTTACCTCCTACAATACGCTGATCCGAAAATTACAGGTTCAGGCTCAGAAGCGGGGAGTAGACGCTATTCAATTGATGGGAAAACAAACTTACCTTGAAGAAGGTTACGAGGAATCCTACGTGCTGTCAGAATTATCGGGTATCGGTATCAAGTACGTGAAGAATATTGACTACCTAAGTGAATTCATTAAATCACAGGAAATCTATTTTTCTGGCCGAGGTTATAATCCTTCGGATTCCGGACGGTGGGTGGCTAAAATATGGCTCGACTTTAATCGGCAGGTAACTCAAATGGAAGGCGAAAAAAACTACTTACAGTTTGTTCGGAAGCATTCGTTGGACTATTTACTGTATTCTAACTCAGAGAAATGGCGCTACACACTAGATGAGCATCAGCAAATAAACAAGCGTACGCGTGTTGGTTCGGCGGGCGTACAATTGCGGGTATGGTTCTCCTATCAGGTCAAAGACCTTCCAAATTTCGTTCGGATCAGGGAATATCCGAGCCGAAAGGAGACAAGTATTTGGTTTGCCTATGATGCCGAAGGTAGGATTCTGAAGAAGCGAATCACCCTGCCAGACGGTGAGATGATTGACCAGATTCTAGTATACGATGCTATCGGAAGACATACGAAAAGTGAATACTACTGGGTGCAGGCTAACGATCAGTTGAGTCCCTACCTGCTGGTAAAACACCAGTTCTATTCTCCCGATGATATACCACAACTAGTGGTACTAAAGTAGCGAAGCGGTGGTTATGCCGCTTCGCTGACTGAAGTTTCTAGAAAGAATATCGTAAACCTACCTGAGCGGCCCAGCGAGAACCCTCGGCAGTAGGCGACTGGTTTACATCCCAGGGTTCGCCCGGATCGCTGAAAGAGAAAACCGGGCGGTTAGTAAACGCCCCATTTTCGTACTCAAAACCTTCAAACTGAAGTAACTCAAACACGTAACGGTTATCACCGCTTCCCATAAAGTATCTACGACCCCAATCATTGTTCAGCAGGTTACTGAAGTTGAATATATCCAGTGATAATTGTAACGTATGACGGCGACCGTTGGCAGTGGTGATGTAAAAATCTTGTAATACCTTCAAATCGAATACGCTAGAAAATGGAACTCTAGACCGATTCTGTTCGGTGTACTGCCCTCGGCGCTCACTTAAGTAGTCGTCGTTTTCTACATAGTTATCAAAGGTATTATACATTGCTTGCTGTTCAGCTTCACTAAACGGAATTCCACCTAGAACTTCTGTTTGGCTACCATCCGGATTGGTAATTATATCTACCGGCCCTAGTGTACCGAAAATAATTTCATCAACGCTATTGGGCACATAAATCAATGATCGTTCTACCCCTGGATCATCTTCATTAAATAGTCGGTCACCATTGCGGTAAACGTAAGAGAAAGGTTCACCCGACTGCCCGTTGTAGAAGACAGAAATGGTAGTAGCAAAATTATTAAGATACTCTTTACGGTACGAAAGAACCCCTGTAATACGAGAACCTACATCAAATGCTGATCGTCCTAGTAACGGCTCGTTTCGGGCAGTCAAACTGTATACCTGCCGCCAGTTAGTAGAGTTGATAAAACCGCGTCCGTCGAATAATGCTTCGGCTCGGGTAAACGAGTAAGCCAGGCTACCCCCAAATCCATTAGTCATGGGTTTTTCAATCTGAAAGGTAGCATTCCAGGTATAGCCTTCGTTGGTGTTGTCTACCAGCGTAATGTATCCATATTTATCATCAATCTGGTTACCGGTAAATATTGGTCGATTGTCAGGTGTACCTTCTAAGGTACCCGAGAAGGTAGGTTCCAGATTGACGTTTTTAACGTCAATATTATTTAGCGTTTTGGTGTACATAAACTCCGCCGAGCCGATCAGTCCCCAGGGAAGCCGCTGGTCAACTGCAATGTTGGTGCGGAATACCTGCGGATACTTGAAATCTTCTACAAATAAATCGACGTCACCCGAAGGACCAGCCGAGGTGTTAGCCAGATTGTCTCGCCACTCATCGGGAGTAGCGTAGAAAGGACCAAATACTCCAACGGATGAACTATTTAACCCATTGCGGATAAACATACCTCCGGGCCATACCCAAGGGACCCGGCTGGTAAATACTCCTAAACCACCACGTAACTGCGTGGTTTTATCTCCGGTTACATCCCAGTTAAATCCTACTCTTGGACTCCAAAGCAGTTGAGTAGCCGGAGTTTTGCTAGCACGAGCTCCTCTCAGGTCGTAGAATTGCTCAATTAACGGCACAGTTTCCTGGTTAAACTCCGTATTGTTTAGTGGAGGATCTTCCAGGAAGACCGGAATATCAGCCCGTAACCCGATATTTAGTTTAAAGTCGCTATTCACTTGAATTTCGTCCTGAACGTAAAATGCCATTTGGAGTGCGTTAAACGTAGGTCCTAGATTACTGGCGTCGTCACCCAAGCGAATCTCAGACTGACCAGGGGCTAGCTGCTCGTGACCGAACAAAGCAAAGCCGGGGTCACCAGCCAAGAAGCTATCTAGCGAGCCGTAGAAGTAGCGAGGAGTAGAGAAAACAGTAAACAAGTTCTCTATTTCAAAAAACTCATTATGCGTTCCGAAGGTAAAGGTATGCTTTCCTTTGTACCAATTAAAATTGTTAGTTAGCGTGTAAACATCCTGGAATACAATGTTGGAGTAAGAAAAGTTATCGGTACCTACGTGTATTACGGCTGGGCCATCGTCAATCTCAGCCTTTGGAAAAGGTGCTCCGAGTAGCTCCCGGTCATCGCGGACGCGAGTGTATCCTAAGATGAGATTATTAGAGAAATTATTGCCAAAGCTGCTCTTTAGCTCAATGGCGGTAGAATTGGTAGTAGTAGGAAAGGCGTTTCCAGTGTTGAAAAAGAAAATATCGCGGCTGGTAGGTCGGTTAAGGCGATCTGTGTTTCCGAAAACGTAGCTGTGGCGAGCCGTTAATTTATGCTGCTGATTGATATTCCAGTCTAACTTTACAATTACTTTGTCACTATTCCGGGTCTGAATATTGTTGAGGTATCCGCCCGGATCGTAGCCATATTGTGTGTCCAGATAGCTCACTAACTGATTTAAATCCGCTGCCGTAGCGTTTCCTTCGTATTCTTGAGGAATAAACGGAAAGGGTTCTTCTTCACGCAGTAATTCTACGTTGGTAAAAAAGAACAACTTATCCTTCACAATGGGGCCACCCAAGCGGAAGCCGTAGGTATTTACTGAAAATGGTGCCAAGCGGGTTCGCTCAGCATCAGGAATTTCACCCGGATTTTTTCCAGCTAGATTCTCATTTCTGAAATAATAGTAGGCTGAGCCTTCAAAGTAGTTTTTACCGCTTCGGGTTACCGCGTTAATTCCTCCTCCGGCAAAGCCACCCAGCGTAACATCGTAGGGAGCAACCACTACCTGGATTTGCTCTAGCGCATCCAGACTGATGGGTGAGATACCGGCTTGTCCGCCATTGGTACCTGAGTTAGCCAATCCAAACACATCGTTGTTTACAGCCCCGTCAATGTAAATAGTATTGAAGCGATTGTTAACCCCAGCAATAGAGATACCACCACCTGGGGTAATGTTAGCTTGCGGAGTTAAGCGAGTGAAGTCGTTCAGTGAGCGATCTACTGTGGGCAGCGTCATAATCTGCTCTCGGCTAATATTAGTTTCGGCACCGGTTCGGTTACCGTCAATAACGCCTCCGGCAGATATTATAATGTCCTGCAGTTGCGTTACAGACTCTCGCAGAGTTACGTCCACGTCAAAGGTCTGCCCCAAATCCAGGTAGATGTCTTCCTGCACTAGATCTTCGTAACCTACGAAGGAAACCGTTAGCGTGTAGGGGCCGCCTACCCGCATATTGGGAATGCGAAAGTAACCGGTTTCATTCGTCACGTTGATATACTCCGAACCCGATGGAGTATGTACTACTTGCACACTGGCTCCCGGAATAGTTGCACCGCCATCGTCGGTAACTACTCCACTCATGCTGGAAGTAGTAGTCCCTTGAGCCCAAGCTAGCTGAAGAGCACAGCCAAAGACAAAGACTAAAATCAGTAGAAAGTTTCTCATTATGTATAGATTAGGTTTTGGGTGCGATATTACAGAAATTCTGAAGTTAATGGAAGAAAACCCTAAAGGGAAAAATCGGTTATCCGCTCTAGAAAGTTCATATTAGATTTGAGAGTATATTCTTTTTCAGAATATTATTTTGTTTTTTCAGAAAAATTAAGAATAAAACCCATATTACTTAGACTGATTCATGTCTGGCTCCAAATCTTCTACCGAAGGCAGTTGATCTCTATACTGTTCCCAGTTTTCTAATAATGTTCTGACCACTTTGTTTCCAACCAGATAGGCAGCTTCTAAAGAAGGGATATAGGCCGAGTAGCCAGAATTCTCGTTTTTCATGCTTTCGGCGGCAGTCATATCTTCGGGCGGCATGGTAAAGTTGCTGGCGGTTCGTAGTACTAACAGGCGATGGGCATCTACTTTACCGGCGTTATCTAAGAACTGAAGAGACTGAGCCGTACCGGTATCCTCCATCGCCGAAGTAACGAACGAGCCTTTTCCTTCTGTCCAATAATCAACCCAGCGGTTGGCCCAGGTGTTCAGCATCTTACCATGCCAGAAGGTCATAGCCGCGATATGGTCGCCTTTAAGTACCATTGGGGGGCGCTGGGCTTCGGGATAGTTCTGGTAACGGATACGTAGCTGCTGTAGGTCTTCGGTATCTTCTAGTTGCGTACTTTTAGTAAGCTGGTAGGCCCACTCGGTAAGTGATGGGTTGAGTTGAAAAACCGCCCCGCTTTCCGGATTGGGAGCCTTTTCGGGAAAGGGTTCGGTTTCGCGTAGCGGAAAAATGCCGGTTTCCCAGTCGGTGGGAATTTCTCGCCCATCAATTTCGTGCATTAGGTCTCCATCTACTAGCCATTCGGCCCAGGCGGCAGAACCTAGCGGCATATCTTCTGGATCGGCTCCGGCAATACCGGCTACTACCCAGTAAGTTTGCCTCAGATCAAAACGTGGGTCCATGCCCAGTGCCATAATGGAAGCGGCGGAGTTGATACTACCCACCCCGGTAGTAATTGCCAAAACCCCTTGTTCCTCGTTATAGTATAAATCCTGATTACCCTGCGGAAAGGCGATGGCAGTAGATAGTGGAAAACGCTCTACCCAATACTGTAGCTCACCCGGCTGGTCGCCCTGTGCCTCGCCCCGCTCAAACATCGTGACCACCACTACTTTGATGGGTACAGGTTCTTCAGTAGAGTTTTCAGGCGAAGAAGAGTTTTCTGGCTGGCAAGAAAGAAAAGTTAATGATAAAAGAAAGAGTAGTAGACGCATGTGAATAGTGTTATGGCGACCGTTGCAAAGTGTCAGTGTGTTATAGTCCAATGTGTTCAGGCAGTGAGCATGTAACATGAATTTTCAACTTACTGATAATCAGTATATCATCATCATAATGAGTAGGAGAGCTACTATTCCGATGATTGTGGTAAACCAGCCCATTGGCTTTGATCTAGTCCAGCCCGTTAGCATAATCATGGTGATTAACGACAAAATCCCCAACAAAAATGCCGCGAAGCCAATGAGACGAGGCATCATCAAATCACTTGCGTTTACCTCGGAGGGATATCCGGGAGTGGTCGCCATGAAAATCTTGTTCATTGCGAAAATCGCCACGATGAACGAACTTGAAGCTACGATGGCTGCCTTTATAATACTTCTTGCCAGTTTCCCATTCAGATTTGATACAAGAAAATTAGCTACGGCAGTGATCGAGAATCCACCTAACAGCGAGCTAATCACAATTAACTGACTTGTTAGTTGGTTCCAATATTCAAATGAAAGTTCTACCATTTCAAACACTCATCAATAAAATCATTCCACCGGCCTTCCCACATTTGTAAAGCTGCTTGCTTTTCTTCATTATCAAGCAAGCTGTAGGCAATAGAGTTCATCGCCAGTTTTTTCATAGCACGTAAGTCTAGCTCCCAGGCGAGAAAGACAGTCCAGTAGTCGTAAGTCACTCCGGTGTAGTCAAATACGGCAGGGTCGTCAGAACTGATACTACACTGAATGCCTTGCGCCAGATAGCCCACGGCCGGGTGTACCCGTAAGTCGCGCACATAGCCCAAAATCTGATTACTGAGCGGATTTACTTCAATACAGATATTTTGTTGTTTGATAGCTTGCTGCACGGCGGGGTAGCGATACAGATTAAACCCGTGCCCAATCCGAACGCTACGTAGCGTAACGGCGTCGTACAAATTATCCAAATCCCAGTCACTTTCTCCGTCGTGCAAACAAAGTGGTAGATCTACACCGTATTCTTGGCGGAGCGAGTCGAACATGAGCCAAGCGTCCAGAAAATGTAAAGTAGAATTACCAGCATCTTCTTCGGCGACTAAATCGTAGGCCTTGATAAAATCGGGATAACGCCGCCGTAGTTGAAACGACTCAATTACATCCTGCTGAATGGTATTTAGTGAGCGAAAGCGAAGGTTCGTTTTAATTAGCTTGAGGGTAAAGTCTGGATCGGTTTGCTGCGCCTGCTGAAGTGCATCTTGGTAGTAACGAACCATCGTATCAGCGGTGTAGTAACCGATAGGATGATCTAGGTCGTATAGTCGTCTCGAAGAAATTCCCGCTCGAAGCTCTACATGCTGTACCCCGTCGGCGATGAGCGTATCAAATACGGCCGTCAGGTAATCCCGGAAGATAGGTTGGTAATAGAAGAATCCCCCTATCTGAGTAAAATGCCCCTCAAACGCTCCCCAAATATCTACCGAATCTTCACTCATACCCTGATCAAACGTTAGTAGATCGTATAGTGAGTCGGCGAAGTTCGGTACTTGCTGATTCAACTTACCAATACTCTGAAAACCAGCAGGCTCATCTCCTTGTCGGAAGAATTTTAACTCTCCTTTGACGTGCTCAGCAGAGGTTGTATCCCAAAAAACGTAACAGTCCGGCTCGGTAAGTGCCCGCTCAACTACCCAATGCAAATCGCCACTAGCCGACGGGTGCAAATGCAGTAGTCCTCCTTTGGGCATTTTACGAAGCAGGTGGTATAATTCGGTTTGCTCAATATGCTCTTTGGATTGATAGAAGTAACGAGCCGGAGGAAAGAAGTTAGTCTCTTTGTAATGGTCCAACATTTCCTTCTGCATCGCCTTCAACTTCTGGTTGACTTGCTTCTCTTTCTCGTTCAGCGCAATATCGGCCTCAAACGAAAGCGCAGAGTCCTGCCGAACGTATTGCTGGCGGGCCGCCAGGTAAGCTTCTTTGTCAGTAAAGGCAGGCACGCTTGATGGTAAAGCCGAGGTAATAGGCGGGGATGTTTTGCAGGAAAGAATGGTAAATAGCAGCGAGGCTATCAGTATGGATTGACGGAAGGTGAGATAGAGTAGCTGCATCTAACAAAGGATGAGCAAATTTGATAAATATTCAACTAGTAGCCAATTTCTTTGAGAAATTTTTAGTGAGATTGCCACATAGAAACATAGTGCACAATAGAAGAATCTCTTTATTATCTACCGTGCCTACGTGGTTATCAATGAGCTACGTAATCGTAAATCACTTTAGAAATATCGGATAATGCTTGAACTCCGGCATCTTCATCAGTGAGGTTTTTGGATAGTAGCACTAGTACGTAGCTTTCTCCGTCGGGTAAAAAGACAATGCCTGAGTCGTGATGTAAGCCGGTAATCCAACCGGTCTTGTGTGCAACTTTCACATCATTAGGCAACTGGGCGGGAATCATCTCATTGAACCGTTGATCTAGCAGAATATCAATCATAGCCTGGCTGGCTTGGTCACTCACTACTTCCTGCTGATTGATGGCTGCGAACAACTGCATTAGGTCGTAGGCGGTAGTAGTATTATTCAATCCTTGCCGATATGCCTTTCCGTCTTCTACACCCCGCCGTACCTGAATATCGTTAGCGCCCAGATCGCGCAGCGTTTGGGTAGTTTTATCGGCTCCTACTAACTCAATCACAATGTTGGTGGCGAGGTTGCTGCTGGAGATGATCATGTGGTAAACCAGATCGCGCAGGCTTTGTCGGGTGCCGATTTGCTCGTACAACTCACTGTAAGAATCATCGTCGGGAGACAAAGAATAGGTACTGCTATCCACAATACTATAGAACTCATTTTTAACCAGCACCGAGTCGTCCAGGCTCAACTCATCCATTTCAGCTTGTTTGTAAACTTCCAGCATCACTGGGGTTTTCATAGTACTGGCGGCGTGAAACTCTTCTCGGGCATTGATTAGCAATTGATCCTCAGGATTGTCCAGGTGCTGAAATGCCACCGCAAAGTCTCCGTCCACTTCACTAACTCGACCTTGAATAATTTTTTCTACTTCAATCAGGGTAGACGGACTAGGTTGAGCGCAAGCGAAGCAAATGAGCAAACCTAGAGGAAGGAAACGAAATAGCATAGCCGGTATGTTAGTATAAAGCGGGTAATTTGTAAATTAACCAAGACTTTTCAAACGATTGGTGTATGCATACTTTAGTGGAGCAAATATTAGCTGAGCCTCAAGCCAACCTTCTTATGCAACAAGTACAAGCAGCATTGGCGGAAGAACAGCAACGGCGCGAACGGTTTTATGAAGAAATGACCGAAACGCAAAAGATTGAATTTATCAACGGACAAATTTTTATGCACTCTCCGGTAAAGAAAAGACATAATAAAGCAGGTGGTTTATTATATAAACTTATGGACACCTATGTAGACCTGCACGATCTGGGATTTGTCGGTATTGAGAAAATCCTGATTACATTGACTCGCAACGATTATGAACCGGATATATGTTACTTTTCTAAAGAGCAAGCCCAATACTTTACCGAAGATCAAATGAAGTTTCCTGCCCCTAACTGGGTGGTGGAAGTGCTCTCTGAAAGCACTAAAGCCAATGATCGTGGAATAAAGTTTAAAGACTACGAAGCCCACGGCATATCCGAGTACTGGATTATTGACCCCGAAAAAGAGGTAGTGGAACAATATGTGCTGCAAGATAGCACTTACGAATTATTGCTAAAAACCAGAGAAGGTACGATCAGCAGTCACCCCCTATCCGGCTTTAGCATTCCTGTCCGGGCTATTTTTGACCGAACTGAAAATCTGCAAGCACTCAAAAAAATTACCGCTAGTTAGCTGGATTCAGCATCGTTCCGGCGAACAAAATCGCTTGGGTATGTTTCTCACGAATGAAGTAGGCAAACGGTCTATCAACCCGAATCAGGTCGGGTCGCTCCAGGTTAATAGACTCTACTCCAATAGCTACGGCAGTGGCCGCTGCTGCTTCCGAACCTTCTTCGTTTACCTCAATAAAGGCTTGGTGGATTACCCTGTCTAGAAAAAGCTTTTCGCCCGGAATTTCGTTGAAAAAACCGCCAAAGTTAGCATCGGTGGTAAACGGAAGCTCCATACCCATGCCTTTCAGTACATCGCTCATGTCTAGCTTAAATTCCGTCTTAAACTTGGGTATCATTAAATGGGTGGTTAACGTATCAGTTTGCTCTAACCAGTTGCTAAGTTGATCAATCGTTAGTCCATCCATCAGGCTAGCTACCGTATTTCCACCTTGAGGAAGCAGAATGACCATATTGAATTGTCCATTGCCATAGGGAATTTCAATGATTTGAAGCTCTTCTTCGTAGTTATAGTTTACTTTGGTCGCTTCGTTCGACATTAACGAGGCAGTGACATTAGAGCCATCGCCTAAATAAAATGGAGCTTCGCGGGTTTCACTTTTATCAAACTGGTATTGCCAGTTGGCTTTGTAATAAATTGCGTTGATCAGGAACATGACATCAGAATCTTTAATCTGCTGAATCAGGTTCTGTATTTTTCCCTGAGTCTGATCTTCTACCCACTGATTGATAGTTTCTTTGGCTTCGGGGTTGTCAAAATTGAGTCCCTCGATACGCCCATCGTAATGCTCCTGAATTAATTGATCAAAGCCAGATTGTAGGGTGAAAGCGTCACGGAACCAAATGGAATTGGCAATCGCCAAGGCTACCTCCTGATCCATGCTGAGCAATTGCTCAATGAGCAATTTTGCCGCCTGGTTTACTTCTTCATCGCTCATCTCGGCTACGCCCAGTGTTTCTTTCATTACTTCTTTGGTTTCGCCAGTGGCTCCGTTCACTGCCATATGTAGCGCAATATCCACACTGAGAGGAGAGATAAAGATATTTTCATCCGCCTTATTCTGCCGAATTGATTGGAATAAATCAATGGCGAATGAATTAGACGTTTCTACCAATGCTTCGGTTGAGCCAGAGATCGGACGTAGGTCGGGTGGATTCTTCTGATTGCCTATCGGTTCTTCTTCGCTACACTGTGCAAACAGTAAACTAGTGAACAGGGCAAAAAACACTACTGTAATTTTTGACAGGTTAATGGTTTTCATAGAAAAGGAATCTTTTTTATCGAGACTCATTTTGGTTTAATTAGGTTGGAAGGTGATTACTTTTTATTATTTGACCGGATTCATCATTGTTCCAGCAAACAAAATAGCTCCAGTATGCTCTTCCCGGATGAAATAAGCAAATGGACGGTCTACCCGAGTTACTAAGGGCTGAGATTCGCAGGTTGCGCATAAAAGACTAATTACTGCAACAGTGGCTGCCGCTGCTTCTGACCCTTCTTCGTTTACCTCAATAAATGATTGGTGAATTACGCGATCTAGGTAAAGTCTTTTGCCAGAAATTTCGTTGAAAAAGCCACCAAAGTCAGCGGCGTTACGAACAAACGGTAACTCCATACCCATTCCCTTTAGAACATCATTAAGCTCTAGTTTAAACTCGGTCTTAAACTTAGGTAGCATGAGGTGGGTGCTAAGTGTATCAGACTCGGCTATCCATTCCGTCAGGGTCTCGGTAGTTAAACTATTTATCAGGTCGGCTACCGTACTTTCCGGGGAGGGAAGCAAGATAATCATGCTAAACTGTCCGTTGCCGTAAGGGATTTCTAGCAAGCGCGTACCATCGGGCTGATCATTGATGTGAAGTTTGGTGCCTTCGTTAGACATCATCGGTACTGAAACCGTACTGCCATCTTCCAGATAAAATGACTCGTCTTTAGTAGCATTAGCGTTAAACTGGTATTGCCAATCCGCTTTAAAGTAAATGGCGTTGATCAGGAACATCACATCATCTGGAGTGACTTCTTCGACCAGATTCTTGATCCTTCCCTGTGTCTGATCTTCTACCCAGCCGTTAATAATGTCTTTGGAAGTAGGGTTCTCAAAGTTTAGTCCTTCAATGCGCCCATTGTAGTACTGACGGATGAGTACATCAAAACCAGATTGCAACGTGTAGATATCTTTAAACCAAATGGAGTTAGCGATAGCTAATGTTACCTTCTGATCCATATTCAGTAGCCGTTCGGTGAGGTTCTTGGCGGCCTCATTCACCTCTTCATCGCTGAGGTCGGCTACGCCTAGTGCTTCCTTCATCACTTCTTTAGTTTCGCCGCTAGCGCCATTCACCGCCATGTGGAGCGCAATATCTACGCTAAGCGGAGAGATAAAAATATTTTCCTCGGCTTTTTCCTGGTGGATTGCCTTAAACAAATCCAACGAAAAGGTATTAGCCGTTGCGACCAGTTCCTCGGTATTGGTGGTCAGAGGGCGAAGATCAGGTAAGTTGGGTTCGTTAGCCATTGGGTCTTCACTACAACGGAATAGTACCAAGCTCAGTAAGCCGCAGACAGAGACAACTAGCGCTTTATATTGAATGAATGTTTTCATAAGAGTTGTGAGAAAAAGTTTCTACCAAGACCCATTTGGCAGACACTCGGTTGGAAAGAGAAGTGTTGATCGTAAAATAAAATTGTGCTATCCACCGAAGATAGCTATATTCTTGGCTGAATAGACTACTATGCACTATAACCGCCTACTTCTCTGCTATTCGTTGTTCCTGACAGTGAGTTTCTCAACCGTAGGACAAACTGTCGAGAACCTACCGAACATTCTCTGGATAACTTGCGAAGATCTGAACGCTTATCTGGGTAGCTACGGCGATACCCAGGCAATCACCCCTAATCTGGATCGGTTGGCCAGTGAAGGAGTAAGATTTACTCAGGCATTTGCGCCCGCTCCGGTCTGCTCTCCCGCCCGGTCAGCATTGATTACCGGTATTTACGCTACCTCTATGGGCACGCAGCATTTGCGCTCGGAAGTGGAAATTCCCAATGAGGTTCGAGCGTTACCACACTACCTGCGTGATGCCGGTTATTACTGCACGAACAACAGTAAAGAAGACTACAACTTTCAGGATGAGGAAATGTGGGATGAATCCAGTAAGCGTGCCCACTGGCGCAATCGTCCTTTAGGTAAGCCATTCTTCAGCGTATTCAATATCGAGACTACGCACCAATCAAAAATCTTTGGTTCTGATGAAGAATTTTACGAAAGGTATGGTCATCAATTGAGCGAGGAAGAACGGCACGATCCCGCTGATATGGTGATTCCACCCTACTTTTTTGATACCCCGGTTACCCGAAAAATGTGGGCGCGCTACTACGATCTGGTGACCATTATGGACCGGCAGGTGCAGGATATTCTGGATCAGTTGCAAGAGGATGGGTTAGCGGACAATACCATTGTGTTCTTCTTTGCCGACCACGGTACCGGCATGCCCCGGGGCAAACGCGCATTATACGACTCAGGATTGAAGGTGCCATTTCTGGTAAAAGCCCCGTCATCCTATCAGCAGGCATTAAACCTGGTTCCAGGAACGCAAAGCGACCAGTTGGTAAACTTCGTGGATTTTGCTCCTACTGTACTCAGTATTATCGGACAGGAAGCACCGGATCAGATGCAGGGCGTTGCTTTCTTGGGGGAACACCAACAGCCAACTCCTGAATACGTATTTGCTACTTCCGACCGGGTAGACGAAGCCTTTGAGATTTCCCGCAGCGTGCGAAGCCAACGCTTCCTCTACATTCGTAATTACCTCCCTCACTTACCATTGATTCAACCTAATTTTTATACCGACCAGTCGGAAGTGATGGTGGAGCTCCGCCGGGTTTTGGCTGAAGGTGATTTAACCCCTGCCCAGCAACATATGTGGGCACCTACTCGTCCGGAGGAGGAACTGTATGATACCGAAGCTGATCCCTACCAGGTAAATAATCTAGCCGATGACCCGGAGTACGCAACGATACTAACCGAGATGCGCACTGCGCAGCAGCAGTGGGCTACCGAAACCCACGACTCAGGACTAATTCCCGAACCTATGATGCAGCGTCTGGCCGAAGGCCGTACTATCTACGAAATGGTGCGGGATACTAAAACCTTCCCTATTAAAGATATACTAGGGATTACGGATCTTTCTCTCCCTAATGAAAAACTAACCGCACAAATGGTAGCTGAACTGATGAAGAGTGAAAACCCAATTATCCGCTACTGGTCAGTGATTGGATTAGGAAGCGATGCGAACTTGGCTTCTTCGGTTCGGCCGGTACTACAAAAACATCTGAATGACCCGTTTCCTTCGGTGCAAATTAAAGCGGCTGAGCTACTTTGCCAATCCGGTGAGTGTGACGATGCTCTTCCATTACTTATAGATAAATTGGACAGCGAAGGGGCAACTATGCTGATGGCGGCTCGGGCTATCCAACAAATGGGAGAAGCAGCCAAACCAGTACTCTCGGAAGCGCAAGAAAAGCAGCAGCGCCTGTGTGAAATTGCGGAAGACCGTTCGCAGTACTACGAATTGTACGCCTGCTGGGCTTTGTCGGAATGGATGAAGCAGTACTGAACAGTAAATAATCGCTAAAATAAGCTTGGCGAAAGCGGGTTAGTCTATTAAATAACTGAATTTGTAGAAAATTGACCACCACTAGCGAGAAATATCCGTTAGCAAGATCAGTTAATACTCTGTTCAGTACCAATCCTAATCCCCATGAATAAACGTAAACTACTGGTCTTCGGACTATTTGTAGTACTGATTGCCGCCGGATTTATCGCTATGCAGCAATTCGCCGGTATGAAAGAACTACCTCCTGAGCGTCCTAAACGTGCTTCTACTAATTTTGTCCGGGTAGATGAAGTAACTTATGAAGAAATTGACACCGAAGTAGTAGAATACGGACGAATCACCTCCTCTCAACCGCTGGACTTGATTGCGGAAGTAGGCGGAAGATTGTTTGCGGGTCGGGTTCAACTCAAACCTGGAGTCAATTTCCGTAAGGGACAACTCATCTACCGGATTAACGATGCCGAAGCCCGGCTAAACTTGCAGGCACGCAAGAGTCAGTTTCTCAACTTGATCGCTTCCAGCCTGCCTGATCTTAAGATCGACTTTACCGAAGATTATCCCGCTTGGCAGGCTTACTTCGAAAGCATTGAGATAGACGAATCGTTAGAGCCGCTCCCTGAGGTGACTAGCAGTAAGGTAAAAACCTTCTTAGCCACCCAAAACATTCTGAGCGAATACTACAGCATAAAAAGTGGCGAAGAGAATCTCCGAAAATACTATCAATACGCACCTTACGATGGCAGTATTGTCAACGTAAATCTGGAAACTGGCACCGTGGTAAACCCAGGGGCCAATATTGCCAACATCATCCGTACTGATCAGTTAGAGTTGGAAATTCCGGTAGACCCGGAAGAAATTCGCTGGGTAAACGAAGGAGCTGAAGTAGAAGTCTCTTCTGAAGACGGTTCCCAAACCTGGCCAGGACGTGTTATCCGTATTGCCGATTTCATTGATCCAACTACCCAGTCTATCAATGTCTATGTAGGAGTAGAGGCGGAGACCAATAGCGGTTTGTACGACGGGCAATATCTACGCGCTACTATTCCCGGCTCGCGCCTGGAACAGGCCATGCAAATTCCCCGGCGAGTACTTATTAACCAGGATCAGGTATACGTAGTGAAGGACGGAGTACTACAGTCGCGCCGGGTTAATATTGAGAAAATTACCCAGGATCAGGTTTTGATTAGTCCGGTAGCGGGCAGCGGCCTAAATGCGGGAGATAGTTTAGTAGTGGATTTACCCGCCAATGCCGTAGAGAATATGAAAGTTACTACCGAAGTAGGAGGTGGACGCCCTGGCGGGAACCGTCCTCGTAAAGCCGATAGCCAGTCTGATTCAGCTACTACCGAAAATCGCAGTGAGACATGAGAAAAATTGTAGAGTTCTTTGTGCGTTATCCCATCTGGGCAAACGCTATTTTAGTCATTATTATCATTTTTGGGGTACTAGGTTATCTTAGTATTAATAAATCCTTTTTCCCCGAATTGCCTCCCAATAAGATCGCGGTTAGGGTAACGTACCCGGGAGCTTCTCCAGAAGAAATGGAAGAGGGAGTTACAATCAAGGTAGAAGAATCTCTCAAAGGGATTACAGGTATTGAAGAAGTTACCTCTACGTCTTCGGAAAACTCAGCTACTATTAGTATTGAAACCCGCGACGATTACGATATCGATGAGGTACTGGCGGAAGTAAAAAACGCGGTAGACGGAATTCCCTCCTACCCGGTAGGAGCTGAACCTCCTATTGTAACCAAGGACCGGGGAGGGTTTAGCTCTAGTGCGGCATTCCTAACCCTGAAAGGCCCGGCTGACCTAAAGGCTCTTAAGCAGAAAGCCGAGCAGATTGAAGATGATATGCTCAACTCTGGAGAGATTTCGCAGGTAGATATCTTTGGATATCCTCCGCTCGAGATTTCTATTGAAGTGAACGAAGCTACTTTGCAACGCTACGATCTTACTTTTGCTCAGGTGGCCAATGCCGTTCGCTTCAATAACCGGGATATTTCAGGGGGTTCGATTAAGACCTTGGAAGAAGAAATTCGCATTCGGGCCAACTCACAGGAATATGCCCCCGAGGAAATTGGCCGGATTATCCTACGGGCCAACCCCGACGGAAGTAACTTATTGCTGAAGGATATTGCTAATATAAAATTCCAGTTTGCCGATACCCCTAATAAAAGCTACTCAAACGGCCAAGTAGCTACGTCCATAAGCGTACGTAAGCTACCGGAGGAAGACTTGCAGGAAATCTCGGCATTTATAGGAGACTATCTGGAAAAATTCAATGCTGAAAACGATAACTTTGAACTAGTTGCCAGCTTTGATTTCAACACCCTACTTCAGCAACGGATCAGTCTGCTAACCAACAATGGTCTGGTGGGGCTAACCTTGGTGCTGGTAGCCTTAGGTTTATTCCTGAGTTTGCGGCTTTCGTTCTGGGTAGCCATTGGTATCCCTATTTCGTTTCTGGGCATGTTCATCGTCGGCAGCCTGGCGGGCATCACCATTAACATGCTTTCACTCTTCGGAATGATACTAGTAATTGGTATATTAGTAGATGATGGTATTGTGATCGCTGAAAATATTTACACCCACCGCGAAATGGGAAAAAGCCCGATAAAAGCAGCGGTGGACGGGACAATGGAAGTGCTGCCGGCGGTATTCACTTCGGTAACTACTACGATCATTGCCTTTATTCCACTTATGTTACTAGACAACCAGGGGTTTACCACCGAAATGTCTATTGTAGTAATTGCCTGTCTGGCCTTCTCATTGGTAGAAGCTTTCTTCGTACTACCTTCTCACCTGGCCACGGGTAAAGCCGAAGATGCTGACCATAAGCCTAAAAAGGATCGTATTCGGGGTGGATTGGATAAAGGAATTAAGTACCTGCGCGACAATATATACGGTGGGGTGCTTCGGCTACTGATCCAGTGGCGCTGGGTTTCATTTGCTATTCCTCTCTTCATTATCATGGTCGTGTGGGGCATGATACAAGGGGGCTTAATCAAGTATACTATTTTTCCATCGATTCCCTTCGACGATTTTGAGGTATCTCTGGTGCTGAACCCCGGTACCCGGGAAAATATCACCGAAGACTACATGCGCCGGTTTGAGGCTGCTGTTTGGGAAGTAAACGAGGAAATTAAGCAAGACCGAAACGATGAGCAGTCGCTGATTGAAACTGTTAGCCTAAACATTGGTAGTAGTGGTGGTCGTGGAGGAGTAGAGCGAGGAGGCCATACCGGATACCTACGGGTAGATTTAGCTAACCTGGAGCGGGTAGAGGATATCTCTAGCTTTGAGATTGCCAACCGAGTGCGGCAGAAGATTGGCGCCGTACCTGAAGCACAAAAGTTTAGTGTGGGTGGGCAGAACCGCTTCGGAACGCCATTTTCATTAGCCCTGCTTGGCAACAATCTGGAAGATCTGATGGCGGCCAAAGAGCAGGCCAAGGCCGAAATTATGGCACTGGCATCGCTCAAAGACATCAAAGATAATACCGCTACTGGGCAGCGGGAAATCCAACTGGAGTTACGTCCGCAGGCCTATTTCTTAGGTTTTTCGCAGCAAGATATTACCAATCAAATCCGGCAGGCATTCTTTGGTGAGGAAGCGCAGCGGCTGATTATTGGTACTGACGAAGTGCGAGTGTGGGTACGTTACCCGGAAGAAGACCGCCTGACTATTTCGCAGATGGAAGCGATGCGGATTAAAGACGGGCAGGGAAATGAGTATCCGTTACGAGAACTGGCCGACTACAACATCGAGCGGGGTGTGATGAATATCAACCACTTCAACGGCAAGCGCGAAGTGCGGCTCGAGGCTGACTTAGTTGACCCCTACGAGCCAGTGCCGCCCATTATTGAGAAGGTGCAGACCGAAATTCTTCCCCCTATTTTAGCGAAGTACCCCAGCGTGACCTATTCATTTGAGGGGCAGTCGCGGCGGTCGGCCCGTACCTTTGATTCCTTCGTTAAGGTATTTCCCACGGCCTTAATTATGATGATACTGGTGATCACTCTTTCGTTCCGTTCGCTTTATCAGGCCATTCTAATCTTACTGCTCATTCCGTTAGGATTAGTTTGTGCGGCTATCGGCCACGGTATTCATGATCAGCCTATTTCCACGCTCAGTATGTACGGTATGATTGCTCTTTCGGGAGTAATTATCAACGATGCGGTGGTGATGCTGGATAAGTACAATCAGAACCTACGGGAAGGTATGCGGGTAGAAGAAGCGGCATTTGGGGCGGGTATTGCTCGTTTCCGGGCTATTTTGCTTACGTCTATCACTACGGTAGTAGGGTTGTTTCCGCTGATTCTGGAAAAGAGCTTTCAAGCGCAGTTCCTGATTCCGATGGCCATTTCGGTAGCCTACGGGGTAATGCTAGGTACACTGATGATTCTGCTGTTCTTCCCGGTAATCATTTTGATTTTCAACGATGTTAAGTTGTACATCAACAAAGGTATTGGTAGGATAAAACATTTTATGAATCCGAATGAACCCTACCACTCGCCCGACCACGAAGATGTAGAACCAGCTATTCGCGAACAACGCCGACTACAACAAGCATAAATGAAATATAGGATGTGGGAGAGAGTGAGTACTCTCTTACATCCCCTCTTTTAATCCTGACTTCCTACCCTTCATGAAATATTTATTTTTTACTTTGGCCGGCTTAGTAATGACTTGCTTCGCTAATGCCCAGGAGCAAGAAGACCTATCGCTCTCCCAAGCTATCCAGATTGGATTGGAGAATAACTTTGATATTCAGATTGAAGAACTGAACATTGAAGTCGCAGCTAATAATAACAACTGGGGAGCTGCCGGACGATGGCCAACCATTAGCTTTAGCCTAGCACAGAACAATAATTTCCGGGATGTAGACAACCCTGCCAGTTTCTTGCAGGGGCTGACTATTTCTAATGATATTACGCCCTCTATTAATGTAAACTGGATTCTGTTTGACGGCTTCAGCGTCAGTATTCGTCGTGATCAGCTACAGAAACTAGAGAATCTCACGCGAGGCAACGCGATAGTGGTGATTGAAAATGCAGTGCAAGGGATCATAAATCAGTACTACATCGTGCAGTTGGAGCAGGAGCGACTGGATGTGTTAGCATCTACCTTCAACCTGTCTAAAGACCGCTACGAGTATATAAAGCTAAAAGGTGAGCTAGGTAGTGCGGTAACTTTTGATATTCTGCAGCAGAAAAACCTGTTTCTAACTGATTCTACCAAATTGGTAAACCAGGAAATCACCTTTGTAAACGCCCGGCGAACCCTGAATCTACTAATGGGAAAAGATGTAACGCTCACTTACAATCTTACCGATAACCTGGAAGTAGAGCCACTCAATTTTGAGTTGGAGGAACTGTACGATCGGATGATCGCCAGCAATAGCAATTTGCAGAACCAATACCTGAACTTAGAAATTGCCCGTTTAGATACCCGACTGGCAAAAACTGAGCTTTATCCTCAACTCAGTTTTACGGCCGGTGCTGGCTATACCTGGCAACGACAGGATATTTCCAATGCTGAGTTCGCTTTTCCTGACCCTGATCGCGAGGAGGTGGTGAATGCTAGAACGCTGAGCTATGCTGCTGGGTTTACCTTAAACTACTTATTGTTTGACGGAGGACGCGTGCGTCAGACAATTGAAAATGCCTACACTCAGGAACGTATCAGCCAAGTACAGATTGACCAACAAAAGATTACGCTGCGTAATAACCTGCTAGCCACCTTTGATCTTTATAATGTCCGGAAAAAACTACTGTCCATTTCCGAAGAAAATGTTGAGACCGCCCAACTCAACCTAGATTTGGCCGAGGAACGTTTCCGCAACGGAACCATCAACTCCTTTAATTACCGTGACCTTCAGGTAAGTTATCTCACCACGGCCCTTACCAATATTCAGGCTAAGTATAATCTGATTGAGTCGGAAACCGAACTACTACGTCTCACCGGAGGTATTCTGAGTGAGTACGAAACGATCAACTAAGCCAGCTTCTGAAGCTTGTTGCGAGCTTGGTTGATCTGAAAAACGTATTATTTTTGGAAGAAATACGTGACCACCGAATGATCAACCGACTAAAAACCGTTTATCGTCAAAGAATCAAGCTGGCCATTGACTGGAAGTCTAAGCTCATTGATTTTCTAATTGTAATTCTAGGGATTAGTCTAGCTTTCCAACTAAATAGCTGGAATGAGACCCGGAAGACCAACCAGCGGCTGAAGAACTACCTGGAAAGCTTTCGGTTGGAAACCCAAGAAAATATTGAAAATTTACAGCAAGTATTAGCGGCAGCCATCTCACAGAGAGAGGTGGCAGATACTATAAAAGCCCTCGTCACCACCAAGAGATTTTCTGATACTCGGCTGGGAACTACCTCACCAATAATGACTAATTTTGTGTTTTACCGCCCTCTCGCTACTACGATGGAGAACATAAAAGAGTCAGGTGACTTTGAATTAATTAGAGATTATACCCTTCGGAAAAAGTTGATCAATACCTACAAATTGCTGGAAAATACGGGAATTAATGAACGAGTTACTGAAGATTATATCCACGATTTTATTAATCCCTATTTCTTCAATAAAGTAAGGTTCAGCACTAACTACCCGATAGACCCGGCGGACTTCATCACTGATCATCGCTTCGAGAATATTGCTGTTGCCTACAGCAACCTAATGACTAATCAGATTATTGAATACGAGAGCGTACTAGAGAAATTATATAACCTCCAACAAAGTCTGGATAACACAGAATAGTAAAAATGGCGTAAATTTATTGCATTAATAACCTAGCAATTATGGATACTCTACTCTTATTCATTGGTGGTTTAGGCGGTTGGGAAGTCTTACTAGTTGTTATCTTCTTTCTATTAGGTACTGGGCTATGGCTCTACGCGCTTATTGATGTACTTCGCAGTCGGTTTCGCAACGATAGCGATAAAATCATCTGGGTGTTGGTAGTTATACTCTTACAGTTTCTTGGTGCTATTATCTATTTAGCGGTAGGAAAAAATCAGAAGGTGTAATAGAGAGAAAACTAAATTAATGCATAGCCTACTTCTTTTTATTGATACTTTCAATGTGGCCCAGTCGCTACTATTGCTGGCCGTGGTTCATATGAGTACTAATGTTTGGCTGGTTGCACTGTTCGATGTCAGTAGGAACCGGTTTCCGAATAACGAGAAGATCGCCTGGCGGCAGTTGATTGTTTACTTACCCTTACTAGGTGCCGTTATCTACTTACTGTTAGGGCGAAACCGTAAAATACTTTAGCGCATGCGCCGAACCTCTTCCGCTTCTACTAAAAATTTTCATCTGGGGCTACTAATTATTCGTGTTGGATTGGGGGCAACGTTCATTGGCCACGGTTTACCCAAACTACTGGGTGGACCAGAACGCTGGGCGAGGTTAGGTGGTAGTATGGAAAACTTAGGTATTACTTTTCTTCCTGCATTCTGGGGTTTTATGGCGAGCTTCGCCGAATGCGTAGGGGGGCTTTGTCTGATGCTGGGCATATTATGGGTGCCTGTACTGCTACTACTCATTTTCACTATGATTGTGGCCACCGTAAATCACATCAGCAATGGTGATAGTTTTAGTCGTATTTCTCACCCCTTGGAAGTAGGGATTGTCTTTATCGCTCTTTTGATTACCGGCCCCGGTAAGCATCGTATCAGCAAAAAATTGTAACCCGTGCGCATTTTACTTTTTCTTTTAGCAAGCTTAGGGCTGAAGGCCTGCGTCCAGTCCCCACCTTCCGAATTTGAAATTTTTGTCGAACAGCATCCAGAGCAGAGTTTCGATCTGCTTATCCAAGGAGGCGAAGTAATAGATGGATTAGGCGAAGAAGCGTATCCGGCTGATATATTGGTTAGCGCTGATAGTATTGTCTTTATCGGCTTAGTAGATACTACGCTGGTTAGTATCAGGCGAATTATTAATGCCGAAGAAAAAACCGTAACGCCCGGCTTCATTGATATGCACTCCCACGGTAATCCGCTGGAGACTCCTGATTTTCAGAATTTTCTAGCGATGGGAGCTACTACGATCTCACTGGGTAAAGATGGCTCCAGCCCCAATTACGAAGACCTGGGCGAATGGATGCAGCTAGTAGAAGATACCATACCGGGAGTAAACATTGCCATGTTTGTGGGGCACGGTACCCTGCGGATGCAGTCCGGTATCAATTACAGTCCCCGGCCTACCGAAGGGCAATTAGGCTTGATGGGTGATTTGCTACGGAAAAACCTGGATGCTGGTTGCTTTGGCATGACTACCGGACTGGAGTATATTCCGGGCTTTTATGCTCCGGCCTACGAGTTAGAATATCTGGCAGAGATTGTAGGTGAAGAAGGTAAGCTGATTACCAGTCACGTACGGAATGAAGATAATAACGAAGTAGAAACCTCTATCCAGGAGCTGCTAAAGCAAGGACAGTACTGTCTGGTGAACGTATCGCATATGAAGGTGGTGTATGGAAAGGGGAAAAACCGAGCCGAAGAGATTCTAAAGTTACTGGGTGAGGCCCGTCAGGCTGGAGTTCAGGTCACCGCTGATGTATATCCCTACACCGCCAGCTATACTGGTATCGGTATTTTATTTCCTGAGTGGGCCAAACCACCCAACAATTACGCCCGGGTAGTCGCCACCCGACGGGCGGAGCTAGAAGAATTTCTTCGAGATAAGGTTAATTCGCGGAACGGTCCCGAAGCAACGCTCTTGGGCACCGCGCCCTACGCCGGAAAAACATTGGCTCAACTAGCCGAAGAAATGAATAAACCCTTTGAAGATATTCTGATCGACGACATAAAGCCGGGTGGAGCTTCCGGAGCCTACTTCGTCATGAATGATACTCTGCAATCCCGCTTTATAGCCGACCCTTGGGTGATGATCAGCTCCGATGGTAGCCCCACCTCCCGCCACCCCCGAGGGCATGGTACCTTTGCCCGGATTGTTGAGAAATTCGTTGTGCAGGATAGCATACTTACTCTTACCGAAGCGGTACGAAAGATGACATCGCTACCTGCCCAAACGATGGGAATTATCGACCGGGGCATGCTGGCTGTGGGAAAGAAAGCCGATATTCTGGTATTTGATCCCCAGCAGGTGCACGAAACTGCCACTTACGAAAATCCCTTTCAGTTGGCCGAAGGGATGGACTACGTGATCGTAAACGGTGAAATCAGTCTGGAAAACGGAGAGTTTAGTACGCAGCGCTACGGACAGATGCTACGAAAGCAGTGATTGATGATGAATGATTACTGAACGCTTCCCAATTCTCCTCCATATTGAGCCGAACCGGGATCATCTGAGAATTTTTCAGCCAGTTGGTGAAAGTCAGCTCCTTTCAGTAAGCGTTTCCGTAGTTTTTGCGCCTGCTTTAGCGCTTTTTTCTCGTCCTTGGCCGAAGCAGTTTCATTTGTTTGCGCTAGTATTTCTGCACCAGCCAACAAAAATATCGATAGAGTAATTACCATTCTCATGGTAGGGTAAGATAGCAAACGCTGGCTGAAAATGCGAATGGGTAATTATTGCTGCTTATTGGCCCTAACTTGAAACTCACCCGGGGATAATTGTTTTTTCCGCTTAAACAGTCGATTGAAGTAAGAGCGGCTCTCGAAACCGCACTCCAAATAGACCTCCTTAATTTTTCGGTGTGGATCTTTTAGCATACTGGCGGCCCACTTAATCCGTTCGTCGTTGATGAAATCGTTAGGAGAAATACCAACTTCATTCTTGAATACTCGGTAAAAGTGTGATTTGCTCATGCAGGCCTTTTCGCTCAGCGTATCAATACTTAGCGGTTCGCCTAAGTGGTTCCGAATATACTGTATAACATAAGCTAATCGGTTATTACCAGATGAGCCATCTGAAAACTCAAGGTAGGTTTTCTTGGTATTCGCTTGCAGAATTCGCATAATCAGCTCTTGAAGCATATTATTGACGAAGAAGTCCTTAGCTGGGTGGTTCTCAGCAAATAGAAAGATCAACCTTTGCAAAATCTGATAGATACCCGCATCGTTGGTGAAATGAAAATTATAGTCCATCAGATTCCACTCTTGATCATCGGCCTTGGGCATCGTTTCGTTCATCAGGGTAATAATTTCTCGCACTCTTTCCTCCGCAATAGCAATCGCTAGGCACTGGGTAGGATCGCCTTTCTGAGCTTCGGGAAAATCGATCTGCATAAGTTCATTAGCCGGCAAAATGAGAGATTCGCCTGGCAAAAAATCAAAGGATTGTTCGTCGCGCAGGTGCATAATTTTTTTCCCCCGCAGCATACTGGCTATTACCGGATGATCAAACTGCAGTTGTACCCGCTCGGCTTGCTGTTGGGTCTCAAATATGTGCATTGCGGCTTGTCCTACGGTATAGGTAGTTTGGTTTTCTACCAGAGCTTCCAGCTTCCTTTCCTCAAAAAACCGATCAGGTAATCGCATAAGTGTACCAGGTAATTGTTAATGACTATTAAAAATAGTACTATATTTTTGTTAAATATGTAATGTGTTCAGATGAATCAATCTACAAATTACTAAAATATTAGTATTAATAGAATCGGTCACGTAAATGATAGAATTCGTCAGTGTTTTTACCTCTCAACTCTTTAACTTGAGTATCCGATAAAAAAATTTCGGTTTGTCAAATTTAAATTAGTAACCTAAACCCTCACAACTATGAGCGACGTTCTCACCACTACCAGTAGTCAGGTAGAAAAACCTAAATTCAAAGACCAGTACGACAATTACATTGGCGGAAAATGGACACCCCCAGTGAAAGGTCAGTACTTTGATAACACTTCGCCGGTAGACGGTACCAGTTTTACCCGCATTCCTCGCTCTACTGCCGAGGATATTGATGCCGCTATCGATGCTGCCTGGGCTGCTGCTCCCGCCTGGAATACTTCCTCGGCCACTGAGCGTAGTAATATACTGCTTAAGATTGCTGACGTGATGGAGCAAAACCTGGAAGACCTGGCCCGGGCCGAAACCTGGGACAATGGAAAAGCACTACGGGAAACTCGCGCGGCTGACCTGCCACTAGCCGTTGACCATTTTCGCTACTTTGCTGGAGTTATCCGGGCCGAAGAAGGGTCTGTGAGTGAATTGGACGCTAACACCGTTTGCGTTAATGTCCCGGAACCACTCGGAGTGGTTGGCCAGATTATTCCTTGGAACTTCCCAATTCTGATGGCAACCTGGAAATTAGCTCCCGCATTAGCTGCCGGAAACTGCGTGGTGCTAAAGCCCGCTGAGCAGACTCCAGTTGGCATCTTAATTTTGATGGAGCTGATTGAGGACCTTCTACCTGCCGGAGTTCTAAATATTGTCAACGGTTTCGGCGACGAAGCTGGTAGACCCCTAGCATCTAGTCATCGAGTAAACAAAGTAGCCTTTACTGGCGAGACTACTACCGGCCAACTGATTATGCAGTATGCTTCCAAAAACATCACTCCGGTTACATTAGAGTTGGGTGGAAAGTCGCCTAACATTTTCTTCGAGAATGTAATGGATGCCGACGATGAATTCTTTGATAAATGTCTGGAAGGAGCGGTCATGTTTGCGCTCAACCAGGGTGAAGTATGTACTTGCCCGTCCCGCTTATTAGTGCAGGAAAGCATTTACGACAAATTCATTGAACGGGTAATTGAGCGTACGGAAGCTATTCAACTGGGCCATCCGCTCGACGCCAACACCATGATGGGGGCGCAGGCTTCTAACGACCAGTACGAGAAAATCCTGAACTACATCAAAATTGGTAAGGAAGAAGGCTGCGAAGTGCTTACCGGAGGTGAGGCAGCGTACAACGAAGGCTTAGAAGGTGGTTACTACATTAAGCCCACGATCCTGAAGGGTAATAATAAAATGAGAGTATTTCAGGAGGAAATCTTCGGACCAGTGGTATGTGTAACCACTTTTAAAGATGAGGCTGAAGCCATTGAAATTGCTAACGATACGAATTATGGCTTGGGAGCTGGAATCTGGAAGCGATATATGAAACAAGCATATCAGATTTCTAGAGCGATTAAGGCCGGACGGGTTTGGGTTAATAATTACCATAACTATCCTGCCCACGCGCCATTCGGAGGGTATAAGAAGTCAGGAATTGGCCGGGAAAACCACAAGATGATGCTAAGTCATTATCGCCAGACCAAAAACATGCTGATTTCTTACGACAAGAAAGCCATGGGCTTCTTCTAAATAAATTGACAGTATAAGGTTCAAGGTCAAGGATTTTGTACATCCTTCGCCTTAACCTTGTACTGTAAACTATACTTCTATGACTGAACGCGTAACCGTTACTGAAAAAGCCCAAGAGATTATTGATCAACTGCGAGAGGAACATGGTCCGTTGATGTTTCACCAGAGTGGTGGCTGCTGCGATGGTTCATCGCCCATGTGCTTTCCCAAAGGCGAATTAATGCTAAACGAGACTGACATTTGGCTAGGAGAGATCCACAGCTGCAATTTTTACATGTCGAGCGACCAATTTGAGTACTGGAAACACACTCAGCTGACGGTAGACGTGGTGGAAGGTCGTGGAGCTAGTTTCTCGCTAGAAATACCCCTTGGTCTTCGATTTGTTATTAAGTCTCGTTTGTTCACCGAAGCAGAGCAAAACAACCTTACGCCGATCCATTCCGGAGCCGAATAACAGTTTCGCTCTGCTTATAATCACAGTCATATCTCAGCAAACAAATTGTTGAGCGACTCCATCAAGGTAGGGTGAGCGATAGCCATATCTCGAATCTGCTGAGCAGTTACCCCACCCATCATCGCCAGAAGTAAAGCCGAAGCAATTTCTCCGCCCTCCATGCCGAGAATAGATGCTCCCAGAATGGCGCCGGTTTTCTTGTCTATCAGTGCTTTCATAAACCCTTGGGTGTGGCTGGTTTCGTAAGCTCGCGCTACGCTTTCCATAGGCATCTTGGCTACTTGGTACGCAATATTCTGATCTTTGGCCTGCTGCTCATTCAAGCCTACCCGTCCTAACTGCGGGTCAGTAAAAACCGTGTAAGTCAGAATTCGGTCATCGGTCGACACGTTTCCGTCTTCAAATAAATTCTTTTTCAGAACTACGTAGTCGTTGTAGCTGACGTGTGTGAACTGCGGGCCACCCTTCACATCACCAATAGCGTAGATTCCTTCGACTGAAGTTTCCAGTCGCTCGTTAACTTGCACGTATCCCTTATCGTCGGTTTCCACACCAGTTTTCTTTAAATCTAGGTCATCCGTATTGGGCACTCGTCCTACAGCCAGTAGCACGTGCGAGCAGCGAATATCTTCAGATAGTCCGCCGCCTTCTCCCGATAGAATTACTTCATCGCCTTCCCGCTTAATGTTGTTGATCTTACAATTAGTGATGATATTCAGTCCCTCTCCTTCCAGGATTTTCAGCATCTCCTCCGATATGTCTTCATCCTCAATATCCAGAATGCGCTCGCCGCTGTGAAAGACTGTTACCTTACTACCGAACCGATGGAACATTTGCCCAAACTCCAGTCCGATGTAGCCTCCCCCAATCACCAGTAGGTGGGAAGGTACTCCATCTAGCTCCATGATAGTACGGTTGTCGTACCATTCAATCTGATCAAGCCCGTCGATGGGTGGCACCAGCGTGCGGGCTCCGGTATTGATAAAAATTTTATCGGCTTTAAGCAGGCGTTCTCCTCCGTCGTTCAGCACTACGATAATAGTTTTCTTATCGGTAAAACGGGCTTTACCTTCAATCAGATCGAGATGATTAGTGCCGGTGAGGCTTTCGTACTGTCCCTCACGGAACGAGTTTACTACGTCGTTTTTACGGGCGATGACTTCTTTTAGATCGACACTTACATCGCTAATATGAACACCGTACTCTTTGGCTCGTCGGGCCTCGAGAGCTGATTTAGCGGAGGCCACCATGGTTTTGGTTGGGGTACAACCAGTATTTATGCAAGTGCCGCCTATGTGTTTTTCCTCGATCAAAGCGGTTTGCATTTCCTTTTCGGCCAGGTACTTGGCCATGGGAATACCACCTTGGCCTGACCCGATAACAATGGCATCGTACTGTTCAATTTGGGGCATAGGCTAGATAGTTACAGATAAAAAAATCAATCCATCAACATAACTTGCTCGCTACTCAATATGTTGAGCTGATTAGCTGCTAACCAAGACAAGAAAAAGGGGTGTTGATGCAGTAGAAGTAGGAAAAAATAGCAAGAGAATAAATAAACTTAAAGTGCCCGTAGGTTGCTGCGGGCTTTTTCGTGGGCTCGACTCTTTCGCTTGGCCTCCTTTTTTACCTGCTTATAGTACTGTTTTGCTAAAGTCGGATTATTCTGCTGCTCAGCGATCTCACCCAGGTACAGCATGGAATAATGATAGTAGCCTGACTCAGTAGCATCGATCGCTCGGGCATAGTCAATCGCTTTTTGGTAATGAGTTTCGGCCTCGGTCAGGTCGCCGCGCATCTGGTAAATTTGTCCTAGGAAGAAAGCAGCGTAGCGACCACTGGTAGCTTCGTAGCCAGTTTTAGTACTATCTATATTTGTCAGTATTTCCAGCGATTCCCGTTCCGCATCGCGGTGTTTGCCCCGGCTGTAGAGCTGTCGGGCGTAGTATCGATGGAAGTACGGATTGTCGGGAAATGTTTGGTGAAGATATTCTGAAATCCGAAAAGCTTCGCGCGGGTCGTTTTGCTCTTCGGATAAAATACGCATCAGGAAGTACTGCGCCTCAGTGCGGGTATAGAAAGCATTATTCGCTACCGACTTCAATTGCTTTATTCCCAACTCTTTATCTCCGTCAGGAAAGAATACCATGAGCGGGCGTAAAATAGCGTAGTTATCTTTAATCCACTCGGCGTAGTAATTATAGAGAGCATCACCGAACAAAAGCTCCGGGCTGAATTCTTCTTTTCCTTTACATATTTCTAAGTACTTGAGCGAGAGTCGTCCATCGCCTGCCGCTTTGGCAAAATCGCGCCGCTCGGAGTGTAAGCGCCCTTTAAAGGCGTAGGCAGCCGCCAGAAAGAAAGCGGCTTCAGGATCTTCTTCATCTTCGTCAAACATGCGCTCAGCGTGGGTGATGGCAGTATCCATGTAAGCCAGGCAGCGGTCGTCGTATTTGGTTTCCTGCGGATTGGGTACAATCTTCCACCACTCGCTTAGTCCTAACAGAAAATACGGTAGAGGGTGGTCTGGGTGAGCCTGTTTAATCCAGCGAAACTGGCGTTCGGCCTTGGCAAACTTAAAGTTGTACATATCGTTCACCGCTTGCGTCGCCTCAATCTGCATATTCATATCCAGCAACAGTGGCTTCTTTTGTAATCCAATTTCCGGATCCTGCGCCTGCCCATAACCCACTGGTCCACTGCTAAGGCCTAGCACCCAAAATCCGAACAAAAGAAAACGAAATAAATTCATAGGCGTAGTTATTCTCAATCTACTAACAAAAGTTGTTAGTAAATATTTCATTTACGCTTAATTTTCTAACCGGGATGTACGGTTAGGTAAATTTTTCCGCTAAAGAATTGTTTACAAAAACGATAATCGTCCATCAGCGTAAATCGCTCTAAGGGCTTTCTTTTATTGAAATTATATCCTTAAATTTGCAGACTTAATGAAAAAGGGGGTAACAATGGATGATTTTACACAGTTAGATATTGATATTTACACATTATCAAACAAGGTTTATACGTATCAATACCAGCTAGGTGAGCCTTTCTTTCAGCTATTTGATAATAGCCCGGTAGAGAGAGGAAACCTTAACGTAGAGGTCGAGCTAGACAAACAACCTACCTTGATCACGGTGAAATTTCAGATTGATGGTACGGTTCAGTTAGAATGTGACCGTAGTTTGGAACTCTTTGATTATCCGTTAAGTATTGATAAGGCGGTTATTTATCAGTACGGTGAGGAAGAAGAGGAGATTACTGAAGATATATACACAATCACAACAGGAACCCAGCTGATTAATATAGCCCAATTGCTTTACGAACTGATTGGAGTATCCATACCTATGAAACGATTGCATCCGTCGCTGGCCGATAAAGATGATCCCTGGTCAGAGGGTGAAATTGTATTTAGCTCGCAACAGAAAGGAAACAACGTTGATGCTACTGAGGAAGTAGATCCCCGGTGGCAAGCTTTGAAAAATATTAAGAATAAATAAGCATTTGTAAAACCAATAAACGCTATGGCGCATCCGAAACGCAAAATATCGAAGTCAAGAAGAGATAAACGTAGAACTCATCTGAAATCTACTCCCCGAAACATCGCGATTGATCCAACTACGGGTGAACCTCATTTGTTTCACCGAGCCCATTGGTACGAGGGAAAGCTATATTACCGGGGTAAAGTAGTAATGGAGCAGGAAGACGTAGCGTAATTTATGAGAATTGCGCTAGATGCCATGGGCGGCGATTTTGCTCCTGACAATTGCGTTGAAGGGGCTTCGCTAGCGGCTCATGAGTTTTCTGAAGATGATCGCTTAGTTCTGGTAGGGCAAAAGGAGGTAATAGAGAGCCGTTTGGCTCAGTATGACTTTCCCTCCGCTATTATAGAGATCGTTCATGCCGAAGAAGTGATCGGTATGCACGAGCATCCCACCAAGGCATTCAATCAAAAGCAGCATTCCAGCATTGGTATTGGCTTTCACTTGCTGAAGGAAGAAAAAGTAGATGCCTTTTGCAGTGCGGGCAACACCGGAGCTATGTCGGTGGGTGCTATGTTTTCGGTAAAGCCCTGCGAGGGGGTCATCCGTCCGGGTCTGGTTGGCTTTGCTCCCCGTGAGGACGGAAGCTACGGAGTACTAATTGACGTAGGAGCTAACGCTGACGTAAAACCCGAAATTCTCGTACAGTTTGGGGAGATTGGGTCACTGTACGCCCAACACGTCTTTGGTGTTGAACGCCCGAAGGTAGGCTTACTGAATATTGGTGAAGAGGAGCAGAAAGGTACTGTTACCGCTCAAGCCGCCTATCAACTATTTAAGGAGCAAGACCGAGTAAATTTTATCGGCAATATTGAGGGACGGGATATTTTTACTAATAAGTCCGATGTGATGGTCTGCAATGGCTATACCGGAAACATCATTCTCAAAATGGCCGAATCGGTCTATGATCTACTGAAGCGCCGCAACTACCACGACCCGTTTTTTGATCACTTAAACTACGAAGCCATCGGCGGCAGTCCCATTCTGGGTATCAACGGAAACGTAGTAATTGGCCACGGATCTTCCAGTGCGTTGGCTATCAAAAATATGATTCTGCAGGCCTTCGGTATGGCCAAGTCAGACATACACCATAAAATTCAGGCAGCTTTTAAAAGCTAGCTTGCCTACTTAAATCAATAAGCATGAGTAAACGTAGAGCCGTAATTACGGGAGTTGGAGGATATGTTCCGGAAGATATCCTCTCAAACCAGGATATTGAGAAGATGGTAGACACCTCCGATGAGTGGATTGTAACCCGTACCGGCATCAAAGAACGCCGTATTTTGCGCGGAAAAGACCAAGGCACATCAGTTATGGGTACCGAAGCCACCAGAAATGTGTTGCAAAAGACCAATACCAATCCCGAGGATATAGAGTTGGTTATTTGCGCTACCACTACCCCCGACATGATTTTTCCGGCTACCGCCAATCTGATTGCCGAACAGATTGGAGCGGTAAATTCATTTGGTTATGATCTGCAAGCTGCCTGCTCCGGATTTTTGTATGCGCTCACTACAGGTGCCAAGTTTATTGAATCTGGTACCTACCAGAAGGTACTGGTGGTGGGAGCGGATAAGATGTCTTCAATCATCAATTACGAAGATCGGACTACCTGCATCATTTTTGGTGATGGTGCTGGAGCGGTACTTTTAGAGCCTACTGAAGAACCTTTGGGAGTTATAGATTCAGTTCTGCGTTCGGATGGTTCAGGAGCACCCCATTTACATCTGAAAGCAGGAGGTAGCCGTCGGCCGGCAACTATCGAAACGGTAATGGCTAAGGAACACTTTGTGTACCAGGAGGGTGCCGCGGTGTTTAAGTATGATGTAATGCATATGGCTGACGTATCTGCTCAGATTATGGAGCGTAATAACCTGACTGGCGAAGAAGTAGCCTGGCTGGTGCCTCACCAGGCCAATAAGCGGATTATAGATGCTACGGCTAACCGCATGGGATTGGACCAGGATCGAGTGATGTACACTATCCATAAATATGGAAATACTACTAGCGCTACCATCCCACTGAACCTTTGGGAATATGAATCGCAATTGAAAAAGGGCGATAATCTGGTATTTGCTGCCTTTGGCGGCGGCTTCACCTGGGGGGCTACCTACGTGAAGTGGGGATACGACGGATAGATAGGCTAAATAAACTTTTTGGCTAGATTTGTATTTATCTAGTGACACTTAACCAATAACGACCTATGGCAACCACCGCAGATTTCCGCAATGGTCTCTGCATTGAGTACAACAACGATCTTTACACTATCGTTGAGTTTCAGCACGTAAAACCTGGAAAAGGACCCGCTTTCGTGCGGACCAAACTCAAAAGCATACGTACCGGCAAGGTATTAGAAAACACGTTTAATTCTGGAGTAAAAATTACCACTGCTCGCATTGAGCGGCGGCCCCACCAATATCTGTATAAAGACGATATGGGGTATCACTTCATGGATAGCAATAACTTTGAGCAAGTGGCTATTCAGGAGGAATTGATCGATGGCCCTGAGTTTTTATCGGACGGGCAGCAGGTAGATGTAATTGTTCATGATGAAACCGAAACCATACTAGGCTGCGAACTGCCGGCCTTTGTAGAACTTACAGTTACTTACACTGAGCCAGGCTTGAAGGGCGATACGGCCACTAACGCTACCAAACCGGCTGAACTGGAAACCGGTGCTACCATTCAGGTGCCCTTATTCATCAACCAAGACGAAAAAATTAAAGTAGATACACGTACAAAATCCTATTCCGAACGGGTAAAATAATCATTATGAAAGCCAGCGAAATTCGAAACCTACTAGACTTTATCGCCAACTCTGGACTGGATGAAGTAGAATTAGAGACGGATGATATTAAGCTGAAAATCAAAAAGAATAGCGCGCAGGAGATTCAGCAGAATATCATTCATTCTTCGAGCATGCCGAGCGATGCCACCGCACTGGTATCCCACACTCCGGCCGCCCCTGCGGTCCTAGCCCAGCCGACCCTCTCTGCGCCTGAGCAAAAAGAACAGGAGGCTCCTGTTGAGCCAGCAACTTCTACTAAAGACAAAAGCCAGTACATCACCATTAAGTCGCCAATGATCGGAACATTCTATCAGTCGCCTAACCCTGAGACGGGTCCGTTTGTGCAGGTAGGTGATAAAGTATCTAAAGGGCAAACTGTTTGTATCATTGAGGCCATGAAACTGTTTAATGAGATTGAATCCGAGCAATCCGGTACGGTGGTAGAAATACTAGTAGATGATTCTTCCCCAGTAGAATTCGACCAGCCATTATTTTTACTTGATCCAGCCTAGCTGCGCTAGTGTTAGGGTGTTTAAGTGTTATTGTCTATGGTGCTCAAGAATACCGAACGCTGAACTCAAAACACGAACACTGCGCGACGTTCACCCTAACACTATAACACCCTAGCACATTACCACTATTCCACATGATTAATAAAATTCTTATTGCTAACCGGGGTGAGATTGCCCTACGAGTTATTCGAAGCTGCCGCGAAATGGGGATCAATACGGTAGCTATTTATTCTACTGCCGACAAAGACAGTCTCCACGTGCGTTTTGCTGATGAAGCAGTATGTGTTGGACCGGCACCCAGTGGCTCCTCTTACCTGAATATCCCCAATATTATTGCTGCGGCAGAAATTACGAACGCTGATGCTATTCATCCGGGCTACGGGTTTTTATCGGAGAACGCTGAGTTTTCGCGGGTTTGCGATGAGTACGGGATTAAGTTCATTGGAGCCTCGCCGGATATGATTGCCAAAATGGGCGACAAGGCTACGGCCAAAGCCACCATGCAAGCTGCTAAGGTACCTACTATTCCCGGTTCCGATGGGCTGCTGGATAGTATTGAGCAGGGACTGAAAGTAGCCGAAGAGGTGGGGTATCCGATTATTCTGAAAGCTACTGCCGGTGGTGGTGGTAAAGGGATGCGGATTGTCTGGGATGAAAGTGAGTTTAAGAAAGCCTGGGACGATGCTCGCCGCGAATCGGGTGCGGCCTTTGGAAACGATGCGTTGTACTTAGAGAAGTTTGTGGAGGAGCCCCGCCATATTGAAATTCAGATAGTGGGCGACCAGCGAGGGCGAGCCTGCCATCTATCGGAACGGGATTGCTCTATCCAGCGGCGCCACCAGAAGTTACTAGAAGAAACTCCCTCTCCTTTCATGACTGACGAGTTACGGGAAGAAATGGGGAAAGCGGCCGTCCTTGGCGCTGAAGCTATTGGCTACGAAGGGGCCGGAACCATTGAGTTTTTGGTAGATAAGCACCGAAATTTTTACTTCATGGAGATGAATACCCGTATTCAGGTAGAACATCCCATCACTGAGGAGGTAACTAGCTTCGATCTAATAAAGGAGCAAATTAAGGTAGCTGCTGGAATTGAGTTATCGGGCAAGAACTATTATCCCATGCTGCACGCCATTGAGTGTCGTATCAACGCCGAAGATCCGGCCAATGGCTTCCGCCCCAGTCCAGGAAAAATCACAAACTTGCATATGCCCGGTGGACACGGAGTTCGGATTGATAGCCACATTTACGCAGGCTATACTATTCCGCCTAATTATGATTCTATGATTGCCAAAGTGATTGTAAGTGGGCAAACCCGTGAAGAAGCAATCACTAGGATGAAACGGGCACTAGGAGAATTTGTAATTGAAGGGATCAAAACTACTATTCCCTTCCACATTAAACTGATGGATGACCCGAACTTTTAGGAAGGAAACTTCACGACGGCCTTTATGAACACTTTCGATCTATCGGATATTAGTGAATACGAAGTTATTTAATGAAGAATGATGAATGAGTAGTAATGGATTCTTCATTACTCATCAAACATAGCCGAGGTAGGATAGGCGCTGGTAAATCTCCAGACAGACCCAGGCATCGGTAGCCGCATAGCGAAGTTGAGGCTCGGTAAGTTGCGGATTTTCCCAGTTGGAGGTTTGCTGCGCTTTAGAAACCCGAAAGCCCAGGAAAATAGCCGTAAGTTTACGCACCCCCGCGTGATCCACATCCAGTTGCTTAGCCGCATCGTTCAAATCAAGCACATTTTTGGGAAGAAAAGGTAGGTGGTGTTTAGCACAAAGTATTCGCAAATCCTTTAGGTCATCTTTGATACTAATCCCTACTTTTTTGACCATCGGGTCGGCAAAGAAATTAGTAAAAGTTGAACTAATACCAGTGTAGTTCAAACGGATGAGATACGTTTTATGGGGGACAGATACCTGAATGAGGGAAGTATCATAGCGCATACCCCGCTTGAAAGCCGGACGAGCCTCGGTATCAAATCCCACTACTTCGTGCTCCCGCAACTCATCAAACACAGTTTCCATTTTGTCTGAATCAGTTACCAGCACAATCTTTCCCTCGTACTTTCGCAACGGTAAATCGTTTATCTCTTCTTTCGTAATGTGCTTAGGAAATGTCATGAAGTAGCAACCTTTTGGTAAGCATCCGCTTTCTCCTCACCGGATTCGTAGCGGGCAATTTTGAAGTTTAAAAAACCGAAGAGAATAGTCATAATAGGACTCAGAATACAAAAAAACGCGAAGGGAGCGTACGTTAAGGTAGCTACTCCCAAAACCGCCGCCTGGGTGGCCCCACAAGTATTCCAGGGAATTAAAACAGAAGTTACCGTACCCGAATCTTCCAGGGTGCGGCTTAGCACGCGTGGTTTTAAGCCCCGGTCGCGGTAGGTTTGGGCAAACATGCGCCCCGGCACTACAATGGCCAGGTACTGGTCGGAAGCGGTAAGGTTGAAGAATATGGATGTACAAGCCGTAGAGGCAATCAGCGAACCGGTAGAGTGGGCGAACTGAATGATAGACTGCGTAATTCGTTTCAGCATACCGGCCGATTCCATCACTCCCCCGAAAATCATAGCGCAAATGATGAGCCAGATAGTGTTTAGCATACCCGCCATACCTCCGGTAGAAAGCAACTCATTCACCATTTCGTTATCAGTCGTGATGCTAATGTCGGTATACATAGCTTGCATTACCGCACTGTAGATTCCCATTAAACCGCTTTGTCCGCTCACCTGCGCAATAGCCCCTGGTTGGAAAATGATAGCGAATAACCCGCCCAATAACGTCCCCGCTAGCAACGCGGGAAGGGCTGGTACTTTCTTAATAATCATCCCGATAACTACTACCGGCACAATAAACAGCCAACCGTTGATATTGAACGCATTATCCAAGGCAACCAATACTTCCTGGTTTCCGCTATCCGTTGAAGTATTATCAGCGGTAAATCCGATAATCAGAAAGATAATCAGGGAAATGGTAACCGACGGAACGGTGGTGTAGGTCATATAGCGAATATGGGTAAACAGATCCGTTCCCGCCATCGCCGGAGCCAGATTGGTGGTATCCGAAAGCGGCGACATTTTATCGCCAAAGTACGCTCCTGAGATGATGGCTCCCCCAATTACCCCAGTGGATAAACCTAGTGCTGTTCCAATTCCCAGCAAAGCGATACCTACCGTGGCTACTGTTGACCAACTACTACCTGTAGCCAGTGAAACGATAGCACAGACTACGCAAGCCGCAAACAGAAAAATAGTGGGATTCAGAATCTGCAACCCGTAGTAGATCATAGCGGGTACAATACCGCTCAACATCCAGGTACCAGCCAGCGAGCCAATGAGCAGTAGAATTAGCATGGCTGACATAGCCGAACTAATGCTTTTCACAATACCGTCTTGCAGGCTAGTCCACTGAATACCCGTTCGCAACGCAATAAGTGCTGCTACCGCCGCCGATACGATTAGTGCAATTTGGTTTGGTCCGTAGGTAGAATCGCTGTCGTACACATAAACGTTTACTGCCAGTAATGGGAGTAAAAATAAGATCGGAATAATAGATTCGGTCAGGGTCGGCGCTCGTCTTGTATCAGAAGACATCAAACAACTTTTTGGTACAAACGCCTAAATTACTAAAAAGTGCGGAATCATTTTACAACCACTTGCTCAATCACCAATATGGACCGGACTAAACGAATCGTTTCGGATAAAAACATACTATTGGGTAAACCCACTATTAAAGGTCACCGTATGGTAAAATTTTAGAACGATTGGCCAACGAATAGACAGAAGATACCTTACTCGTCTCTTATCCAGTCATGGTCGGAAGATTTATTCTTCCGACTTTTTTATTTCTTGGGACCTCA
>ERZ1740058.353-NODE-353-length-37718-cov-7.658365_pt1 | contig 37718 bp, 30 predicted proteins | sample MGYA00581745_ERZ1740058 | MGnify/ENA primary metagenome ERZ1740058 (study PRJEB43018, sample SAMN04849742) | marine metagenome | isolation source: floating plastic debris | place: Pacific Ocean | collected 2008-08-30 | study: EMG produced TPA metagenomics assembly... | reverse complement strand
GCAAGCAGATATAACAAAGGTCATTAGACTAGCAAGTAGAAATAGAATGATGACACGGTAATTTCTTAACCATTGAGGTTTAATCATTTTACAAGGTATGACTAACTGCTTGAGTTTAGAACGTGTAGGAGAGCGTTGCCTGAGCGTTGAACGGTGAGCCTGGATAGACACCAAAGCTGCTACCACTTTCATAATATTCCGTGTCAAACAAATTGTTGATGTTAATGCCAGCCCTCCAATTCTCTTTTCGGTAAAATATCGATGCATCAGTCCGAAAATAGCTCGGCAATTCAAAATCACTGTTTGGTAAGTCGCCTTCTCGTTCTCCAACAAAAAGCAATCCTAATCCTAATCCCAATCCCTGTAAATCTCCCCCTTGGATCTCATAGGTTGTCCACAGATTAGCCGTATGTTCAGCAACTCTCCTTAACGAGTCACCGACTGGTATACGGTTATCTTCGGTGACTTTTGCATCCGTATAGGCGTAGCCAGCATAGATATTCCATCCTGGTAAGATTTCACCAGTCAGCAAAAGTTCAATTCCCTGACTGCGCTGCTCTCCCGTCTGAATTGAGAAGTCAGGATCGTCGGGGTCAGTTGTCAACACATTACTTCTAGTCAGATCGAATGCTGCTAAGCTGGCAGATAGGTTTTCGCTAATATCTGTCTTGATACCAATTTCATACTGTGTGCCGCGTTCTGGCTCGAAGGAAGAACCGTCTTGGGATCGCCCGATAGATGGATTGAAAGATTGAGCGAAGCTAGCATAGAGGGAAATTGGCTCGATTGGCTGATAAACAATGCCAAGATTAGGGCTAAAGGCGCTATCTGATTGGGTTGTCCCAGATCCGAAAAAACCAGAATCTTCGAGCTCGTCAAAGCTGAGTCGCCCACCGAGTGACAGAATAAGATTATCAGTGATGTCCATTTGATCTTGAATGTAAATGCCCAAGCTACTGAGCAGATAACCATATTGAAAAGAAGGTCCAAGCTCTGGACGTTCGACATCGTAATCGGGATTAAAAGCGTCTAGTAGCGGTATGTCGGACGAGTCTCTTTCAAAACCGTTGACATCATATCGGTATAGCTCGAGACCAACGGTTAACTCATGATCCACAGAGCCCGTAGAGAATGTTCCAATCAGGTCGGCCTGGAGCTGATAGTTTTCTCGGAGGTATGATTCATCTCCTCTGAAAATAAGTTCCACAAAACGATCGTCAATCAGGTCGCGAGAACTAAAGGTACTTCGGTCAGTAACCAACAAGTCAGAAGAGAAAGTGAATGCGTTACGAAGTCTCCAGTCGTCGCTAAATTGATGATTCAGTCTATATCCGGCTCGCCACTGCTCTGTATAGGTACCATCTAACGAAGGGTAGCCTAGATATCGTTCAATGGGTAAAACAAGAGATCCATCATTTAATGGCTTCAAACCGTCATCGTAGACTGGATCATTGTACAGATAGGAAAAATCAAAATCTAAAGACGTGTTCTCACTAATATCCCATTGAAATACGGGAGCGATAAAAAAGCGTTCCTCGTTCACCTGATCTCGAAAACTGCCAGAGTTTTGATAGGCAGCATTCAAGCGATAGAGCACATCGCCGTCTTCTGTTAACGGTCCAGAAAAATCGATGTCCGAGCGATAAAAGCTGAATTGTCCTGCGGTAGTCTCTACTGTGTATGTAGGTTCGCTTAGAGGTTGCTCGGTCACTATGTTGACGATACCACCAGGCTGCACCTGCCCAAACAAAACTGAAGCGGGTCCGCGCAAGACATCAATTCGCTCAATATTAGCGAGATCTGTGATAGCAAACTGATCGAAATTGCGAAATCCATCTCTAAAAGTGACACCTGCCCCGGCCCCTCCGGCCTGCTCGAAGCCGCGAATAATGATGTTTCCTCCACCAAATCCGCCGTAATTTGTAGAAAACTGCACACCCGGAGCGTTATTTCGAATAGCTTCTCTCAGTTCTGTTACGCCCTGATCTCTAATAACTTCTTGAGGAATGACCTGAACGGAGGCTGGCAGATCTCGTAGCGGTGTATTGGTTCGGGTAGCCGTGCTAGAACTTGAGGGATTGTAACCCTCATCTTCCTCCCCTGTTACTACAAGCTGAATCGCATCTTCATTCTCAACAACCTGCGCTACTCCTGGCGCTACGCTCAGCGTCAGCCCTGTTGCATCTGCACTAACCGCCACCTCCGGCACCGCATCCGTCCCCGTAACCACCACCTGCACCCGATCGCCCGCCAGCGCCGACACCTGCACCAGCGCAATCCCCTCAGCAGGCTCAAACTGCTCAGCCGCCACCGCCTCCGGCAAATTCAAACTCGCATTCGCAATCTCAACAATCAGCGCATTCCCCGCCGAACGCGGTTCCGATGCCGTAATCTCACCATCAGCCTCTAGCACTACCTGCAACCCAGTGTCAGTATCCTCCACCCGAAACCCAGTCACCTCGGTCAGCGCCGCTTCAATCTGTGCCAGCCAATCCTCTACGCTAGTCGCAGCCTCATCAAGTTCTCTCGAACGCACTGAAGCAACAACCTCTTCTTCCGCCAATGCCTCTACACCCTCACGCGTCTGCGCTGCTTGCACCCTCAAACCAGCAAATCCAGAAGCTCCTAGTAACCCAGCCGTCAACATCAGCAGCGGCGACCATCGCCCAGACAAGCACCACCGCACCACGCGAAACCATACGCCGTATTGCTGTTCTCTACCGTACATATCATTACACCTCAAACCAATCAAGATTAATTCTCAATAAGCTTGAGCATAGTTGGCCGCCTATCACCAAAATTGAGGCAAACGGATTTTTTTTTGATTGATCGGGATTATTTACCGGCGATAGCGGCTAGGCGGCATACCCACATGTCGCTTAAAGGCATTACAGAACTGACTGGTGCCGCCATAGCCAACACGAGCCGCAACATCCGCAATGCTCAGCTCAGAATCTTCCAATAGCAGCTGCGCCTGTTTCATCCGGCACACCTGCACATAGCCAAACACCGTCGTCCCAAACAGATGACGAAACCCCTGCTTCAGCTTAAAATCATTCAGCTCTACCCGCTTTGCCAGCGCCAGCAGCGACGGCGGATCTGCAAAACTGCGCTGAAGGATATCCCGCGCCCGCTGCAACCGCTCCACATCCGAAGCACTCAGCTTTGGCACCGCCGAGTTTGCCTTTTGCCCCTCGCTCAGCTGCTGAAACTGCATCGCCAACAGCTCAATTGCCTTACTCTCCAAATACATTCGCTTGATGACGCCACGATAAGGACAGTCAATAATCTGCCGCAGAATTTGCTGCGTCACAGGGGTAATGTTATTCAGAGACTGATGAAAGCTATCCTTTGTTTCTTCCTGTATCAGCTGCCGCAGCAGCGGAACAGGCGACTTACTTTCCAGTTCAAATGTCCGTAGCTTCTCAAAACTAACGGAAATTAACACATTCTGAAGCATCTGCTCAGCGGGCAAATACCGGATCATACGGGCGTCACGCAGATAGCAAAGACAAGATTCTCCCGCATTTTCTTGCCGGTCTTCCTCAATCTGAATCCCAGGATTAATATAGCGACGCTCACCTGCCAAATAGTAGCTGGACATGAGCGTCCTCTCATTATTGACATGGCAGTCTAAACGAAGCGATCGCCGATACCGAACAGTCGTAATACAAACTTCCAGCCCAGGCTGTAGCGCAATCGTCCGTACCTCACCCTTGCCTAGCTTTTTCGGGACAGCCTCCCGGCACTCAATGGCATCTTCTTGCCAAACGGCTTCACCACTTGCATCTGCCTCATCCCAAAGCGCGTCAAATTCAGCTTGATCAATAGTTCTATTGCTATCGAGAGGCATACGACTACTCGCCATAGATGATACTTATTCTCATTAATAATAAATTATTCCGGGAAAATAAGATACTAAGCGGTCAGCGGCTTTTGCGGCGCTGACCGCTTAGCAAAAGTCCACTGGATCTAATTAGCATCCATCATAAATGAGTGTTTGCTGTAACCTTTCGCCCTATCGGAATACATAGCGACATACTAGCTACCGAATCATCTACGATGCGACAGTCTAGCCCAAACACTTCTCTTACCAGCGCTTCTGTCATCACCGTTTGAGGGTTGCCCTGCAAGCACTGACTCGGCGTAATCCCAAAATGCCGCTTAAACGCCGCTGCAAAATGGCCCAAATGCGCGTAGCCCACCCGGTTAGCAACCTCTGCTACGGTGCAATTGCCCATCCGCAGCGTCTGCTCCGCTTGCTCTATACGCTGCTGCGTCAGATAGCCCACCACCGTCATGCCAAATAGCTGCTTAAAGCCTCGCCGCAGCGTGCGATCGCTCATACCCACCGCCCTAGCCAGCTCAGTCTGACTCGGCGGATTTTCTAAACGCGATCGCACTATCGCAGCCACCTGATGCAGCCGTGCCACCGTATCTGGCCTCAGCTTTTGGGGCCGCTGGCCAGCATCGCCTTCCATCACGCCTGATAACTGAAGCGTTATCAGCTCCAAAATCTTGCCTTGCAAATACAGCCGCTTAGTTGTCCCCGAAAAAGGACAGTCAATAATCTGCCGCACCACCGCCCGTATAGCGCCTGTCGTCTTCGGTGAAAAAACATACTGAGAATGGCTTTTACCGGGTATCAAACGCCTTAGCTCAGGTGATAACTCTTCATTCGGCAGGCCAAAGAGCTGCGCTAGCAGGCGCGGCTGCACATGAATATTCACACCAACTTGACGCTGTGACCCCGGAAAAAAGAACTCACCGGATGCTGAATACCGCTACCGCCGATATAGCCCCAGTTAGCATCTTGATAGAGAAAATCACCGCTATCGACAACGCCCGAAAGCAAAACCATAAACTGAACCGGATGCTGGCTTTCCGGAAACCGATACGTTATGTCCTGGTAGACCCGATCAAAAATGCACAGCTCCATACCTGGCTGCAGCGCGACATCTCTGACAAAGCCGCTGCCCAGCTCAGCTGGCACAGTACGAATAGTCAGAACGATCAATGGACGTTATCGGCACATGCTGTTGCTCAGCCTTCTCCCATAGCTCAGCAGCTGCTTGCAACGTTAGAGTAATACCCATATCGGTGGTAAGATACATTTTCACAATATTAATAGGAATCGCTCCCGTTCTATGTAGCCTCACGATAACTAAAGCCATTTAGCTGCTTGAACGCGTCCTATTTAAGATCCCTTTTACGGCACAAGCCTTCTTCCCCGAATCTCTTTTTGAAGCTTACGATTTAAGACGCCTTGGTACGTGATAGGTCTTCAGCTTTATATTGAGAATTATTACTGATAGTGCTACGCTTGGATAAAGTGCGATTGTAACGTCTGAATGGCCAAAATCCTCACAGGGACTGAAGTTAACGAAATTCTCAGAGCATGTCGTGAGAACGGAGAAGTCGCTGATTACGTAGAAGGGGCTGAACAGTTTTTTGAGCTACCACCTGTGCTCGGCCAAGGCTACTGGCGAGAAATTCAGCTGCGACCTGGGCTCAAGCTCATTCTGACAGACCTCAAAAAGCGTCAGAGCCATCATCACAGAGTTCGGCAGCATCCACAGCCCATGCCGCTAACATTTAGCTACTACCTATCAGGCGGCTGCCTGGTCGAAAACGATGGGCTCAAACTGCCCGCAGAAGAGTACGCTGGCAAAAGCTACCTTTACTGCTTGCCTGAAACGGCTGAAGTTGAAAAGTATCAGGCTAACGAGCGAATTTGTCAGGTAACGCTAAGAGTTTCCCCAACGCTCATGACGGCTTTTAGCGATCGCCTACAAGAGCTACCCACCGACCTCAAAACGGCGATCGAGCATCCTAAGCAATCCATCCTCTACTACCCGGGCCGCATTACGCCTCAACAGCGGCAAATTCTAAAGCAGCTTTTTCAATGTACTTACCAGGGCCTGACTCGCCAAATCTATTTGGAGGCAAAGAGCCTAGAGCTGCTAGCGCTCCATCTTGACCAAATGCTGACCAGGCCCCTCTCTGCACCCCAAAAGTTGCCAGCTCGCGATGCTGATCGCATCTACCAGGCCAGAGACATTCTCAAACAAAACATGAGCCAGCCGCCGTCTCTCTCAGAACTAGCCAGACAGGTACAGCTCAACGAGCGCAAGCTAAAACAAGGCTTTCAGCAGGTGCTAGGTACCACTGTTTTTGGCTACCTGTGTCGGTACCGTATGGAACAGGCAAAACAGCTGCTGCAAACAGGCGGTATGAGCGTACAAGAGACCGCTCAATATGTTGGTTATGCCAGCCGTAGCTCCTTTGCCGCAGCGTTTAAGCGACAGTTCAAAGTTACACCCAGTCGCTGCCGCGAGCTTCTGTAGGGATCCGCTTAATTTCCGTAAAAATACGCAAAAGTCCGGCTGAAAGACGCAGATAGTCCTTTTGAAAGACTCGATCGCCCGCGATGCCCACACTCATCGGGATATCTTGTTGAGAATAATTATTGGCAACGGTGTGGGCATGCGTAGACTAACAGCACTTCTTAAAAATCGGCTCAAACGTCGGTCTAACTATCGGCAAAGGCATCCGCTCAGACAGCGTCTGAGCAATTGGCATATTTTAACTGTAGGCCTACTAGTTTTCGGCACGTCAGCGCCAGCACAGGCAGAATCTTTTCGAACTAAAGAACAAACACCCGAACAAACACTACTTCAAACGTTAGAACAATCATCTGACAGCTCTGCACAATTAAACAGGTCTCAATTAGATAGGTCTCAATTAAACAGAGCGCAGACAACCAGAGCGCAGACAGACATCACACAAATAGACAGGCTGCTACAAAGGGACTCAGCTTCAGACGACCTGGCTCAAAACAACGCGCAAATAACAATTACAGATATACAAATCAGACCGACTGCAGACGGGCTCGAAATTGTTCTTGTTTCAGACCAAGCGATCGCCCTTGACAGCTCTCAATCTAGCGGTAACGCTTTTGTCGCAAGTATTCCTAACGCCATTTTAGACTTAAGCGATCCCACCTCAGCCGAACAGTTTAGTCCAGCTGAAGGCATCGCCTTAGTTCAGCTAGCAGCTTTACCCAATAATCGAGTGCAACTATCTGTCACTGGCACCGAAGGCGTCCCCAACGTTCAGGTCAACACCACAGAAAACAACAACATTGTCTTAAGCGTAACACCCACAGCAGCAACAGCTGAGCCAGAAAATCTAGACGCCATTCAGCTAGTCGTCACAGCAACTAGAACAGAAGAAGATGTTCTAGACATCCCTCGTTCGGTCACAGTCATTGAGCGAGAGCAGCTTGAGCAACAACAGCAGTTCACAGACAACTTCGCCGATATTCTCGGACGGCTCGTACCTGGCTTAGGCCCACCAACGCTGCAAAACAGCACCCGTGGCCTGTCGCTGCGAGGACGCACCGCGCTAATTTTAATCGACGGCGTCCCTCAAAATCCCAACAGCGGCTTCAACACAGAGCTAAATACAATTGACCCAGCCGTTGTAGAACGCGTCGAGATTTTACGTGGTCCCAGCGCCGTCTATGGTGACGGCGCAACCGGCGGCATAATCAACATCATCACGCGCTCAGCTACCGACGAACCGGCGGCATATAGCATAGACATTGGCACCTCAACTAGCCTGACCTCCCTCCAAGACGACAGCTTTGGCTATAACGTTCAGCTAGGCGCAGCAGGCTCACAAGAAGACGGAGACGCTCAGATAATTCTCTCCTACGATGCAAACAGCGCTCAGTTTGACGCCAACGGCGATCGCATTCCCCCCAACGGCCTCAGCGACGTCACTGGCCTGGGCGTACTCGCCAAGCTAGGCTACAACATCAGCCCGCAGCAGCGTTTAGGACTCAGCTACAACCTGTACCGAGAAACACTCGACACCCAGTTTGGCTCTGACCCAGCCATCATACAAATTCCAGGGCTGCAACCGGCCAGAGCAATCGACATCGGCGATATTGACTACGCAGAGCCACCCGAGCAGCTCAGCCAGGTACTCAACCTCACCTACAGCCACAGCAACTTACTCAGCTCCCAGCTCGACGCTCAGCTGTACTATCGCGATACAGAACTAGCCCAGGATTTCGCCGACTTGCGCGGGCGCGGGCTACCAGAATTCTTTCCGCTGCTGTGGCAAACCGGCCTAGATTCGTCAGAATGGGGCGGAAGATTACAGTTTGATACAAGCGTCAGTGACAGCTTTGGCCTACTGTGGGGTGCTGACTATGCCCAGGAATCTAATGAGCGCTTAGTGCTTGTCTCCGATATTTCGACCTTCGACAACGAGCAAAGACTAGACGCATCGGAGACTCTCTCTCAATCTCCAAAGTACGACCTCGATAGTCTAGGTCTGTTTGCCCAAGCTACCTGGGACGTCAGCGACCAGTGGCAGCTCAGCGGCGGCCTACGCTACGACAGGTTTGATTTTTCGGTTGAAGACTCCACGCTAGCGTTTAGCTTTCCTCAAGACCGCGAAGGCGGTAGCGGCAGCGCAGAAGATGTCTCTTTCAACGCCGGCTTACTCTACAAACCCATTCCAGAAGTCGGCCTGTTTGCGACCTTTTCCCAAGGCTTCTCAATTCCTGATTTAGGCCTTACCCTAGCGTTTGTGGTACCAGCCGAGGCCGACGTCAGCGACGATCTGCTGCTAGAGCCTCAAAAAGTAGACAACTTTGAAGTGGGTATCCGCACTGAGTTTGACACTGTGCAAGCCAGCTTAGCAGGCTTTTACAACGAGTCGGATCTGGGAACGACCCTTAGCGTTGGCGAGGACGGCTTTACCGAAACCAGCCGAGCCCCGCAGCGCAACTACGGCGTAGAAGCCACCCTCGACTGGCAGCCCAGCGACCAGTGGCGGCTAGGCGGCAATTTCACCTGGAATGAAGGTGAAAACGACGCTGACGACGACGGTGAGTTCTTGGCACTCAGCTCTTTGCAGGTGCAGCCTTACAAAGTAGGCCTCTATGTAGAAAATGATACCACACCAGGCTGGACAAATCGCTTACAGCTGTTGGGCGTAGGTGGACGCGATCGCGCCTTTAATGACGACGTAGACGGCTTTGATATCGATGGCTACATCACGCTGGACTGGCTCAGCCGCTTTCAGGTAGGCGACGGCACCCTCACACTGGGCATCGAAAACCTGTTGAACAATCAGTACCTACCCATCAGCTCCCAAGAGCGAATTGGCGGCACCGAAGATCGACGCTTTGCCGCACCTGGCGCTACAGTAAGCCTGCGATACGCCATCGACTTTTAGCCCATCGACTTTTAGCCATCACTGCTAAGCAAAGCCCTTATGCCTCAAAAGCCCCTATGTTCCAATCGTACGCTCGCAAACCGGCTTCAAGAACACTTTTAGGAACGCTCCTAGGAACACTCTTAGGAACGCTCTCAAAAACGCTCGCTCAGCGATTCGCACAAGTAGCAGCAGTCGGGCTGCTACTCAGCAGCTGTCAAGCCAGTTCAAACAATCTATCGACAACCAATCCTTCTGCTGAGCCATTAGGACCTACGCGTACGATTGAACATGCCATCGGCACATCGCAGGTTCCAATAGCACCTGCGCGTGTAGTGGTCTTAGATACAGCGCCTTTAGATGCAGCGATCGCACTTGGCATCACCCCGGTGGGTAGCATCGCCTATGGAACGCTACCCACCTATCTAGGCAACAATGTAGAAAGCATCTCCATCGTCGGAGACGGCAACCAGCCCAACCTAGAAGCCATCCTCCAGCTCAAACCCGACTTAATTCTAGGCTCCAAACCAGGCACCGAGAAAATCTACGCTCAGCTCTCCCAGATTGCACCCACCGTATTATCTACCGATAGTGGTCGAAAAGGAGATTGGCCAGAACACTTTCGGCTATACGCTGAAGCCCTCGGAAAGTCCGAGCAGGCAGAGCAACTAATACAAAACTATCAGGCTCAAGCAGAACAGTTAAAACAGCAGTTTAGCCAGGCAGAAACCTTAGAAATCTCCGTTTTATCTCCTTTTGATGGCCAGCCGTGGACTTACACAGCTGGCAGCTTTCCAGGCGCTGTCTTACAAGACATCGGACTCTCTCGCAATCCCGCGCAAGCAGGCACCAGACGCTACGCCATAAAACTCTCTCAAGAAGCGCTCAACAAGCTAGATGGAGACTATATCTTTTTAGTGTACTCATCCTATTTCCCAGGCAGCCTAAAGAAAGAAGCGTTTGTCAGCGACCCTATCTGGTCACAGCTTAACGCCGTGCAGCAAGAAAACGTTTGCGAAGTCCCCAACGAAACCTGGATCGCAGGCCGCAGCATTTTAGCGGCAAGTCAAATTTTGACAGATATTGAACAGTGCATAGCACCCGCTGACTAAATTACCGGTCGGCTTATAGCAATCGGCAGACGCATTTATCGATTGTCTTGGTGAGCGATTAGCGGTTAAGCGATTAGATGACACTGGCTCTCATTAGGTTAAATGATAATCTGACGGTAGAAGTAGTCAATTTTTCGGTTTTGCACCCCTGCTATGACGTACACACTGACCCGTCAAAATATTGCTGAGCTGCTCGTACCGTCTAAACAAAGCGCAGGAAATCCATTACAGGCAGATATTGAGCTGATCTGGCCAGCCAGGCTAGCACAAGGGTGTAACCGCATGGTTCAGCTGCGACCCGGATTGCAGGTATGGTTCGAGTCTCTGACTGCTCAAAATAACTTGCAGCTACAAGCAACCTACGAAATCTCTGATCCGTTTACCTTTTTGTTTGTTCTAGCAGGAGACTTTCGCTCAACGCTTTCTCACATCCAGGTAAAGCATGCATTCTCACCAAAGGCCGGAAAAAGTCTTTTAGGATACGGTGGAACTGGGCAAGGAACTGTTCGCTACTTCGCCAATCAAGCGGTACAAATGGTACAAATTGTTGTCGAGCCCTGGCTATTACATCAATTTGTTGAGCACAACCTGGTTCAACTGCCGCTGGCGCTACAACAGATCCTCCAGGGAGAATCCGAGAAATCCTACGCTCGTCTAGATGCAACAACACCGCCTATGCAAATGGCGCTGCACCAGCCCTGGCAGTGTCCCTGCCAGGGCCCAACCCGACAAATCTATCTAGAGAGCAAAGCCATTGAGCTGATCGCCCTCAAGCTTGACCAGCTGACAGAAACCCAGCAGAGCCGTCTACCAAAAGCCCTCAAACCCAGAGATATTGACCGGATCTACCACGCCAGAGAGATTTTGCTCAGCGACCTGGAAAATCCACCCTCTTTAATGGCACTAGCTAAGGCAGTAGGGCTCAATGACTACAAACTCAAGCAAGGGTTTCGTCATGTATTTAGCAACACCGTTTTTGGCTGCCTGCGCGATCATCGAATGGAACAGGCCAGGCAAATGTTACAAAACAGTAACCTCAGCGTCTCTGAAATTGCTTACGAGGTCGGCTTTTCTAACCGCAGTCATTTTGCGGCAGCTTTTAAACACAAGTTTGGGGTCAATCCCAAAGCCTACCTCACACATAACCGACAGAGGCGATCGCAATAAAGCTCCAAATACCTCACAGAAACAGCCCTATAAAATCCGTCCTCGGGTCAAAAAGATCCGTCAGGGAACCACGCCGAATCGTGAGTTTTTTTATGATGCGCTCAAGCTAATTGAGAACAGCTCCTGATTGAGTTGAACTGCTTTAGCTGGCGTGTGATGTGTGGAAAAGCATGAGAATTCGGCAGTTATCTGAGACCCTGGGCACAGTCATTTTAATGACCTTGTTGTCTGTAACACCGGCTAAAACAGTTCCCACCGTTGAAGCAATAGAAAAGCAGACTTCTCTGATAGAAGTTCTGCGTAACTCTGGTCTGCATGGCTCTGATCTGTATCACTCAGAAGCGCAGGTGCAAACGGCCCAAGACATCCCCATAGAAACCGAGCCCAACGCTGAAGACGCTGAACCAGACTGCGCTCCAAGCGAGGTCGATGATAGTGAAGACGCTACTGCCCCTGAAGGCACTGACGACTCTGACGAGTGCGAGCCCGATGAAGAGAACGAAAACAACGAGAACAATGGGGCATATACTGGCAACAGCATACGCCTCATTGTGACAGCTGAAAAAACACCAGAAGCCGCAAACACTGTCCCTATTAGTTTAACCGTGCTAGAGCAGCAGGAAATTGAAGACGCTGACATTGGCGATTTTGAAGATGTCGCCAGAAATACCCCTAACTTTTCGGTATTTGACGGCGCAGGTAGTCGCGCTTTCTATAGCTACAGCATTCGTGGACTGGGCAACAACAACTTTCTAGCCCGCGATGCGGTGAGCTTTTATGTAGACGATGTTCCCTACGACTACGGCGGTTTTATCGGCCTTGACTTAAACGATTTAGAACGGGTTGAAGTGCTGCGCGGACCGCAAAGTACTCTCTACGGGCGGAGTGCACTCTCGGGCGTAGTCAACGTGGTGACGCAAAAGCCCACTAACGAGCCTGAATTTGGCATAGCCGCGCGCTATGGAAATTTTAACGATGCTGAAGTACAGGCAAACGCTAGCGGCCCGCTGATTGAAGACGAGCTATTTTACCGACTGTCTGGTAGCTATGCTGCAAGAGACGGCTACTTCGACAACACACTTCTAAACGACGACTTGGCAGACTCTTCTGGTGGTCAGGGCCGCTTACAGCTGCGCTGGCAGCCCACCGATAACCTGGAAGTAGACGTCAGTAGCAATTTCTCCAGCTATGACGAAGACGGTATTCCGCTCGTATCTATTGATGATGATCCATTTACCGTAGACCTCAGCGAGGGCGGATTTGCCGAGTTAATCAGCAACGCACAGTCGGTCCGCGTTGCCTATGCGCAGCCTGACTATCGCATTACGTCTGTCAGTGCAAGACGATTTTCTCAATCTATTCAGGGCGCAGATTTAGACGGTGGGCCTGCTGAGTTAGGCTTGTTCAGCTCCGATTTTAGCTCTACTGTTTTTACCCAAGAAGTACGGGTGCAGTCGCCTGAAACCGCAGAAAAATTTCAGTGGACAGCGGGCGCTTACTTAGAAGAGAGAGAGTTTATCACCCGTGGCGATGGCATTACCTTTGGCGCAGATGCCGCCGATACCTTCGGGTTTCCTGCTGGCACCACCAATTTTCGCAGTAGTAACACCAGCGAGCGCTTTTGGGCGCTGTTCGGCCAGGCAAGCTACACACCTGTAGAACCTTTGACCCTTACAGCAGGACTCCGGTACGAAACGTTTGATAGCGCTCTGAACGATTTTACAGAGCTGTTTTCTATTCCAGGTCTTCCGGCTCAAACGGTAGCTGAATTTTCAAATGAAAATCAGAGCGGTAGCGTTTTACTGCCAAGGGTTGCGGCAGAGTATCGCTTTAGTCCTGACTTTATGCTGTATGGCAGTATTGCCAGAGGCTATCGCCCTGGCGGCGTCAATTACCGGGCCAGTAACCCCGAAACGCTGACATTTGAGTCAGAAAGCACCTGGAATTTTGAGCTGGGCGCAAAGTCTACTTGGCTAGACGATCGACTCGGCTTAAATTTGTCTGTTTTTCACAGCATTGTCGATAATTACCAGGTGCAAGTCCCTGGGCCGCTATTAGTAACTAACGAGATTGCTAATGCCGATGCTCGCATCAGCGGCGTTGAAGTTGAAACCAGAGTAACACCGCTAGACGGGCTAGATATTATCGCTGGATTCGGCTATTTAGATGCTGAGTTCTCAGAATTTACCAATCAATTTACGGGTGAAGACTTTACAGGCAATCGTCTCCCGTTAGCGCCTGAATTTACCTACAACCTGGCAATGCAATATCGAAGTCCAGCAGGATTTTTGGGTCGAGTAGAGTTGCAGGGAACAGGACTAACATTTTTTGAGGAATCCAATGATTTTCAGCAGAAAGCTTACGCCGTCGTCAATGCTCGCGTGGGCTATGAGTTTGATCCCATTAGCGTTTATCTATTTGGCAATAACATTTTCGATACGACATATCTAACGCAGGGCGCTGATATCGGGACAGGGCGCGTAGGGCAATATGGCTCTCCGGCAACCTTTGGCGTTCAGGTAAGAAGTGAGTTTTGATACTGCTCTTCAGATGGTGGCCTTCAAGAGTGTGTTCTTTAAGTTTAATGAAAACTATTCCCGTTAGCAGCTTTTCTCAGTAGCGTTAGAGGGATAGCAAATGCCCTAAGTCTCTAACGGTCGCACATTCACCTACTGCCTGCCGTCAAATTAATACCCACCATGAAAATCGACGTATCCTACAGCGACTACTCACAGCTCCTTGCTGAGTTTCAGCAGAATAATTGGGTATCGTCTTATCGTAAGGGATTATATACCCAAAACAGCTGGCATTCACCGTTTATGGTGGGTCGCAGTCGCTTTTTTAACCTAGCACCAGATCTTAAAATTCATGACTGGATCCACACCTACACAGAAGATTGGGAGGTAGTAGAGCGTGGCTCACAGCCAATGCCAGTCGTTGTTGTTTTTCTAATGCAAGGCTGCTTACAAGGAACATATCGTAACTCAAGCTATCTTCATAAAATTAGTGTAGAGGCAGGAAATAACCTATTGATGTGTACAGGACAGACCAAGCAGAATACTTGGTACTGTCCTCAATCTCTCTACAGCAAAACAGTAGAAGTGGTTGTAGAAGCAAAGCGGCTAGTCGCTTATCTTAGCCAGTCTCATCTTGAGCACTCTCATCTTGAACACTCTCATCCTGAACACAATGAACAGTCTAATCACGCTTCTACGCTATCAACACTGCAGAAGGTACTTACTCAGCGCTTAGAACAACCCTACTTTCATTCCGGAGTGACGACACCTGCAATGCAAATGGTCTTGCATCAGTACCTGCACTGTCCCTATGAAGGCGCAATGCAGCAGATGTATTTAGAGAGTAAGGCCGTAGAACTAATTGCATTGAAGCTTTCTCAAATTCAACAGATGACAACACAGACTAGTGTTTTTGACCAAAGAAAGCAGCGATCGCTCAAGTCTAAAGACATTAATCGCATACACTATGCTAGAGAAATTCTGTTACGCGACATGGCTAACCCACCTTCTTTGCAGCAATTGGCAGAGCAAGTGGGCATTGGTGACTATAAGCTGAAGCAAGATTTTCGTCGAACGTTTGGCACGACGGTATTTGGATACTTGCGATCGCACCGGTTAGAGTGCGCTCGTCAGTTGCTAATAGAACAGCAGATGAATGTCTCTGAAGCTGCTTGCTTTGTAGGATACAGCAGCTTGAGTAAGTTTACGGCCGCTTTCAAACGTCAGTTCGGGATTTTGCCAAGTGCCTGTTCTTCCTCTAAAGAATCGCCATAGTCCATCTAAAAGAAAACGCCGTTTGGGGCTAAAAAGACGCCGTTTGAGTAGTAGCTATTCAAGAATGAATTCCGTACTATCCAATTGAAACTGAATATCAATTGGATAAGTTTAAGAAGTGCGAGCACCGGAGAACACGATGGTAGGCATTAACGAAGATACTTGGCCAGTAGTGTCAGTCTGCTTTCAGGGTAATGGCACGCCCGAAGAGATGACGCATTTTTATCAACGCTTTGAAGCGTGGCTTGCTAAAAAAGAACGCTTTGTCTTGGTAATGCAGCGTCTAAATGCCGAGGCGGCAGACGCTGAAGGCAAAAAGTCAGCGACCGTCAGACAAATGAGAAAAGACGGCATTGCCTGGACCAAAAAGCACAGGCCGGAGATTGCTCAATACTGTACAGGTGTTGCAATTGTACCGGATTCAGCCAAAATGATTGCCGTATGGGGACCCATTGTCGCCAGGGTTACGCAAAATATGTATGGCTGCCCAGGGAAAACATTTCTCTCTTTAGAGAAGGCCAATGTCTGGGCAATTGGACAGCTAGGCTCACCAGCACTTGCCCGGAAAAACAAAGCGGCTGAAGCAAGGTCCAATACGCCTGATGCTCAGCCGCTAAAACGGGTTGTTCTTCGAAGAAAAGGGACTTTAACACTATCGGCAATACTGGCAGTATTGGGTGCTGCGCTGGGCCTGCTGCCTTACTACTTAGTCTATTTGGTCAGTCTAAAACTGTTTGACTCACCGGCCCCCGATCCTCGCTATATTACTCAGCTTGCCTGGTGGGCCGTAGCTGCGGTCATTGGCAAGTCACTGTTCACAGGTCTCTCTATTCGCGCCTCTCATATTGCAGCCTACACCATTCTCTACGACCTGCGAATTGAGTTGGCTCGCAAGCTGGCCAGTCTTCCCCTGGGATACTTTTCAAATCGTACAACAGGCGAGGTGAAAAAGATTATTCATGAGGATGTAGAGCAGCTTGAACAGGGGTTGGCCCACTTGATTCCCGATATCGCTGCTGGGCTGACGGTACCCCTGTTAGCCGGGATTTTTCTCATGCTGGTCGATTGGCGAATGACACTAGCAACACTCGCCAGTGGAGCGATCGCACTCTTGTTCTTCAGCTTCATGATGTCCCGCTTCGACATGAGCGCCTACAACAGCCTGCTCGCAAAAATGAACGGCGTTGTTATCCAGTACATCAACGGAATGAAGGTAATCAAAGCTTTCACCCGCACCGATGTTTCCTTTAACCAGCTGCAAGATGTCGTCGAAGAAATGCGACAGGTCTACGTCAAAACAACGCGGACATCTGCGCTCCCAATGGCCTTCATGCTAACGCTCATGCGCTCATCTGCCATCACGGTTGTCCCTGTTGGCATCGCGCTTTATTTAGCTGGGTCGCTAAGCATTCCTACTTTTGTGCTGTTTGTAGTCATGGGCATTGGCTTCAACCGACCGATTATGGCCGTCCTTTTTCACGGCATGACTGGGTTCTATCAAATCAACTCAGCTTCCGACAGAATTGTTGAAGTATTCAACCAGCCAGCGCTGCTAGATCCTGCGAATCCTCAGCAGCCAAACAACCATGCGATCGCCTTCAAAAATGTCTCTTTTAGCTACGGCAAAACCGCTATCCTCAAGGGCATTAGCTTCACCGCACCCGCAGGCAGCGTTACAGCGCTCGTGGGTCCATCTGGTGCAGGCAAAAGCACCATTGCCAAGCTAATCCCCAGGTTCTGGGATGTGGACAACGGCGAAATTTCGATAGGGGATGTGAACGTTAAAGAGATCGCTGTAGAGCAGCTAATGAGCCAGGTTTCGTTTGTCTTCCAAGACGTATTTTTGTTCAACGACACCATACTAGAAAATATTCGCATCGGCAGCTCAAAAGCAACGCACTCAGAAGTTGTTGCCGCGGCAAAAGCCGCCCGCTGTCACGACTTTATTAAAGCCCTACCCCAGGGCTACGATACGCTCGCTGGAGAAAACGGCGTTGCCCTTAGCGGCGGGCAAAGGCAGAGAATTTCCATTGCCCGCGCGCTGCTAAAAGATGCGCCAATTATCGTACTCGATGAAGCAACCGCCTATGTTGATCCTGAAAATGAAGCCTTAGTCCAACAGGCGATCGCATCTTTACTTTCAGACGGCAACAAAACGCTAATTGTCGTCGCGCATCGACTCTCAACTATTACCAAAGCCGATCAAATTCTAGTCATTGATCAAGGAAAAATTATCGCTCAGGGTACTCACACATCACTGCTAGAACAGTGCGACCTCTACAAAACACAGTGGGAGGCACACACTACCGCGCAGACGTGGCAGTTTGGAGAAGCAAAGTCAGAAGAGAACACAGAAAAATCGCCGCACAGCTCAGCCTTGATAGCGAATGCTGCCGCAGTCGATTGCCCTCCAAGCAATCCTTACCTAGGCAATCCTTATAAAACTCTCAATGAAACCGATTCAGCCTGGACTATGATACGCAAGCTAGTCCCGCCAAGCAATATGCACTATCTCTGGAAAACCGTGCGCTGGCGATGGTTAGAAGGTATTGCACTAGGTCTAACTAGCTACGTTGTGTATTTAGTAGTGCTAGCGCTTTTTCAAGCCGAATCAGCCGGATTCAATAGCATTGATCAACGTCAGCTGTGGGGATACGTTGCCGCCATCGTTGGGCTGTGTTTGGCCCAAATTGTATGCGGCTACAAGGCAAACACTCAATCGTACGCCCTTACCATCGCCGTACAAACCAAGCTACGCTTGTTCTTAGCAGACTATGTACGGCGGCTTCCCTTAGGATTTTTTACTCAGCGCGAGGTCGGCGCAATAGACGCGCTGTTTACAACCAATGTGATGTATCTAGAACCTCACCACATTCTAGAGAGCTTAATCAGCGCAGTCATCACACCTTTGATCATCTTCTTGGTGATGCTGACTTTAGACTGGAGGCTAGCGCTGGTGTTGGCGTCCAGCGTGCCGTTTGCAATTTTAGCGCTGCGCTACGGCGACGTCGTATTTGCACGGGTGTGGCGTTTGCAGGCCGCCGCCCGGGTAAAAGCAAATGCTCGAATGGTGGAATACATTCAAGGGATTGCAGTGATTAGAGCCTTCAACTTATCGGGCGATCGCCTACAGCAGTTTCGCACTGGGCTCAGTCAGTATCGGCAGGCAAGTTTAGAAACCGTCACCGAGCTAACACCTGCTCTAATTGCGTTCCTGGGTGTGCTAGAGCTAGGATTTGCCGCATTGCTAGTCGTCGGCGGCACGCTGTTTGCACAGGGGGCACTCAGCGGCGATCGCTTTCTCTTCTTCATGATCTTAGGGCTAGCTTTCTACCTGCCACTAATGGGAATGGCAGACATGATGGAGTTTTATCGCCTGATGCAAAACTGCGTTCGCAATCTCAACAAATTTTTGAGATCACCGTTACTACCAGCCACTCAAACACCCCAGCTGCCTGAAAATACCCAAATCGAATTTAAGCATGTGAGCTTCAGCTACGGCAGCAGAAACAGTAGCCAAACAGATCAGGAAACAGTGCTAGATGATGTGAGCTTTACCATTCCCGCAGGATCGGTAACAGCATTAGTTGGTCCAAGCGGTTCAGGTAAAACAACCATTACCAACCTAATTGCTCGCTTTTGGGACGTAGATAAAGGAATAATCACCCTTGGAAACACCGACATCCGACAAATAGACACCAACACACTGCTCTCACAGATGACAATGGTCTTTCAAGACGTGTATTTGTTCAACGACACTATTTTCAACAACATTCGGTTTGGTAAACAATCAGCTACCGAAGCTGAGGTAATAGCCGCAGCCAAAGCAGCTCAATGTCACACATTTATTACCCAGCTGCCTCAAGGCTATCAAACCATAGTTGGAGAAGGCGGTGCAACACTTTCTGGTGGAGAAAAACAGCGCATTTCAATCGCTCGGGCCGTCTTGAAAAATGCTCCAATTGTTTTACTCGATGAAGCCACAGCTTCAATTGATCCTGAAAATGAACGCTTAATCCAACAGGCTATTCAGGCGCTCAGCGCGCAAAAAACGTTGATCATCATTGCGCATCGGCTCCAGACCATCGCAGCCGCCGATCAAATTTTAGTGCTAGATGACGGTCGAATTGTTGAACAAGGAACCCACACATCACTGATAGCGCAATCAGGCACTTATGCAAGGCTGTGGGAAGTAAAATCGCGATCGCAAACCTGGAAGCTTTCAAAACCTGTTCTCAGCTAACCAGCCTTTGAGGCCCTCTATACACTGTTTAGAAATTAGCTGGGCTTTCACTCATGAAAATCTGCTGTTTTCTAAGGCTTTGTCGCAATTTCTTTAAGTCGCAATTTCTTTAAATAGTCAAGACTAACCTTAGCCACTTGCCATTCTCGAAGCGTCTTAATAAATTTATCAAGAGGATTAAAATCAACAATGTAACTACCAATACGCCACCCGATGGGTTCTAAATGCTTTCCCGATAACGCCTGAAGCAGTGCCGATTTTGTTCGTAGATACTGCGCCAGCCACAGCACATCGCTCGAACTTAAGTCATTATCATGCAGACTCCCTGCAACCGTATCGCCATCAAAAGCAATCATCGCTGTTATATTAAACAACTCGCTTCGAGCAATCAAATCAAGCGTCTGTTGGCGATCGGGCTGAGCCTTAACATTCAAACGATTGAGCAAAGACACTAAAGGTGGAATAGGAATAGCACTCTCTAAGTCGCTAATATCAGGCGCAATAAGAACTGAGCTTTGGTTTAATATACCTGAGCTAGTGTGATAGCTTTTCATCAGCGCATCTGGCAAAGCCATCGCTACCGCGTCATTATTACCACTAAATAGCTCTAACAGCGCAATGTACTTACAACCCAAACTGTGCCCCAGCCATTGATAGCTCGACACCTCCTGATACAGTGACGAGTCATAGCCTCTGCGCTCTGCCAAAGCAGGCAAGCTTTGTCGTAGTTGATTTTGTTCCTCTAACAGGCTGTAAGCAATCCGCCAGTGATTCAACGAGAATCGAAATGGAAACACCACTAGAGTATATCGCTCCTGGTAGAGTTCCTGAAGTAGATGGCGATAAAAGAGAGTCGGAAAGGTACCAAGAAATGCGCCACCAATAAACTGAACAACACCTTGCGGATTTGGGTGTAAGGCAACCCAGCTAGACGAAACTGGCTGAAAATTGGGACAATTCATCAATTGTGTTACGCCTCATAGGTAAGACAAGTCAGACTCTACCGAAGTAAGGACAGAGCCTGACAAAAAAGTTCACTATTAAGAAAGCAGTTCCATCGCAATCGGAATATTCAGCTTAGAGAGCAGCTCACTCACGTTATTCAAATTGTCTTCACTGGGTTCAATTTGACCGATCACTTCGACCAAAGCAGCAGCGCGCTCTTCTTCGCTCAGCGCGGCAAAATCAATAGTGGGTCTACCTTGTAAAGGTAGCCGATCGATCAGGTCAGGAATCCCATCGTTAGCAATGAGAATAGGAAATCCCGACTCTGGCTCAATTTCATTGAGACCCTTGCCGCTTGCCAGTTCGAGCGGATAGTTGATTTGGTCAAAATCGCCATCGACGCTATCAGGAAAATCGTTTGGCAAGAAAGTACCACGAATCTCAGGGTTGAGCAGTACTTTTACAGGACCATCGCTCTGGGGTACAAGCTGGAAAATCGGGACCGGGCCATCACTAATCTCCAACAGAGCAGGCAATCGCAGCCGCATAAACCCTCTCACTTCAAAGTCAGGATTAGCAACCCCTAATAGAGCTGGGCTAAGGGCTGGCAGCAGCTGAAAAGAAGCCGTCTGCTTAGCCCCCAGTCGAAAATTAGTCGAGAATCGTGTTGTGTTTACAGTAGCATTCGTTGGAGTCAGCGTTCTCACCTGATTTGCGCCCGCAATATCTACCAGGGCAACAACAGTATTCCCCGCTAGCGTACGGTCCGGATCGGGCGGAGTTGGAAGACTAATGTGAAAATCCAAGGTGTAGAGAAAGTCTTCATCTTCAAGATTAGAGATTGTCAAAAAATAGCCTTGCACAACCCGCCGGGCCACTGCTGTCAGAGCAGCTGCGCCAGGCGTACCCATCATCGGTGGTGGCGCAATCCGTTTGTAGAGCAATTCAAATGTAGAAACTTCCATAGAGCTTTTCTAAACTTCTAAAGGTACTGAGCAAAGTCAAAGCCCTTTCAGTAAGTGCACTGGGCCTTTGGCTTTGCTCTAACTCTATTTTGTGAGGAAGTTTTTCCGGTGACAGCACCCGCATGGGTAAGTTTTATCTTTTTGACGCAGTGAGGCCGTTAGTTTAGAACAATAGATATTACATCAAACTGACGACATTACACAGTTTGCATCTAAAACAATAAAATTGGGCGAGCCAGTCTGAACTGAACAAATCGGTATCACCGTTGTCAGTGCGACTGGCTTATCAGTTTCTAGCGTCGCGATCGCATCCACAACAGCCCCTTGCATCGAACTATTCACCAGCCACCCCTGCCGACTCAAATAATCTGGCTGCAAAAAATCCACCGACAAAATCCACAGGTCAACACCATACTTTTCAACAAAAGACTGCACTTCAGCTATCTCCAGGCTGTACTGCGCATTCACTAGGTCCACAGCCCGCTGCCGCATTTCATCATAAAAAGCCACGTGATAGGGTAGCGCAAACTCTCTTCCTACCAATACAGACCGCTCAGAAAACGCCGGAATATTGTCATTTACCTCTCGAACCAAGGAAGCAATCATGGCGTCTTTAGGCAAGCGAGCGACTTCACGGTACAGACCAGGCGTTTCTCCAACCACCCACCCTTGCCCGCCTAAGAACAAGAAAGGAACCGCTGGCGTCACCAGAACAGCGATCGCAAATCCCCCGCTTACCCCCACCTTCAGATAATCCAGCACTTGCCACTGCCCGAACCGCCACCACTGACACCTCAGCCACATCAGCCAACGTTGTAACACCAGCGTCATCATCAGCCCAGAGGCCAAAATCAACACAAACCGACTGCTATAAAACGTATAGCGACTCGGCAAATACAGCGTCGGAAAAATGATATGAGCCAGCAAAAACAATCCCAGAGCGGAGGCGATTAGCTGAGCAAGCACACCCACCTGCGCCGTAATATGGGTCGCCAGTGGAAACATCGCCCTAAATTTTCCTTGCCTTATCACCAAAGGCAACAAAACACCCAGCCCAATAATCGGTGGAAACAATGGAAAGCGCAGGCCGCTAGAACCATCAAACCAAAAAGACAAAGGCGACACCCCAAAATACTCCCCTCGTCCATTTAGCTGAAACTCTGGCCAGTCTCTCATCTCTGCCAAGCTTGTCAGCTGTCCCACCTCATTCTCTACCTGACCAGAAAACGTCAGCAGCATCCCCAACGTCAAAGCCAAAGCAAATAGCCAGACACCGTAAGCCGGCCATTTATTTGGCAACCAATACCGCTTACCCCGCCACTGCACCAGCCTCAGCGTTAAAATGCCAAGCGCAACCAGCATCATCTGCGGATAAAACAGTCCTAGCAAGCCCAACGCAACAAGGTAGCCAACCTTAGAATCCTTGAGTAAGTAGTACAAAAAAGCAGAGAAAATTGGATAGACAAAAGACCGAGGAGAAGCTGCAATCAGATCATCTCGAATCCAGATATTCTGATTGAGCAACAGCGTTGTGAGCACCCCACTCATAGGGATAGGCAGAAGCAACAAAGCTATCCAAAAACAGTAGCCCGTGGTCACCAAAGCCAGCAATAAAGGTAAAAACTTTGCCAGCGTTAGCGGCTCTATCCCTACCAAAGCAAACAAACGATAGAACAGCTGAAACCCTACTGGCTGAATCGCAGTGAAATAATGTGCGATCGCATCCCTAACAAACAAATCAGGATCGACCAGTCGCTGCAACCACACCACATGCAGCCGCGCATCGTCTTGAACAATATGCTCTGACGACGTGGCATAAAAAAGAGAAATCAGGCCAAAGTATAGCGGCCAGAGAAAACTAACTGCCAGCCAAAATTTAATGGCAGGGTTTTTGAACAACAGTGATGTAGACACCCTTGCAAATCCGGCTTTGGCAATGTTCATAAAAATTGAATGTCATGGTGATTGGCCTTCGTAAGGCTCTAGTCACGAGCTAACAAGAAAAAGAATCAGCAGCTTCCGCCTGAGGAAGCATCGCCTGCTGATAGGCCACCGTAATCGGATTTTGACTAATTTGAGAACACAGCAGCGGCCACTTGTACTGTACATCTCGCCCACCCGCTGAAATCACCCCTCGCTTTATAGCCTCAGCCCAACCCGGTCGCATCCGATAGCAACGCAGCGGCAGCAGCCTGCGAGACGCCCGCTTTTGAGCATACTCTCCATTCAGCGTTCTCAAGGCCTGATCCAGCTCTGGCAGAAGCGTTTGCTGAATCCAGTCATCGCCTCGACGGTCCGACCATTCCAAATAAACGCGGTAGCTCATATTCTCGATATCTGCGACCCATTGATAAGCGTCAACCGCCAGCTTAAACTGCCGCTGCACCTGAAGCATCCCCGCTTGAATCTGATCAACATGTAGCTTTTCCCCGGTCAAGCTACTCATATCTTTACCCTTGCGCACAAAGGCGAGCAGCGGTGCCCGATGATAAAAGCCGGTCACCTCAACAATATCGTTGATGTGATATCGGTAAAGCCCGCCAGGAGTCGTCAGCAAAATGCTGTACCGCCGTCCTTTCTCTAGCTCGTGACTTAAGTAAATAGGCAGATCATTCTCTTCTGTAATGTCTTCTGGCGTAGCCTCCTCTGGAATAAACTCGCAGTAGTTCAGCGTTAGATCAAGCACACCGCTTGACAGGCCATCAGCCATCGGCAACGTCACCCGCGCCTCACTAGCCAGGTAACCGATATCTCGAATGGGCACAGGGCCATAGGCGGGCGCTAATTTCTGAGCCTGCACGCCAACGCTGCCCCCGGTCCAGCATCCAATTGATTGTATCTGCGGCCAGCAGTCTTGAGGGCGCAGATGCCTGATATCTGATAGCTGCTGCAACTGTGCTTCTAACCAGTGGGCCCGTCGAGGCTGAGGCCGCAAATAAGAGCGCAACTTGTCTTGCTGAGCAGACGACAGTGCATGCCTGATATGGCCCAAATCGCCGTTATGAATAGACCGCAGCAGCGATTCGGTATGATCAGCCATCACGCCTGCTAGCCGCAGCAAAGTACTAGGATTGGGCGTACAGAGAAAAGACACATCTCGGGCCATAGCAAAGCGAGAGATAGCCCAGTATCGGGCCTCATAATCCTTGATTTCAAAGACTGGGTAAGGCACGGCGTAGGTTCGTCGCAGCAGCCAGGGCATCTCTTGATAAATACGGCCTGACAGACTGCCGTAGGGAATGCCGCTATCGGTATAGCCTTCTATCGCCGGACTAACAACGCCCACTATCGACCCGCTCAGGCAGCGGGGATGATCTCGTAGCAGTCGATAGAGCCACTGCCTTACCAGGCGAGCGTTTTGAGCTGCTGAAAAGGCTGTAACCGGAATGTACTTGGACTGTCCGGTGGTACCGCTGGTCAACGTAAACATTTCAACTGGATCGCTGACCAGTACACCCGCTTTGCCCTGCATCATCTGCTGTACGTAAGGTCGCAGCGCCTCATAGTCATGAATAGGAACGGCCCGACGATAGTCCTGAGGCGTACTAATCTGGCGGAAGCCATGAGCCTTGCCAAAGGCTGTATTTTGGTGACGAGCGAGCAGCGCTTGCAGTAAGCGCTGTTGAGCTTGGGCAGGATGCCGGGCAGCGGCATCAAATCGTTTGGTCAGTGGATAAGCTTGGCAGCTTAGCAAAGAAGACATTAGCATGCGATCGCCTCCAGGCTAACTGCCTTATGAGCGTAGGTCGCTAGCAGATCATCCTGCACCGCCATACCCAGCCCCGGGCGAGTCAGCACAGGGGCCTTGCCCCCATATCCAAAATGAATCGGCTGGCGGCTAATGTCTTGACTCAGCAACAGCTTGCCATAAGAGCCCTCAACAAACTCTACGTTAGGCAGCCAAGCTGCCAGATGACGCCCCGCCGCAGACAAAATAGCCGTCTCACCAACCTGGCAGCCCAGCTGTACCCGAATGCCGTACGTCTGAGCCAGCCGAGCCAGCCTGATTGTCTGAGCCAGTCCACCGCACTTAGAAATTCGTAGATTAAACCAGCCGCAGGCGTTAGCCGCAATCAGCGCCTTGGCATCGGCAAACGTAATCAGTGACTCATCCGCCATCTGCGAAATAGGGGCAGCCGCTTGAACCGCCGCTAACGCTGCCAGAGGGTCCCGAGGAAGCATCTGCTCGGCGCTGTCGATCGCTAGGTCGCTCAAGACTTGGCAAGTAGCGATCGCACTGTCTACCGTATAGGCACCGTTCCCATCTAGGCGCAAAGACACCGCTGGCCCCACAACATCACGAATAGCGGCAACCCGCTCGCGATCGCCCTCACCGGTGACCTTCACCTTTACATGAGAAATACCAAGCTGCTTAAAACGCTTGGCCATCTTGACAGCCTGGGTCACATCGCTAGCTGTAATCACACCGCTATAGGTCACCGTAGGTCGCTGGGGTGGCAAAACCTCACCGAGAGACTTCCCGGCTGACTTTAGCAAGCAATCTACGAGCGCCAGTTCCCAGCCAGCGACAGCCGCATTCCAAGCAATAACAGAATCATTTTTTGGCCCATCAGGCCACGCCTGCGGCAGCGATTCAACAATCTCATCTAACCAGTTAATACCATCCGTCAAACCGCCAGCTGGCCTAGCATAATCTATCTGTTGCACGGCTGGCCAGAGCACCGCCTGCATAAACGACAAACAGCTGCTGACGGTTTCGCCTGTTACATAGGGCCGAGCCACCCCTTCCCCATAGCCAACTGTGCCATCTTCCGCCTCTAGCCGCACCACAATCGAATCGGAATACGTTCGAGAACGCACGCTGTGAGCAAAGGCTTCTACAAAAGGAATACGCAGCGCAAATAGCTGAGCAGCAACAATCTTCATACTGCTACCTCCAACATATTTGTTTCCTGCGCTAGCGCCAGCGCACCAAAATAATGCTTAATAAAAATGTTCTCTCGAAAAGTGATATCCAGAATAGTCTCTAGCTCATCAGCTTCAATCTCGTAGTAGCTGATATAGTCCACCACCGAGTCTAACCCTTCCTCCGCGTGGCGAACATCCACTTCAGAGTGATGATAAAACCACTGCAAACAGTCGGCAGGGAGCTTTCGGTAAACTTCTAAAGCCTTGGCCATACGGCTAGAGACCCGCGAGAGCATCCACTCAAAACAGGTTACTTCTAGCAGAACCAACAGCCCCAACTCTCGAATCGTGCCAAACATCAGCGGGTCGTTGCAAAGTGTTTTAATCCGGTTTTGTGCGCCAGCGTGAAGCGCCTCACGTTGCTGAGCGTCAAACCCAATAGCTATCGCCAGCTGCTGTAGCAAATCCGAATGGCAAATTCCTTCGTCGTCTAGCCCCATCTCTTCCAACATATTGTGTTGAATCCTAGCCGCACTAGCAGGCGGTGCCACCGAATACAGGAACGCCAAAATCTGCGAACTCTTCAGATGAGTCTGACAAAGATTAGCAACAAACTGGTCAATCTCTTCTAACGAAAGCCGTCCAGTGATGAGCTGTTGAAAGACATCGGCATCTATTAATGCCTGCGTCTGTGCCGCGTACTGGCACTCAATCTGCGTACGAATAGTCATAGGAGTAATAAAAACAGTGAACAAGCCAGAGCAGTGAACAAGCCAGCTAGGCGAAAATGTTTCACAGCTTTAGACACACCCAGTCATCAAAGCACCCAACAATCAAAAAAGAACGCTGGGAAAATGACGCGATGAGCCTGGAATAGTCTCATCCTAATGAACACTTTTAATTTTTAGAACCGACTAAATTTGATTTAAATCAAACGGGCCAATTAAATTTCTCTCTCGATTATCAATACATTCTGGCGGCGCAGCATAAAAAAGAGAAATCAGATCAAAGTACAGCAGAGAAAGAAAGCTAACTTTCTCAGTATCTCTTATATCTATGTCCTAAGTAGCCGTTGTATATTGCGGCACTCACAATAGGCAGGCGGTTGTAAACACGCGTAACTTAAGATTGTAAATTGGGGTTAAGTTTCTCACACTTACAGCGGCATATTCAGAAATGTACGTGTGAATATACGTATTATTATCTATTCAGCCCTTACTTTTTTTGCTAAATAAGTAATGCGACATCCATTAGGTCTTGGGTATGCCCACCAATGCCAGGCTCGGTGCCAACTTTCCAGTGCGCAAAATTTTGGTGCTAGCGGCAAATCCTGAAAATACATCTGGACTTCGATTAGATGAAGAAGTTCGAGAAATTCAACGGAGTCTTCAGCTGTCAAAAGAGCGCGATCGCTTTGATCTGGTTTCAGAGTGGGCAGTGCGTACAGAAGATTTGCTACAGAAGCTAGTAACCTACAAGCCACACATTGTTCATTTTTTGGGCCATGGCACAGGCGACCAGGGCCTAGTACTAGAAGATGGACGCGGGCGATCGCAGCTGGTCCCCACCCGCGCCTTAGCCAGGCTATTTCAACAAATGACCAGCGTAGAGTGCGTACTGCTCAACGCCTGCTATTCGGATACGCAAGCTCAGGCCATCAGCCAGTTTGTCTCCTGCGTTATTGGCATGAATCAGCCAATTGGAGATATCGCCGCCAGACACTTTTCTCGTGGGTTCTATACTTCGCTAGGCAACGGTGGTTCTTACGAGGCAGCCTATGAAATGGGACGAACAGCCATTGATTTAGAAGATATTTCAGAAGTGGCAACCCCGGTGCTGCGAACGCAGGCAGGAAAAATAATTGATGAGCGGATTCATTCATCGCGCGATCGCACTACAGCCGACGCCGATGGAAACAGACGAGATGAGGTGCAACGGCGAATATTCATCAGCTACCGGGATCAGTCGCCAGATAAGGCGTTAGCCCAGGCACTGCACGAAGCATTCACAGCAGCAGGCCACGACGCATTTATGGCGGCAGAAAGTATTTTGCTAGGAGAAGCCTGGCGCGATCGCATCTCTGCCGCCCTGCGAGGATGTGATTACTTTTTACTGCTGCTTTCACCCCTGTCAGCAACCAGTGAAATGGTGACCGAAGAGGTAAAAAGGGCCCGCGCCCTGCGCGACAAGCGTCGGGATCAGCAGGGGGAAGACCGCCCGGTGATTCTGCCCGTGCGCGTACAGTTTCCGCTCGATGACCCGTTGAACTATGAGCTACGCGGCTATCTGCAACAGATTCAGCAGCGAGAGTGGCAGTCGGCAGCAGACACACCTGCGCTATTACAAGAATTGATGGCCCTGATGCAGCGCAAGCCAGCGCGACGAGACATTACGTTTTCTGACGTGGGATCGCCCCGGAAAGCAACGGTTGTGCTGGGTGAAGAGACCAGCCATCCGGTTCGATCTGCGATAGAAAGCGTAGATCAGCCACCGCTACCCGTAGCCGAACCCGAGATAAAGCGAGAGCCAGGCGGGTCCGTACCGCTGACCTCAGGGTTGTATGTAGTGCGATCGCCCATTGAGACAGACTGCTTTACAGAAATTGAGCAGCCGGGGGCGCTGATTCGAATCAAAGCACCGAGGCAGATGGGAAAAACCTCGCTGATGGCGCGAATTTTGAACCACGGGCGAGAGCAAGGCTATCAAGCAGTTCCCATTAGCTTTCAGCGAGCCGATAGCCGATTGTTCAATGATTTGGATCTGCTGCTGAAGTGGTTTTGCTCGCAGGTCGGGCGGCGGCTAAAAAAGCTGGCAGATTTGGATGACTATTGGGTGGGTGACTTTGGCAGTAAAGATCGCTGTAATGCGTATTTTGAAGACTGCTTGCTAGAAGAGCTAGATATGCCGCTAGTGCTGGCGCTTGATGAGGTAGATATGGTATTCCCTCATCCGGCAGTAGCAGATGATTTCTTTTCGCTGGTGCGCTCTTGGTACGAAGCTGCTCGCTACGGAGACCTGGGTAGTGAGCTATGGACGAATTTGCGAATTGTGATGGTGCACTCTACCGAAGCGTATGTGCCACTAAATATCAATCAGTCGCCGTTTAATGTCGGCAAAAATGTAGAGCTGATGGAATTTTCATCAGCGCAGGTGCAGGATTTGGCCGGGCGGTATGGGCTAAGTGCGGGTGCGAGCACAACAGACGCGCTCATGGCGCTGGTAGGGGGGCATCCGTATTTGATTCGGAAGGCGCTGTATCATTTGCGCCGCGAAGATATGACGATTTCAGCATTAGCAGAAACGGCTGCGACAGAATCGGGCATTTACAGCGACCATTTGCGGCGGCACTTGTACGTGTTGCGAGATTATCCGGTGTTGGCAGAGGCGTTTCGGCAGGTGGTGGTCAAGACACGGCCAGTGGATATTGACGCGGAATCCTCTTTTAAGTTGGAAAGTATGGGGTTGGTACGGCTAAGCGGCAATGAGGCGGTACCGCGCTGTGAAGTATACCGCGATTATTTTAGAGATCATTTGGAGGCTTAGGCGATGTGTGCGGCTCCGGCTTATCAATATATTACGGGTGGCGCGCTGCAACAGGATGCGCCACCCTATGTGACGCGGCAGGCAGATACAGAGCTGTATGCAGCGCTGAAGGCAAGGGAGTATTGCTATGTATTCAACTCGCGGCAGATGGGCAAGTCTAGCCTGCGGGTGCGGGTGATGCAGCGGCTGCTGGCAGAGGACGTGGCCTGTGGTGTAGTGGAAGTTTCTAGCATTGTAGGGGCCGGGATGACCGCCGAGCAGTGGTATGTGGGATTAATTCGGCGGCTGAAGCGCAGTCTGGGGCTGAAGGTAAAGGTATTGCCCTGGTGGCGCGAGCGGGCTGAGCTATCACCGGTTCAGCGGTTTAGCGAGTTTGTAGAAGATGTGTTGTTGCCTTCGACCCAGCAACCAATCGTCATCTTTATTGATGAAATTGATAGTCTGTTTAAGTTTGGCTTTAACGATGACTTTTTTGCGTTGATTCGCTCATTTCATCAGGAGCGAGCCGAGCATGAGGCGTACAGGCGGCTGAGCTTTGTGCTGCTGGGCGTGGCAACACCGGGCGATTTGATTCGTGATAAACAACGGACATCGTTTAACAGTGGTGGACGGCTGATTGACCTAAGGGGGTTTCAGGCAAACAAGGTAGAGCCACTGACCGCAGGGTTAGCGCAAAAAGCAGAGCAGCCAACGGCAGTACTAGCAGAGGTTTTGCACTGGACAAAAGGGCAGCCTTTTTTGACGCAACGGCTGTGTCAGCTAATTGCGGCATCGAATTTTAACATTACCGTAGGAAGTGAAGCAGCGCTGGTCAAGCAGTTAGTACGAACTCGGGTCATTGAAGACTGGGAAGCGCAGGACGTATCGGTATATTTAAAGACAATTCGTGATCGGCTGCTGATAAATGAGGCACGGAGTGGGCGACTGTTGGGACTGTATCAACGGATATCACAACACGGAAAGATATCCGCCGATGGCAGTGATGAACAGATTGAACTCCGGCTATCAGGATTGATTCGAGAGGAACAAAATGAGTTACAGGTCGCTAATCCGATTTATGCAGCAGTATTTGATCAGAGATGGCTCAATGAGGTGTTGCTGAAGCTTCGGCCTTACGGGGAGATGATGGCAGCTTGGCTAGCATCTAAGCGACAGGATAGCTCTAGGTTGCTTCGAGGGCAAGCACTAAAGGATGCGCTAATTTGGGCAGATGAGAGCCGGAGTTTAGCAGATCAAGATCGGCTATTTTTGTCGGCTAGTCAAGAACTAGAACAAGCCGATACGCTAACACGGTTGAATGCAGAAGCACAGGCAAATCAAATATTAAGCCAAGCCAGGGAGCGGGCTGAGGTTGAGTTAGCAGCAGCAAATAAACAGCTGGCAAGAAAGCAAGTTGAGACAGAGCGGCTCGTAAAACAAGGCCGGAGGACCCGGAGAGGGACTTCTTTAGCAGCGGGATTAGCATTGGCAGTGGCGGCGATAGCAGCAGGATGGGGAACCCAAAGCGTGAGGGAGGCAAATGCGGAGAAAGCCCGTGCAAATGTCGCAAAAGAAGAAGCGCAGCAGTTTAAGGAAGAAGCGCAGATAGCTCAAAACGAGAAATCTGAAATTGAAAGAGAGATGGGTGAAGCATCAGAAGAGCTAACTACAGCAGAAGCTAAGGTACGAGGGGCAGAGCAAATGCTAGGAAAGGCAAACGCACAGGCACAGGCAGCAGAGCAGTTGGGACAGGCGGCGCAAGCAGAGATACAGACTGCTCAGGAGCAGTTAATAGGTGTGAATATAGAAAAGCAGGAAGCTCAACAGCAGGCACAGCAAGCGCAATCTGCACAGCGAGTAGCACAAAAAGCATATAACACTGCAGTACTAGCACTGCAAAATGCAGAAGAAGAAGTTAAATCAGCAACTCAAAAAATAGAAGAGTCTAATAATCAAGCAGAAAGATCTTTAGAAGATCTAGAACAAGCTCAAGCAGAACTCCAGGATACTTTGAGTGAAAAACTAACTCTTCAAAGATCATTAGAATCCATAAATAATGCAGTGGATAACGCTTTAGCAGTGCTCAATGAAATTGACGTTGCAATTAACCAAGCAATCTCAGAGGATGGCAGCGAACAGTCTTTTGTCTTTGCTCAAGTCGATATCTCAAAGTGGGAATCCAGTCAGGAGAGTTTAAGAAGTATTTCTACTTCACTTGGCACGGAGCCAATAGCTGAAACACAGACTGATTCTCTAAAATTCTCTGCGTCACTCATGTCTAGCAGTGAGGACAGAAGATTTATTCAAACTTTTACTCAAAACAACTTATACCCTGCTAATTCGCAAAATCTATCCTCTTTCTCAGAAACCGACAGATTGAGAAACTTATTAGAAATAATTCAGAGTACCATCAATCAAACTTCATACGTTCAATTTTCTGCCGGAGAGACAGTAGCATTAACAGTTTCAAATAATGAGTTATTTCCAATATATTTTACTTTGCTAATTGTTGATTCATCAGGAGAAGTGAACGTATTATCTCCATCTCTGGTAGCTGAGTATGATCAAGAGCTTAATATAATTAGGCAGGAATCTTCTCGTACAATAGAGCTACGAGCCGTTGAGCCGTTTGGAGATGTTAATCTCTTTGTAATAGCAACTAATTTTCCTTTTGATGTGAGAACTTCGTTATGGCCCTTTCTCTCAAATCAAGGAGATAATTTCGTCCTTTACTCTTCAAGTTTAGCAGAAGCTGGAAATTTAATAGAGAAGGCTATAATTGACTGGAAAGCTTCCTCCGACAGGTCTGAAGACGATATAATAGATGTTATCGAAGTATCTGCAAGTATAATTGATACAACTAGGAGAAGTACGGGAAAAAGATAGTTTACTAAGATAACTTGCTGACTCTATAATTAGCTATAGTTTCATAAAAGAGATGCGCAATCACTATACTTTAGTCAATAATGCGAGTATTCTTTTGTCTTCCACTTGGCTAAATTGCTTTGATGGTGATTCTACTACTATTTTAAAATCTAGCTTTATTCATATTGACAAACAGAACTATCTTAATAAGAAAATTGAGAGAAGTGTGGGAACCCTCTATATCTTGTTAGAGGTTGTATGAAAAGATCAAACGTAGCATACAAAGTGCCATGGTTCGATTGATGGATAGACGCTTGACCTAATTTGATAACACGTTAGGCTTTTCGGCCTCTAAGGATCAACTCTCTCGTTTTTATGACTGGTCAGGGCAACCAAAGGGACTTGAGCTGAAAGGTAACTTCAGTGAATTGTCCCCAAGTCAACGGTACTTAGTAACCGCAGTCTCTAGTGAGGATATTAGCTTGGCATACGATGCCACAGGTAAGCTACTAGCCGAGTATCCAGGCTCCGTCTTCAATCAGCTAGGTAACTGGAGCGACCTTGGGTTTACCCCAGACGGCACCCGGCTTATCACTCAATCAAATGATGGTCTTAACCACATTTGGCACCTCGACAATGATCTAGAAGACCTCCTTGCCCGCGGCTGTGAGTGGGCTAAGCCGTACTTACAGGCCAACCAAGAAACAGAAACCAGAGCCGCCTTCTGCCTAACAGACTATTAAAGAAACTTTCTAAGCCTTTATCCTCACCAAACCACGTTTCACCAGAACCACTCGCCTCATTGTCCGAATCTTTGGTCGCCCTCTCCAAACAATTCACCTAATTACCCACACCAATCACCCAATCGTCTAAACTTTTGTCCTTACCTCCGAACCATTTAACGTTTCGTCTGGATCTTCTCTATCCATGCTCGCCCATGTATAGAAATGCTCAATCATTACCGTATTTCCCACCGTCAAAACGCTAATTCGCCCTCATCATTCCTCAAAAATCTGTAATCACACATAACAAACCGTGTATCTTTTCTTCCGGACGTCGGGCACTGTAACCATAGCCACCCGTTGAGCTTGCGGCACCCGTCGTAACCCACCCAACACGGCTATTAAACCCTGCGAACTACAAAGAGGAAATCACAATGGCAAGACCCAAAAGAAACTCTGCCGATCTAGACCTTGCCGAGCACCGTCTCTCCGGCATGAAACTCATCGACCCCAAACTAGACCTGGGCGGCGGCTGCACCACCCAAGCCCTCGAATCCAAAATCAAAGCCCTGCGTAAAATTCTCACAGAATACAACGCCGAACTCAGCGCCCTAGACGCCCTAGCCAACTCAGTCACCAGAGCCGAACAAGAACTCAAATACCTCTCCAACAAAGTACTTCCCGGCGTCGCCACCCGCTACGACAAAGAAAGCGACGAATACGAAATGGTCGGCGGCGTCAAACCCAGCGAACGAAAACGAACCAAGCGCCAACCCGTCAGCGCCGTTGCCGTATAGCTTATACGGTAAAAACATTAAAAAGGGATTCACGGCAGTTGCTGTGAATCCCTTTTTGTTATTTCTCATAATGACTCAAACAGTGGATTGAATTTGAAGCAATTCCAGCGCATTACAGAAGCTGTTAAGACTATTTAGCAAGGCATTGTAGTGAGGGTAAGGGTCATCTCTTTCTCTTTCAAGCTGAGCATACAGAGTAAGCTCTGGCTCTGATGCAATATGATCTTTGTCAAATTTTAGACCTGCATTAGATAAACGAATCGAGGCAATCGCAATCAGCAATGCGCCAACCGTGTAAGTTCTCCCATCGCAAAGATCGTCAATACCAGGCAGAATCAAATCCGCTCCTGGCATCTCATTGAGATTCACTGTTGTCTATCCTCCGATTTTTTTTCAAGTTGTTCAACAAAGTCTTCTATCTTTCTTCTCAGACTCTCAGATGAAAGAGCAGGAAACCTAATCAATTCAGGTTCAATTGCTTCAAAGCAATCGCACAGATCTTTTAAAGAAAACAGCCGCTGTTTATACATTGCTATAACATCGCTTACATCACGGTCGTAACCTCGCGACAGCTTAGAAAGCGCTTGAGCTGTGAAATCGTAATGGTAAAACGAGATCTGCCCTTTTCTGGCGATAAATATACTTCTGTCACGCCATCCGATAAGTAGAGCGCTGGCACCACCAGTGAAAAAGACAGCACCTGATCCGCGAGCTTCCTTGCCCAACACATTCATAAGCCGCTCTATCGTCTGAGGATCAATATTTGAGCGCATTTGCAATGTTTCCAGTGGCATCTGCCAAGCCAGCCAATAAACTCATATTAGCACCGCAGCAGAGGGATAAAGCCACGCACTTCGACGCGTCTTGCCTATTGCCAGGAATCAGAACATAGACAAAAGATTGTGAGAGCATAGTCGAATTTTGAACCCGTCCTTTCGTCAGGCTATAATCCACCTGAAATATCGGTAATCTTACTCCTGTCGTTGGATCCACACCAGCACCCTCTACTAGCAACATCCCATGGCTTCAGGTTCTACAGCGCTTCCGCTCAGCAGCACACCCAGTCAACTCGCTCAATGCGGTTCACTCGTAGAAATTCTGCGCTACAGGGCTCAGCACCAGCCCAATCAAGTTGCTTACATCGGTCTAGAAAATGGCGAAACTGAATCCAAACGCCTCACCTACGCCCAGCTAGACCAAAACGCCCGAGCTCATTCTAGTTGCTTACATCGGTCTTGAATATGTCGATACAGAATCCAAACGCCTCTCCTTCGCCCAGCTAGACCAAAAAGCCAGAGCGATCGCAGCCCACCTCCAAACCCTCGGCGCATCCGGCTCCCGCGTCCTTCTCACCTTCCCCCTCTCAGATGGCCTCGCCTTCACCGCAGGCTTCTTCGGCTGCCTGTACGCAGGCGCGATCGCCATCACTGCCTGGCCCCCCCTCAACGACTCTCTCCTCTCCGAACTTCAATACAAAGCCGTAGACGCCGAAGTTCAATTCGCCCTCACCACCCAGCCACTACTCGCACTCAACCAAGCTGCCTTCTCAGCCACCCCACCGCTCAATCAAATCCACTGGATCGCTACCGACACGCTAGAGCGCGACACGGCCACATCGTGGCAAATGCCAGCACTCAACGACGATGCCCTCGCCTACTTGCAATACACATCAGGATCTACCGGCCTACCCAAAGGCGCCATGATCAGCCACGGCAACGTCCTCGATAACCTCGGCCTTATCTACCAAACCTGCCAATACACCACCAAAGACATCGGCATCTGCTGGCTTCCCCTCTACCACGACCTCGGCCTCGTCGGCGCAGTCATCCAACCCGTCTACGCAGGCGGCCCCGCCGTCATCATGTCCCCCGTAGACTTCATCCTCAAACCCCTTCGCTGGCTTCAGGCCATCTCTCGCTACCGAGGCACCACCAGCGGCGGCCCCAACTTCGCCTACGACCTCTGCATCCGCAAAATCACCCCAGCCCAAATCGCCGAACTCGACCTCAGCAGCTGGGCGATCGCAGTTAACGGCGCAGAACCCATCCTCGCCGATACCCTCAACCGCTTCGCCAAAACCTTCGCCCCCGCAGGCTTCAATCCACAGGCCTTCTGCCCCGCCTATGGCATGGCCGAAACCACCGTCATGGTCACCATGAGCGGCCGCATGGCCCCACCAGTCATTCAAACCGTTCAACGCACCGCCCTCGAACAAAACCGCATCGAACCCGTACCTATTGAAAGTGCTGAAAGTCGAACCATCGTCGGCTGTGGCCAAATGGTTGCAGATCATCCCATTGCTATCGTCAATCCAGACACCCTCAAGCGCTGCAAAGCCAACGAAGTCGGAGAAATCTGGGTAGCGGGCGACAGCGTTGCCAAAGGCTACTGGAACAGAAAAGAACAAACCGAACAAACCTTCCAGGCCTACATTGACGGCTCCGCAGAAGAACCCATAGAAGAGACTACAGAAAAACCCACAGAAGGCCCCTTTCTACGGACAGGCGATCTAGGCTTTGTTCAAAACCAAGAGCTGTTTATTACCGGCCGCCTTAAAGACGTCATCATCCTATGGGGAAACAACCACTATCCCCACTTCTTAGAAGCCACCGTGGAAGCCAGCCATCCTGCCCTCAGGCCAGGCGGCGTAGCAGCCTTCGGCATTGAAGTAAAAGGCGAAGAAAGACTAGCCATCGTTCAAGAAATCGAATCAAAGTACCTCAAACAGCTCAACCCAGAAGAAATCATCGGCGCAATTCGCCTACAGCTAGGCATGCAGCATATGCTAGAGCCACATGCGATCGCCCTTCTCCGCCCCGGCAGCACCCCAAAAACCCCCACCGGCAAAACCCAACGCCGCGCCTGCAAAGCCAAATATCTCGCAGGCGAACTAAACATCATCGCCCAGTGGCAGCACGAAGATATCGCAGAAGGCATTCTGTTGAATCCAGACATGATGTCAGCAGAGCCCTAAGCGCCCAACAACCTCGCCCTGTGGGCTACCCCAAAACGCTTCCTACTCCCTGGCCCAAACAAACAACCTAGCCCAAACAAACAACAGTGTTAGACCCCAACATCACTAACTTTGTCGATCTTCTCAAATACCGGGCAACCCACACCCCAAATAAAACCGCCTACATCTTCCTCGAAAACGGCGAAACCGAACAGTCTCGCATCACCTACCAGCAGCTACACCAGCAAGCTCAAACCACCGCTGCCCACCTCCTCACCCAGGCCAACCCCGGCGATCGCGCGCTTCTCCTCTACCCCTCCGGCCTAGACTTCATCACCACCTTCTTCGCCTGCCTCTACGCCGGCATCATCGCCGTCCCCGTCTACCCACCCCGCCGCAATCAAAGCCTCACCCGCCTCCAATCCATCACCACAGACGCCACCCCCACCCTCGCCCTCACCACCCAAAAAATCCTCACCGACACCCAAAAAAGCTGGGAACAAAACCCCCTCTCCCCCACCCTAACCTGGCTC
>ERZ1740058.351-NODE-351-length-37785-cov-6.293613_pt1 | contig 37785 bp, 35 predicted proteins | sample MGYA00581745_ERZ1740058 | MGnify/ENA primary metagenome ERZ1740058 (study PRJEB43018, sample SAMN04849742) | marine metagenome | isolation source: floating plastic debris | place: Pacific Ocean | collected 2008-08-30 | study: EMG produced TPA metagenomics assembly... | reverse complement strand
CACCAACTGCGCCGACAATTGCAAGCCCGCTACGCTTCGTTGGAAGTACAGCCCTCGCAGTCTACCGATGAGGTAGAGGCACACTTTGAGGATGCGTTCATGGCGAAGCTACGCCAAGAGATTGAAGAAAATCTGGATAATAGTGATTTTGGGATTGCTGCCTTATGCACCGCCATGGGGATGAGCCGTTCGCAGTTGCATTTGAAGATCAAAGCCCTGACGGCTCGGTCTACCTCGCACTTCATTCGGGGTATCCGCTTGCAAAGAGCAAAAGCCTTGCTCGAACAATCCGACTTAAACGTTAGTGAGGTAGCCTATGAAGTGGGTTTTCAGGACCCTGCTTATTTTTCGCGCACCTTCACCCAAGAGTTCGGGGTTTCTCCGACCAGCTTCCTCAAAGCTAAAGTATAGATACGCAGAACAAGCCCTCTTATTTCTACTCCTTATTCTTAGTCGTTTCCGGCTTTTAAGACAATAGTCCACATTTTCAAGACAATAGTGCAGATTTCTACCGACGAATAGCGGCATCTTTACATCAAAACTAATCTGCTATTCATTCCTAGGAACAATAGCTACTTAGTGTCGCACATAATTAGGTAGAAGTTGTACAAGACCCGCCTAGGCGGGTCTTTGTATTGTATTTATTTGAGTAACTATTCTGAAGTAAACCTACCGTAGACTGCTGCTACTAATTAGACCAGAGTAGAGAGGTAACTAGTGTATGCTGCGCGACTTCCCTTCCTCTTTACTACACAATCTTAGATTTAACAAACAAACACTACACTCATGGTTTACACCGATGGAACTTACCTCATCGCGGACTCTGCCCGTGAACTAGAGCTTTTTGTAAAGCAGAATAAGCTGCCCCGTGAGCATCTGAACTCAGCCTCGTATTTTCCTTATTATCTAATCCCTAAAGATTACTTATACCGGGTAATAGAGAACGGTGGAAAGGTAATAAGTGCTAAGGAGCTTCGCGAAATTGGAATCCGAAAATACCGGGATCAACAAACCTGATGAAGTAGAGTTTATTAGGAGATTACTATATTGCCCACCCAATAAGAAACTGGCACCGACTACTTATATCTCCCATAAAACGTTAACCCAAGCATGATACCCCCCCAGGAAGCCACTGAAATTATCTTTAATCATCTCTTTACCTTTCCCGCTGAAACCATAGAGCTATCCCAAGCCCACGGCCGGGTGCTGCAAGAAGACGTTCAAGCGGACCGGGATTTTCCTCCCTTTGACCGGGTGACGATGGATGGTATCGCTTATGATTTTGACGACCTGAAGGGAGATCAACCCGAGCTTGTTATCGAGGATATGCAGTTGGCGGGTGAACCCAAGAAAACTTTAACGCAAGCAGGTCACTGCTTGGAGGCCATGACCGGAGCGGTACTGCCCGAAGGAACCAACACCGTTACGCCTTACGAGGATATTGACGTTCAGGAGCGAGACGGAAAAAAAGTGGCGGTTATTCAGAAGATGCCGGCTCAAAAAGGATTGAACGTGCACGATCAGGGGTTTGATCGCCAGAAGAGCGAGGTTCTAATAACCAAGGGAACACTGCTTAGCCCTTCCCAAATTGCGGTAGCTGCCTCGGTAGGTAAAGCACAAATTAAAGTAACTCAGGCCCCTAAAGCCACTATCGTTTCTACTGGCGACGAACTGGTCAAGGTAGACGAAGAACCCAAGCCTTACCAGATACGGCAATCGAACAACTATGCTATCCGAGCGGCTTTGGCCAACTTTCGTGTGTCGGCTGATTTCTTTCACTTACCCGATTCGCTGGAAAAAACCACCGCTGGTTTAGCAGATATTATGGAAAAGTACCCCATTGTTATTCTCAGCGGTGGGGTGTCTCGCGGAAAACGCGACTATGTGCCCGATGCCCTGGAGGCCTTAGGAGTACAGAAACTATTTCACCGGGTGAAGCAGCGACCAGCTAAGCCATTCTGGTTCGGAGTGAAGGAAAAGCAAAATGCGGTATTTGCGTTGCCGGGCAATCCGGTTTCCACCTTTTTGTGTTTTCATCGCTATCTACAACCCTGGCTAGAGAAGAGCTTAGGTCTGGCTGATAGACCTACCCAGTGGGCTACGCTCAATGATCACGTGAAGTTCGCACCAGAGCTTACCTACTTCTTACAGGTACTAGCCCATTCCGACAAAAGCGGCCAGTTTTCGGCTACTCCCATTGAAGGCCACGGCTCAGGTGACTTTGCTAATCTACTACGCTGCAATGGCTTTATAGAGCTTCCAGCTGACCGCTCGCACTTCCGGCAGGGCGAAGTATTTCCGTTTATTCCTTTTGTTCGTTGATATAAGGAATACCACGGATAATCCTCAGTTTACCTCTTCTATCAACTCAGCACCCTCCAGTATATACTGAAGCTGGTAGATATCGTAGGCATTGAGCACCAGCTTTCCTTTCACTTTAATGGGTGTATCGGTATATTCAATAGGTTCTTCCAGGTATACCTCCACTACTGTTTCAGGGCCGCCCACTCCGCAGAAAAAGCAAGCAGCTAAGGGTAAAGAGGATAGTATAAAGTGATCGGGCTGAAAGATGCCATCTAATCCCCCCACCGGGATAATGTAGCCCGGTACCGTCACCTCGGTGCCGTCCAAAGCCTGTATCTCATCCGAAAAAACGGGCATGTTCATTATACCGAATTCGTCCTCAGTGCTCTCGTACCTCACCTTGGCTAACGTCTTCCAGGTATTGTCGCTGGCGTATTTTGGCCCATCCTTCTGGGCAAATACAGAAGAGCTAGCGGTAACGAATAAAAACAAAGTAATAATTTTCATATCGTTATGTATCTAGGAATAATTCAGAGACAAGACTGGTTCAGCCTTATCTCCGTCATTCACTATTCTTCCTCTTCTCCTTCTTCTTCGGTGGATTCAGTCGAGGCTGCATCTGATCTAAGTGTAGGATACGCAATACCCAACTGCTCCAGGTAGTTATCGTACTTAGTTTCATCAAAATAATACTTTTCTAGCTCAGGGCGGAAGGTGGCCATAATCTCTTGGTTAAGTTCTATGGCTGGCATATCATCCGGGTTGAGCAATGGCTCGTACTCTACGTCTTTGGTCTGATCGTTTTTGTAGTAATCCCAGGCCTGGGTGATCAGTTCTGGCTTCAGAAATAAGTCAAGCAGCGTCATGGCTTCGGCTTTAGCTCCGACGGTAGCTCCTTTATGGGCAATGGGCGTAGCCATCGTAATAGCGTTTGACCAGTGGTGGCCTTGCAAACCGGGCATATTGGACGGGAAGCGCAGCTCGAGGGTCGGAACTGCCCAGGATATATCCGCTATATCATCTGACCCGCCGCCGAGGGAGAACTTCACCGGTTGCCCCAGCTCTTCCAGTTCGGTAGCCAGCCCTTCCGGGTCGGAGCCTACTTCTTTCTGTACCGCCTTCGCTAATTTCTGATCGTCTTCGGTCCACTCTGGTAAGCCCACCTTCTCAATATTGGTGTGCATTGTTTCGGCAATCACTTTATTGAAGTGTCCTGGCCAGGCACTACCCAGGTAGCGATAAGACATTTCGGTATCCGTCATCATGGCCGCTCCCTGGGCAATCTTGATCGCAATGTCGTACATCTTTTTAATGTCGGCGTAGGTACGGTCGCGAAGATAATACCATACCGAAGCTTTAGACGGCACTACGTTAGGCTGATCACCTCCATTGGTAATCACATAGTGGGAGCGCTGAGTAGGCTGCAAGTGCTCCCGCCGGAAATTCCACCCCACGTTCATGAGTTCTACTGCATCTAGTGAGCTTCTTCCCCGCCAGGGCGAGCCTGCTCCGTGAGCCGCTTCCCCCTCAAAAGTAAATTCTACGGAAATCATACCGTTGCCCCGCGGGCTACCGTATGAGGTTTCTAAGTTATCACCCACGTGAGTAAAGATGCAGGCATCCACATCGTCGAAGTAGCCATCCCGTACGAAGAAGGCTTTGGTGGCTACCTGCTCTTCGGCTACTCCTGGCCACAGCATCAGGGTACCTGGTATGCCTTCCCGTTCCATAATGTCCTTCACGGCCAGCACGGCGGTTACGTTCACTGCCTGACCTGAGTTGTGCCCTTCACCGTGCCCCGGAGCTCCTTCAATGATCGGGTCGTGGTAGGCTACGCCCGGTTTTTGCGATGCTTTAGGGATACAGTCCAGATCACTACCAATGGCAATCACTGGCTTACCCGAACCCCAGATGGCGGTCCAGGCAGTGGGCACGCCGGATATTTCCCGCTCAATGGTGAAACCATTCTCTTCCAGAATGCTGGTAATGTATTTTGAAGTTTCCACCTCCTGGAAGCCCAGCTCGCTGAAGCTAAATATCTTATCCACCATCACCTGGGTTAGCTTACTGTTTTCTTCTACCGCCGCCATTGCCTCTTCTTTCAGCTTTTCAATCTGTTTGGGCGACATTTTTTTCTGCGCTACGGCACTCAGACTGAACAGAAAAAATGTGATTAGCATAAATGGGGCAAAGAGCTTATACAGCGATAAGCGGAAGCTAAGAGGTAGGTTCATGGTTACTAGCGATTAGGAAATAAGTTGAAATATAGAAAATGATTTATTAAGTACGATGCCTATTAAAGCGTTGGATAACCAGATGTGTAGTTTATCAGATATATTCTAATTAAATTAACTATGCAAGTTATAAAGCTCTTCTTAGAATAGTAAATATCACTGGTAATAACTGAGAACTTTTGCAAAAGTAAATTCTGAGCTTTTACAAAAATACAGAATATTGAATCATATTGTTTCTAAACTTGGGGATTACGTGCATTCGGATAATTTGGAATGAGGCTCAATCAGATTTGCTAAACAGTACGCCTCGGTGTATTTACTAGTAGTTGATAGCCGAAAATCAGTATCTTTAACCCTTTCACTACCTACCTATTATAACATGCAGACCCGATTTATTCACAACGTATTTTTCTGGCTAAAGAACCCCGGTCAGTCCGACGAAGCAAAAGCTTTGGAAAATGGTATTCGTACGCTTCAGGAGGTACATACGGTGCAGGATTTTCATCTGGGCAAACCCGCACCTACCAACCGGCCGGTCATTGATAATACCTACTCCTACCACCTGATGCTGGTGTTTAGCAACCTGGAGGATCAGACCACCTACCAGGACGACCCTATCCACCTGAAGTTTGTTGACGACTGTGCCCACCTCTGGGAAAAAGTGCAGGTATACGATTCGGATGCTGGTTTGTTAAATAACTAAAAGCAGCTTGAAACGCAAACTTGCGATAGGGCTTCTGTCGGTCGTTACCCTGCTCGTCGGCATTACTATTTACTACCTTATTGTGATTATCAATGCCCGACAAAAAACTTCCGAATTGGTAAATACTATTTTGCAGTCAGACCAGATGAAGCTTGAGTTGGCTGATCTTACTGACCAGCAGCTAGACGCATTGCTAAAGGTGCAGGACCCGAACTTCTACCATCATAAAGGCTATGACTTTGAAACGCCGGGGACGGGAAAAACGTCGCTTAGCCAAGGACTGGTGAAGCTATACTACTTCGATAATTTTAAGGCGGGAATTGCCAAGATCAAACAAACGCTCATTGCCCGCTACGCCTTCGATGCACTAACACCCAAGGATACTATTCTGAAACTCTTCGTTAACAATGCCTACATGGGCCAGGGAGATAGCAGCTCCATTTACGGTTTTGAACCAGCGGCTCAGTATTACTTCGAGAAAAGCTTTGTAGAACTAAACTGGGATGAGTACTTATCGCTGATTGCCATGATCCGGGCTCCTAATGCCTTTCACTACCTTAATAAGCCGGATGCCAATCGTTTACGGGTCACTCGAATTAAGAAGATGTTGTCCGGAGAATACATCCCTCAAGATAATAGTGACCAATTCTACGATAGAGAGTAAACCATAACTTCTTTAAACGTTATTGGTCAGCTACCTCTTCGTTCACTTGCACTTCCCAGTTACGAATATCAGCTTCGTACTGCCGGTACAGATCTAGAAACACCGGTACGGCTCGGCTTACCAAACTGGAAGAGCCATTAGAGAGAATACAAATCCCGATTTTCTTCTTTCGATCCAGCGCAATAGCTGAGCGATATCCGTTAGCATAGCCGCCGTGAAAGGCTACCGTATCACCCGCCTGATGGATAATCCGCCAGCCTAGTCCGTAGTAAGCTCCTTCTAGTTCGTTCCAGTGGCGGAAGTAACGGTTTTCAATAGGAGTTTTAATCTGGGGAGTAAACACACTATCCAGTAGTTGTGGCGGAAGCACTTCCGGACGGTTACCTAACAATGCATTCAGCCACTGAGCCATATCCAGCGTGCTGGCGTTAATTCCTCCGGCCGAAGGCACGTTATAGTAATTTTCCGAAATTGGAATAGTCGCCCAGCCTTTTCGGGTGCGCACATGGGGTAGTGCTTTGTTGGAAGTCTCGATGATATCATCGTACCAGATAGACGCATTGCTCATTTGCAAAGGCTGAAAGATACGCTCTTGCATTAGCGTTTGATAAGAGGTTACCGTAGCTGCCTCCAACACCGGCTCTACAATGCCGTAGGCTACGTTTTGGTAACTGTACCAGCGCCCAACCTCTCCGATTAAATTTACCTTTGCTAGCAGCGCAATCATGTCATCCCGAAGTTTACCGGCTTCCACCAGATTGGTGTAGGCATGATAGGGCAAACCAGTCGTATGGGATAATACATGCTTAATAGTAACCTCCTGGGCCTGCTTGGGCGATACCAGCGAGAAGGAAGGTACGTAGTCTACCACCGAATCGTCCCACGATAGCAAACTATCAGCTACTAAAGTGCCGGCCAACACCGAAGCGAATCCCTTAGAGACTGAAGCCAACCGAAACACGGTATTAATGTCCACCTTATTTGATTCTACGGAATCAGGTTGCCTGATTGAGCGTGCACCGTAACCTTTAACCAAGATGGGAGTACTGTCCTTCACTACCGCAATTCCCGCTCCTGGTACCCGGCTAGCCTCAAACAACTGCTGCAAGGTATCTTCTAGTGCCGCTACAAACTGTTGCTCGTAGGGATTGTACTGTTTGATTGACTCCTGGGAGGTTAATTCCGGAGATTGCCAGATCGGCAGGAACGGAATGCCAACTAATAACAAACCCAGAAAATAGTATTTCCCAGCCCGCAAAAGGTGAATTTTAATTATTTGGGTTAGCTTAGTAAACTCCATGCAGCCTGCTTACTGAGGTAACTCTTCGTTGGGATTGTAGACGGCATTTAGCTGCTCAGCATTTTCTTCTACAGTGGTATCAAAGCCCGCCTCAGCCCTTCGCTGGTATACTTCCGCTGGATTCTCTATAGGCCATATGAAATATTCGTTACTTCCACCTTCTCCCTGTCGGCTACTGGCTTGCGTGCCGTATATTTGCTTTTTTCCTTCGTACATAAGTATCCGGTCTTCCATAAGCGCGGCCGAAGTTGTTTTAGCTTCTCCAGCCTCCGCAGCTTCCTTCAAAAGCGGCAAGTACTCACGCATAGTTTCTAAATCAGAATGTTGAACTACTAAAAAGACTGCCCCAGCAGCTTTACTGCCGATTTTGCTCTGGGGTAACCAACCATAGTCCGAAATAATTTGATTAACTAAGATCTGGTTTACCGAATCAATGGAGTTCATTCGGGCGATTAGCGAAGGAACTATGGAGTCCCCTTGCTGCATGTATTTCATCAGTTCTTCCCGAATACCTTGATCCTGATCATATACTTCTTCTAACACTGTCCGCAACGAGTCATACGGAATGTCTGAAGCATCCTGGGCGGATAGTGAGAAAGTGGTTATCGCATAGAATAGGGTTAATAGTTGTCGTCTAGTATTCATTACTATAATTAACTGAAAATGATGAATTTATATTGCCGGGTTAGCTGCTTTTAGGCCGGAAAGGTTTGATTACCGATTCATCACATTCCAGAAACGGGCCGCCGATCAGGTCAATGCAGTAGGGCACGGCCGGAAATACCGCATCCAGGCACTGCCGAATGGCGCGAGGCTTACCCGGTAAATTGATGATCAGGGTTTGGTTACGAATACCTGCTGTTTGCCGGGAGAGGATAGCGGTAGGCACATACTGTAAACTGGTTTGCCGCATCAATTCGCCGAACCCAGGCATCATTTTATAACAGACCGCCTCAGTAGCCTCCGGAGTTACATCACGGGGCGCCGGACCAGTACCACCCGAGGTAACAATCAGACAGCAGCCATCCTCGTCAGCCATCTTCTTCATGGTAGCTTCTAACTGATCCTGCTCGTCGGGAATAACGGCGTATACTTTTTCCCAGGATGACGTCAAATATTCGCCCATGGTCTCCACAATAGCCTTGCCCGGAATATCTTCGTAGATTCCTTTGCTGGCCCGATCGGAGACGTTGATGATTCCTATTTTTATCATGTGTTATGGTGTTATGGTGTTATGGTGTTATGGTGTTATGGTGTTATGGTGTTATGGTGGCGGTGAAACGAGGTTGAGGCGTCAAAGTTATTCACTAATACTATAACACTCAAACACGATAACACTGTGTATTCAGAACCATAACGCGCACCCTCTATGTTATCAATGGACTAACGACTTATATCTTTGGCTGGTATTTATCTTCATATTCCTTTTTGTAAGCAGGCTTGCTATTACTGCGATTTCCACTTCAGTATTAATCAGCAGCGCAAGGCGGATATGGTGCAGGCAATTGCCCAGGAGCTTAAAATTCAAACGGATTATTTAGAGGATCTGCCCGTTGATTCTATCTACTTTGGGGGCGGTACTCCCTCATTGCTGACGGAAGAGGAACTTCAGTTGCTACTATATACTATTAATCAATACTACGCTGTTACTTCCGCTTCCGAGATTACTTTGGAGGCCAATCCCGATGATCTGTCGCCTCAGAAGCTGAAGATGCTGAAGGCAGCGGGTATCAACCGGCTTAGTATAGGCATTCAATCGTTTTACGAGCCCCACCTACGCTACCTGAACCGGGCTCATTCGGCTGATGAAGCTAAAGTTTGTGTAAAGCGTGCTCAGGAAGCCGGGTTTGATAATTTGAGCATTGATTTGATTTATGCTATTCCTCATCCCGATCATTCAGTATGGCAGGCCGATTTGGCAATGGCCACCAAGCTTAATCCCCGCCATATTTCTTCCTACTGCCTAACGATTGAAGAAAAAACCGTATTTGGTCGTTGGCTACGCCATCAGAAGATTCCTCCCGTTGACGAAACCTTTGCTGCTGAACAATTTGAGCAACTGGTAAACAGCCTGGCTACTGCCGGATACGAGCAGTACGAAGTATCTAACTTTTGCCAACCTCAGGGCGAATCCCGACACAACAGTAATTATTGGAAGAATGTATCTTACTTAGGAGTAGGACCGGGGGCTCATTCTTTCGATAGAGACTCCCGGCAGTATAACATAGCCAATAACACTAAATACTTAAAGTCGCTGGCCGAGTTGCGTATTCCGTACGAGCGAGAAGTGCTCAGTAGAGCCGACCGCATTAACGAACACATTATGACTGGGGTACGCACCAAATGGGGCTGCGATCTGACTTACCTTCAGCGAGCGTTGGGATACGATTTGATGGGTGAACAGCGAGATTACATCGAGAGATTAATTGCTGATCAGAAGGCTACTTTAGAAGGTCAGCATTTGGTGCTTACCCGAGCGGGAAAATTTCTTACCGATGGTATCGCTGCTGACTTTTTTGTTGACTTATAGAAAAATTCATCAACAATTCAATCCTTAATCGCCTGTCTATCAGAGTATTATATTTTTTTCTAGCAAAAATCATACAATTTTTTACATTCCAACTCATTTTCTGCACAGAAATTGCCTACGTAAGATTGTAGTTGTTATTTATCACTTTATCAACCGATCTTATGAAAAGGATATTATTCACCATATTTACACTAGTTGTTATTCATTCAGTTTCCCACGCTCAATTTTCGGTAGGCGTCACCGGAGGGCCTTCCTTCTCGGCCGGAAACTCAGCTAATATTTTTGATAACGGGTATAATCTTGGCATTGACGCCCGCTATAAAGTAAGTCCTAACGTAATAGCTGGCATTGGCTACCAACGCTTCTCATTCGGGGCCAGTCCCTTAGGATTTAACATTCCCGGAGTTGATTTTACCATGAGTCCGATTACCGCTTCAATAGCGTTCACTCCCATGACGCAGGGAATTACCCCTTACATAGGTATCAAGGGAGGAATCTACGATACCAGAGTAAACTCATTCATTGATATTTCCCGTACCTACTTCGGTTTCGCACCTACTGCTGGCATTTTGATTCCGATCAGCAAGTCAGTAGATATTCACGCCAACGCCGAGTACCACACGGTTTTTATGAACGAGACGATTCCGTTTACCGAAATATCATTCAGCGAAAATATCACGATGGTGCCCATCAATATTGGGCTATCGTTCAAAATTGGCCAATAGTAGTTAGGTATCTGTTACGAAGAGAAAAGCCGTTTGCATAAAGCGAACGGCTTTTTTGATGTCGATAAGGTTTGAAGACTACTGTCCCGGCACAGTTTCGCTTTCGTTTTCCTGGGATACCTCGTGGGTTTCTTTCTGCTCATCGTTGCGATGATCCTTTTCCTCCAACTGTTCTTTCTTCTGCTCAACCTCTCTCCGGTAATTGAATGGGCGAATAATGAGACGGGTGCCCCGATCATAAGTAAAGTAATTCCAAACCCAATTCCCCAGGGTAATAAGCTTTTGCCGGAAACTTACTAAGAACAAAAGGTGCACGAACATCCACGAAAGCCAGGCAAACCAGCCACCAAACTTAATATTACCCGGCAAGTCGGCCACTGCCCGGTTTCGCCCAATAGTAGCCATAGAGCCTTTATCAAAATAGGAGAAAGGCTTCGTTTCCTTTGTTTTAAGCAAACGGCTTAGGTTTTTTCCTAGTTGCTCACCCTGTTGCATGGCTACTGGCGCCACCTGCGGATGTCCTTTAGGATAGTCTTCGGTATACATTGCAGCCACATCGCCTACAGCAAACACATTATCGTAGCCCTTCACCCGGTTAATATCATCTACTAGGTAACGACCTTTCTCCACGGTGGCATCTTCTAATCCAGGAATAATTACTCCTTGAACCCCAGCTGCCCAAATCATGGTTTCGCTAATAATCTTTTCTCCGTTGCTCAGCGTTACTTCGTAGCCATTGTAGTCTTTCACTAGTGTATTCAGCTTTACAATGGTCTCAAAACGCTCGGTTAAGTCTTTCTCAGATCGCTTACCTGCATTTTCCGACATGGTAGGGAGCAGCCGGTCTAGCCCTTCTACCAGATATACTTTCATTACTTTAAAATCCAGTTCGGGATAGTCACGGGGCAGCACGAACTTCTTAAGCTCTCCAAGTGCCCCGGCTAATTCTACTCCGGTGGGGCCGCCGCCCACAATCACAAAATTGGTTAGCCGGTCTATCTCTTCGTCGGAATCGGAAGTTACGGCCTTCTCAAAATTCTGTAAAATATGGCTACGTAGATTTAGTGCCTGGGGCACCTGCTTGAGTGGAAACGCTAGCTTCTGAATGCGCTCATTCCCGAAATAATTAGTCTGGGTGCCCACGGCCACCACCAGATAGTCATACGTAATCTCTCCAATGCTGGTGTAAACTTTTTGGTTATCAGGATCAATGCGCTCTACCCGAGCCATGCGGAAAAAAAAGTTTTTCTCGTCATCAAATACCTTTCGCAGCGGGGCCGCAATAGAATCCGGTTCTAGTCCGGCAGTAGCCACCTGATACAGTAAAGGCTGAAAAGTATGGTAGTTATGTCGGTCTAGCATCACCACCTGCACATCCTTCATCCTCAGGTTCTTCACCATCTGTATCCCGGCAAAACCACCACCAATGATTACTATTCGGGGCTTACCGATGTCGGGTAATTGAGTGCTCAGATTTCGCTGAGCTACCGTGTATTCAGTGTGATTTTCTACAACTGCCATAATATCAAAAAATAAAGTTTAATCTCCCCTGATTTAACGAGAGGTAATGGCAGGTGTTCAGTAGTTTTCAAGAAACTACGGATTAATAGTCTGTTCTTCCTTCAAGAATATTGCAGGATAACCAGTGGGGCACTTAGCCACCTTCTCGGGCTTGCCCGCCGCCGTTGCCACCTTCCGTTCCCAAGTCAATGATGTGGTCGGCAACCTTCACTACGTCCAGGTTGTGCTCAATAATCAGCACGGTGTTTCCCTTATCAACTAATTTGTTGAGTACATCCAGTAAATGTTGAATGTCTTGAAAGTGCAATCCAGTGGTGGGCTCATCCAGAATGTAGAGTGTTTGACCCGTATCTTTCTTAGATAGCTCCGTAGCTAGTTTCACCCGCTGAGCTTCGCCACCCGAGAGGGTAGTCGCGTGCTGCCCCAGTGTGATATAGCCTAAGCCTACATCCTCCAACGTCTGAATCTTTCGCAGAATACGCGGCTGATTCTCAAAGAATTCTACCGCTTGTTCAACGGTCATATCCAGCACATCGGAAATAGATTTTCCCTTAAAGCGAATTTCCAGCGTTTCCCGGTTGTAGCGTTTTCCTTTACAGGTAGGGCAGGGCACGTGCACGTCGGGCAGAAAGTCCATCTCGATCAGTTGCATACCGCCTCCCTCACAGGTTTCGCAGCGACCACCTTTTACGTTAAACGAAAAACGGCCGGGCTTATAGCCCCGAATCTTGGCTTCAGGTAATTCGGAAAATAATGCGCGAATATCGGTAAACACTCCAGTGTAGGTAGCCGGATTGGAACGAGGAGTGCGCCCAATGGGAGCCTGATCCACCTCAATCACTTTATCAATGTGCTCTATTCCCTTGATGTCATTATAAGGACAGGGGTCAGCGTAAGACCGGTAGAAATGCTTGCTCAGTAACGGAAATAGCGTTTCGTGAATCAGGGTAGATTTACCACTTCCCGACACTCCGGTAACACACACCATTTTGCCCAGCGGTAGCGTCAGCTTCACACTTTTCAGATTATTACCAGTAGCTCCGGTCAGCACCAGCTTTTCTCCCGTCCCTTTCCGGCGCTTTTTGGGCACCTCAATAGAACGAATACCCTTGAGATAATCCGCAGTGATGCCGCCTAGTTTCAAAAATTTATCGGGACTACCATCGGCAATTATCCGACCACCGTGCCGCCCGGCGCCCGGCCCAATATCTACAATATGATCGGCTTGTAGCATCATGTCTTTGTCGTGCTCTACCACGATTACCGTATTGCCCAGGTCGCGTAAATCCTGCAAAGCTTTAATCAATTTCACGTTATCGCGCTGGTGCAAGCCAATGCTAGGCTCATCCAAAATGTAGAGCACACCTACCAACTGGGTTCCGATCTGGGTTGCCAACCGAATGCGCTGGGCCTCACCCCCCGACAGGGTTCTTAGGGGACGATCTAGTGTCAGGTAGGTCAGCCCCACGTCTACTAGAAAGCCAATGCGTTTCCTGATTTCCTTCAGAACTTCCCCTCCAATAAGCCGTTGACGGTCGGAGAGTCGGTCTTCCAGATTCTCAAACCAGGCTTGAAGATCATCAATATTTAGTTGAGCTAGTTCGGCAATGTTTTTATCAGCAATTTTAAAGTAACGGGATTCTTTCTTCAGCCGAGTTCCGTGGCAGTCAGAACAAACGGTGCTGGTCATAAACTGCTTCACCCACTTCTGGGTTTTATCGGTACCAGTTTCGCTTTGCTTTTCCAAGTAGCCAGTGATGCCCTCAAATACCGTATCGTAGGTAGAGCCCGGATATTTTACAGATTTCACCGAAACCGGCTTAGGATCACCGTACAGAATCACTTCCCGCACTTTTTCGGGCAAATCTTTGATGGGTGTAGTGAGTTTCACCTTATGCCGCTTGAGCACCGCTTCTAGCTTCTTAAAAATCCAGATGTCGCGGTATTCACCCAATGGGGCAATCCCACCCTGCCGAATGGTGAGCTTTTCATTGGGAAAAATGGCTTCTTCCGAGAACTTCTGGATAGAACCTAGCCCGTGACAGGTGGGGCACATGCCGTAGGGAGAATTAAACGAAAAGGTGTTTGGGGCCGGTTCGTCGTAGGCTAAGCCAGTTTCTGGGTCCATTAAGAACTTAGAAAAGTGCTGGATGTTGCCCTTGGTATCATCAATCATAATGATACCTTTCCCGTGCTGTAGAGCAGTTTTGATGGATTCAGCAATACGGTAGCGGTCATCGTCGCGAACGATTACCCGGTCGACCACAATTTCAATATCGTGGGTTTTATAGCGGTCTACCTGCATCTTAGGCACCAGATCCATTATCTCTCCATCGACCCGTACCTTAGCAAAACCCATTTTCCGAATTTGCTGGAACAGTTCGCGGTAGTGCCCTTTACGTCCTTTCACGATGGGGGCCAGAATCACCAGTTTGCCACCCGCAAAATCATCCATAATTCGGTCGATGATCTGCTCCTCGCTTTGGCGCTCCATCTTCTTGCCGGTTTCGTAGGAAAAAGCCTCGGACGCCCGGGCAAATAGCAAACGCATGAAGTCGTAGATTTCAGTTACCGTACCGACGGTGGAGCGAGGATTCTTAGACGTGGTTTTCTGCTCAATGGAGATGACCGGACTCAACCCGTTAATTTTATCCACCTCGGGGCGTTGCAGATTACCAATGAAGGAGCGGGCGTAGGCCGAAAAGCTTTCCATGTAGCGACGCTGCCCTTCGGCATAGATAGTGTCGAAAGCCAGCGATGATTTCCCGCTGCCGCTAATCCCCGTAATTACAATGAGTTTATTGCGGGGCAAAGTAACATCAATAGTTTTGAGATTATGTTCCCTTGCTCCAAATATCTCAATGGTTTCTTGATCGTACTCAGGAGTAACAATAGTAGAAACCACTGCTACGGTGTCTTGTCTTTCTTCAGTCAGGTTTTCGGTAGCCATAGGCACACTTTAGGTCAGATTACTTGAACTATACTAAGGGCCGTTGGTTTGAAACTTTCGCCTGATAGGCGGCAAGTCATTCGGCCAGCCTATATCCCAAGCCCTATCGACTTTTCTGAGGGAAATGAGTTCAAATGTAAGGCTTATTCTTATTACTTAAAATAAGTATTTTCAAAAAAGGACTTGGAAGGTACGAAAAACAATCCTAGGGATGCAAGTACTGAAAATGAAATCTTTCTTAGTGTTACAGTATAAGGTGTTATCGTGTTATGGGGTATCTTCTACACAGTTAAAGGGAGAATGTCTGTAGTAGACTAATCTTATAAGACTACCAACTATAACACCCTAATACAATAACACTATTCTTTAGTCACTTACCTGAGCGGTAGGGTTGTACTGTTCGGCGGGGTCTTGGGAGATGAGAATTTTATAGGTGTTTCGTTTTACGGTTAGCTTCTTTTTACGCAACCAGGGGTTATAGCGCTTCAGGATTTTGTAGCTCACTCCGTGGGTGTGGGCGAATTCTACCAGATCATCAATGGTCTCAGTCACCGTTATTACCTTAAATTCAGGCTGAGAGTAGCGTTCCTGCTCATCAATGTAGAATCCGTAGGCTTCGGGATTTTCCAGAATCATCTTCATAGAAACCAGTCGGAAGAAGTAACGTGCCGTTTCTTCGTTGAGCAGCATATCGAAGTAAGAGTCAATTTTTTGCTCTTCTAAGCGGCGTTCAAAGCCCCGCATTCCGATGTTATAGGAGGCGGCTACATTTACCCAGTTGCCAAATTTGGCGTGCGCTTTTTTTAAGTATCTACAAGCCGCTTCGGTAGACTTTACCGGATCATAGCGTTCGTCAACTTCTTTGTTCACTTCCAGCCCAAACTCCTTGGCCGTACCCTTTAGCAACTGCCAGAAGCCAAGGGCATTTTTAGGCGAACGGGCGTGTTCTACCAGTCCACTTTCGATTACGGGCAGATACTTAAAATCCGTAGGCACATTATTTTCCTCCAGAATCTTTTCAATGGTGGGCAGCCATCGCTGCGCCCGCTTGATCATCAGAATGGTATTGGAATGCCAGTTAGCGTTTACGTGCATTTCCCGGTCGAGCCGCTCCCGTAAATCGGGTTCTTGTAGTGGAATGGTTTCTCCTACAAACTCTACCTGCTGAGGAATAGGGATGGTAAACGCCTTGTACGAAGGCGCCATGATCACCTTGGGAGTTCCGTCGCGCGGCGAACCGTCCAGATTTTTGGGCGCGGTAGTCACCGAGGGCTCGGATGCTACCAAATTGGCCAGCTTTATTTCGTTGTTGCCATTGGCAAACTCCTGCCAGCCGATGTAGATCAGCAAACCAACAATAAGTACCGATTGAATAGCGACCTGGGTTCGAATTTTCTTCATTAGAAATTGGGCGATAGTAGGTATTTGGAATAGAACTCGTCAATTACCGCAACTGCGTCGGTGGCCGAATCTACTATATTTATCAGTTCTAAATCTTCCTCATTAATATTTTTTTCCTGCTTCAACATAATCTCTTTAATCCAGTGCAGAAGCCCCTTCCAGTAATCGCTGCCCACCAACACAATAGGGAAGCGCCCAACCTTTTTGGTCTGGATCAGGGTAAGAGCTTCGAACAGTTCGTCTAGCGTACCAAATCCACCGGGCATCACCACAAAGCCCTGGGAGTACTTCATAAACATCACCTTACGGACAAAGAAGTAGTCAAAGGTGATGATTTTATCGGGATCAATGTAAATGTTGCTGCTCTGCTCAAACGGAAGAATAATGTTTACTCCTACGGACTTACCTCCTTCTTTCCGGGCACCTTTGTTACCGGCTTCCATAATACCGGGACCACCACCGGTAATCACTCCGTAGCCATGGCGGACAATCTTGGCCGCAATTTCTTCGGCCATCTTGTAGTAAGGATGATTGTCTGGGGTACGAGCTGACCCGAAAATAGTGACGCAGGGGCCAATTTTCCCTAGCTTCTCGAAGCCCTCAACAAACTCCGACATTATTTTAAAAACCGCCCAGGAATCTTTGGTTTAAATCTCGTTCCAGGCACGGTCCATAAATGCCTGCTTAATCCGCGATTCTTCCTCAGTGATCGTACTTTCAGGTATTTTTTCTGGGGTGCCGTTGTTGTTTTCTTGTATCATCTATATTGTGGTTTGTTCTTGCCTCTTCTATAACGTGAAAAATACGTTTTGAGGTACTTATTTTAGTAAATCCACCAAAGCTGGTTGTAACTCGGCGTATTTAAACTCGAATCCTGCCTCCTCTGTCTTCTTGTTGTCGACGCGGTTACCGCCAGTTACGACTTGGGACATTTCTCCTAGTAACAACTTTAGGGCAAATGCTGGTACGTTTGGCAGGAATAGCGGCTTATTTAGTACATCAGCCGTTTTTTTGGTAAGTTCTTGATTGGTAGCTGGATGCGGAGCTACTCCGTTGTATACTCCCTTCATAGTTGACTGCTCCAGAGCGAAGATGAACAAACGACAAAGATCGTCGATGTGAATCCAGCTCATGTACTGTCCACCTCGCCCTAGGGGAGCACCAGCTCCCAGCTTAATGGGTTGCATGATCTTGGGTAAGGCTCCACCTTTTTCGCTGAGCACAATGCCGATACGAATTTTTACCACTCGTAAATTCAATTCGCTGATTTCGTCTACCGCCACCTCCCATTGCCGCGTCACTTCCGCCGCGAACCCATCACCCGATAGGCTTTCTTCGGTCATCCAGGCATCTCCGGTATCAATACCATAATAGCCTACCGCCGAGGCTGATATAAAGGCTTTAATAGAATGTTCGCCCAGTTTAGCAATAGACTTCTGGAGCAAACGGGTAGACTCAGTGCGGCTCTTAAGAATCAACTCCTTTCGTTGGTCGGTCCAACGCTTATCGGCAATACCGGCTCCGGCCAAATGAATAATATAATCAACCCCGGTCAATGCTTCCGAGTCTAACTGTTGCTGCTCAATATTCCACTGATAAGTTTTTACTTTTTCGTTGCCAGAAACCGAGCGGCTGAGGTGAGTAACGGTGTAGCCTTTTTCTTGCAGTAGTTGGGTAAGGCGGGTGCCGACTAGGCCGGTGCCGCCCGTAATAAGTACGGTTGCATTCATGATACGATGATAATTTCTTCTGGGAATTGAACCCGCTACGCTAGCTTCTGTTTAGCCGCTTTGCAGGCTTTTCGGTAATATTCTGAACCGACTGTTCGTTTTTTGCAGCTCCGGCATAAAACCATCTTCCTCCGCCAGCGAGACGGAAATACATCGTCCGACCTGATACTAGATTATTAAACCTTCTAAACTCATTGCGAGACTGATTGTGTCAGTTAGGTACTCTGACTGTTGACTCTATTTGGCTAATCTAGATAGAACCGCCAGACCACCAACTATTGCTATGGCAACTAGCTGCTCACCGTGTAGCTGGTTTTTCAGCATTAGAAAAATAATCAATCTATTATATAGAATAGCTGAAACATCCAAAGAATGGCAGCTATGCCGCGTTTACGTTTAGACCAAAATTTCATCGTAGCAAAATTATTGGCTTTTTTTAGGGATATCTGGAAACGAGCAGTTGTCACTTATTACTCGCCTAAAAATTCAGTGGGTGCGAAACTAAACAAACCGTATAGTTATTTCGTATAATAGTATAACAATTATATAAAGAAGTATTACTATTAATTAGTTAATTCTTTGGTTATCTTCCTGCCATAAGCACTGCCTCAACAGTAAGAATGCACAATCAACGTAAAAACTAAAACTCTACCGCAATGGGCAAGCTATTTTCAAAAATGATTGATAAGTTCTACAGAATAGACCAGCTTATTCGTATGAAGGCAACTGGACAGCCGCATGAACTGGCTCAGCGGCTTAGGGTTTCACCTAGTACGGTTTATGAGTATATAGACATTATGAAGAGGGTGCTTTCGGCTCCGGTAAGGTATTGCCACACCAGCCGATCCTACGTATACGAGGAAGAAGGACAACTTTTTTTGGGTTTTAAGAAACCATCACTAAACAAGCAGGTAACGTAGAAAGCAAGTTATGACGAACTGAGCATGGGAGACAGTACGAGCCAATAGTTCCTCCGGCTATTAGGTGTCTTACCCTACACCTTCACAAATAACTAACTCAAACTAGCAGCCAGCTAGTCTTCTATAAATGATACTTTTCCCGTATCCATGTCATAGATTGCTCCTAGTATCTCTATTTCTCCGTTATCCTGCATCTCCTTCAGAATTGGGCTCTTCTCCTGAATCTGGCTGATTGTGTTTTTAACATTACTTTCACACACTTCGTGTACAAATTCAGGGTTTTCTGAATTTCTTTCACCGGCATAATCTACCATCTCAACTGCGGGCCTTATTCTCGAGAGCATAGGAGTAATATTGCCTAACTTAACATCATCTATCGCTGCTTTCACTGCTCCGCAATGCTCATGACCCATAACCAAGATAAGCTTCGATCCGGAGACCTTGCAGGCGAATTCCATACTTCCCAAAATATCTTCATTAACAAAATTACCAGCTACCCTAGCCACAAAAATATCACCGATTCCCCGATCAAAAACGTCTTCTACGGGTACTCTGCTATCTACGCAGGATAAAACTATCGCTTTGGGGTACTGGGCATAAGTACTCTTTCTTACTTGCGCCGAGTGGTCTCGGGCCGTTAAATCGTTATTCATAAACCGCTGATTTCCTTCTCGGAAAAGATCGATTACCTCTTCAGGAGTCAGTGCTGCCTGCTCCTCGGCAGTAAGTACTTCTTCTACCAGTGGCTCCACTTCTGACGGCACATCAGATGCTACCTCATTTACTTGTTCGTCAGTCTGACTGCTTTGGTCGTTACACGCGATGAAAATAGGGGCAATGCCGAAAAGGAGGATTATTTTGATAGGTGTTTTCATATGTTCAGAGTAACTACTGTGAAATAAAGGGGCTACGCTAATGTATTTTCCAGAGACTGTTATCTCCTTCGCAAAATAGAATCTGCCTTAGAGGATTTATCTTCAATTAGAGAATCTAATCTGTTTACCTTCTCAACCTCCCGGTTTATCATAGAATCCAGTTGTTCCACTTTATCTATTTCAGAATTGATGACAGAATCTAGCTTTTCAACTTTACCATCTAGCAAGTCCAATTTTTCATTGGCTTTCTCTCTTATATCACCGCAACTTATGAGTACCATAACACCGCTTATGATGAATAGAATATTCAACTGTGTTTTCATTATTTCTTCGTTTTGATCGAACCTGAACGGATACTGAATAAAATATTTGGTGCAGCCTGGTTCTTAGACATGTGCTATATTCGTAGCAGATTACTTAGGCTTTTATTATGGCAAAGGCTGTGTCAACCGAAACACAATGATAATATTTGCTACTCGGATTTTACCGGAGTCATTTTTCTGTTCTTTAATCACACCAGATTTTTCGTTCCAACTACCTCGACTTGCTTATAGATTAATGCGCTTTCTAATTACAATCTCACTTGGCCTTTTTATATTAGACCAATCAAGTCAGTAACCTATGCCGCTTCATTCCTCCATCACTGCCCAGCACCCTATTTTTTTGAGCTTCTACGGCGATGATTTTACTGGCTCTACCGATGTAATGGAAGCCTTGGCGCTCAACGGTATTCCTACTGCGCTATTTCTGGCTCCACCCAGCCCAGAAGAAATTCAGCAATTTCGCCTGAAAAATACGGTGAGCGGCCCACAGGAGACATTAGCCGCAGTTGGCGTAGCGGGCATCAGCCGTAGTCTGTCACCTCGGGAGATGGACGATCACTTGCCTCCTATTTTTGAGCAGCTTAGCCGGATTGACAGCGCTTTCTTTCACTACAAAGTATGTTCAACCTTTGATTCCTCACCAAAAGTGGGCAGCATTGGGCGTGCTACGGACCTGGCTTATCCTTACTTTCGGTCGGAACACATTCCGCTGATTGTAGGGGCCCCGTCGCTGAATCGTTTCTGTGTATTTGGCAACCTGTTCGCCCGCGTAGACGGAATTACTCACCGATTGGACCGTCACCCCACCATGTCGCGCCACCCGGTGACACCCATGCACGAAAGCGATCTCCGTCTTCATCTGGCTAAACAGACTAATCGTCCGGTACAATTGATGGATTTATTCGCACTGGAAGCCAGCGAACAAGCCCAGCAGGAAAAGCTAGCAACACTACTATCTCGCTCGGGCGAGTATCTGCTATTTGCCACCTACAATGATCAGCACCTGCTCAGTGCCGGGCGAGTCATCTGGGAGAGCAAAGCGGAGCGCAAGCAGTTTCTGGTAGGTTCTTCCGGTACCGAATACGCCCTTTGTCACTACCTTCAGCAGCAAAATCTACTGGAAAAACCACCGCCACCTACCTCTCCCGGTAAAGCTGAGCCCATTATTGTGATGGCGGGTAGTTGCTCTCCCACTACCGGAGAACAGCTTCGCTGGATTATCCGGCAGGGTTTTGCTGACATCCGAATTCAGGGAGAGCGATTAGTACACCCCGACGAACGCAATGATGAGATACAACGGGTAGAGAAATTAGCCCTAGAGGCACTCAGTAAAAACCAATCGGTAGCCATGTATACTGCCCTGGGGCCCGATGACCCCAGCATTGCGGCGACCAATCAACGTAAACAAGCATTGGGCTTGGATAAAACTCCCACCAGTTCGCTATTGGCGGGAGCTCAGGGGAAGATTCTAAAATCGCTACTAGAGCAGACCTCGGTGAAGAGAGTAGTAAGTGCCGGAGGCGACACCTCGGGCTATATCGCCCACGAATTAGGAATTTACGCCCTGGAAACATTGATGCCTATCGCGCCCGGAGTACCGCTCTGCACCGCTCACGCCCGCGATCCTCACTTCGACGGACTACAAATTGCCATGAAGGGTGGACAAAACGGAAAAACCGATTACTTTGCATCTATTGTAAATGGAGTTTCTTAGAGTTAAGGCGACCGCCCGAGTACTTGAACACCTTAATATATCATCTAACACTCTAATACCATAACACTGTAATACTATTTATCATGAAAAAAACTGTTTTAGTAGGAGCGGGAGGAAAGATGGGAATGCGGACTACCACCAATTTACAAAACAACTCTGATTACGATGTTTCTTATCTGGAAGTGAACGAAGCGGGTATAGCGCGTTTGCAGGAAAAAGGAGTTAGCGTCTCTCAACCGGAAGACGTGCTACCTGAAGCCGACATAGTTATTCTGGCTATTCCTGATGTAGCTATCCAGAGCGTATCGGCGAAGATTGTTCCGCAGATGAAATCCGGGGCAATGGCGGTTACACTGGACCCAGCTGCTCCCTGCGCCGGACACCTGCCCGAACGCGACGATGTTACCTACTTTGCGGCTCATCCTTCTCATCCATCAGTATTTAACTGGGAACCCAAGGAAGATGCGCACTACGATTACTTCGGGGGCATTGCTGCTAAGCAATCTATTGTATGTGCTCTCATTCAGGGACCGGAAGAGGATTATGCGGTGGGTGAAGCTCTAGCCGAAGAAATGTATAAGCCCGTGACCAAAGCTCACCGCATTACTATTGAGCAAATGGGCATTCTGGAACCCGCCTTATCGGAAACCTTTGGCGCCGCAGTGGTTACGGTAATGAAAGAAGCGGTAGATACGGTAGTAGCCAAAGGCGTACCCAAAGAAGCCGCTTACGATTTCTTTCTCGGTCATATCAATATTGAATTGGCATTGCTGTTCGATCAGTTACCGGGGGGAGTTTTTTCCGATGCGGCCCAGAAGGCTATCGTTTACGGAATCCCGCGCATTTTCAAAGACGACTGGAAGGATGTGTTTGAGTGGGAAAACGTGATGGATCAGATCAAAGCCATTACCTAGATGAGTCCCGAAGCTCTGCAAAGCCAACTAGCCGGAAATATCCAGCGTATTAGCGACTTTCTGGAACAGCTACCGGAAGCTTATCTCCAGCGGTCACCCGACCACCGTTGGACGATTGCTCAGGAACTATTGCATCTGACTAAATCCAACGAGGGAACCGCCCGCCTGCTTAGCCGTCTACCGGAGCAGTTACGAAAAGCAGAAAATCCTTCTCGCTCCTACGAAGAGATTGTTCGAGAGTACCAGACAAAGTACGCCGCTGCTAATCCGCCCCGGGGCCCACAGGGAGTACAGCCCGACGAAGAAGCTTCAATGGATAAGTTTACTTTAGCTTCTCAATGGAATAAAACCGGCCAGGCTCTGCTGAAAAGCATGGAGACCTGGCCGGAAAATAAGTGGGGGCAGTATACGCTATGGAAGCATCCTCTGCTAGGCGTACTCACCGTGCAAGAGATGCTGTACTTTACCACTTTCCATAACGAACATCATGCAGGTATTATGGAAGCAAAGTACACCACTTTATCCGAATCTACTACTTAAATTACTGATTATCATAGATATATGATTTAATGTCCGTTTGAATCCTGTTTTTGCAGGAAGGGATCGAGCATTTGCTCCACTCCCTCGACGGGTACACATTACTCAAGTCTAGTACCGGATTGGCTATCTAGCGTAGGGGTTGCATTCTCTTTTACCCTTCTTCTGGATCGTTAGCAACTATTTCCATCTCTTCCGCAGTTATCGTGAGTTGCTGAAACCGATTCGTTATTTCATCACCAATTTCTTGTACGCCCCGAAAGTCGGGAGCGTCCGGGGGTCACAGCGTATCTTTGGTATACATGCTGAAAGGGCTGTAAGGCTCCTTACACTTTCCTTAATAATCAGGAGGGAGAAGGGGTGGCGAGGAAACTGAGTCGCTTTACTACTGGAAGAAAACCTCGAGTATCAGGCCTTATTTATGGATCCCTTTGAGTTTACTGGCGGCACGGGCCGGTTTGAAGGTGCTCGTGGGGAAGGTATGACCAATAGTAAAGCGAAGCTTCTGGAAGGTGGGGGTGACCGCACCGACCACATCTAGGAAGGCACCTTGATTTTGAAGAGGAATCATTGATGCTAACCATGGAGTACTAAAGACGAAAGACTTACTCGTAATTGGCCCACTCTTATTCGGCACAAAAACTATTAGGGTAGCATTTGTGAAGTGTCGTCTGCGGAGGTCAGAGCGGTATCCTCTAAATCAATATCAGCTACCCCCAATCGATCTAGGCTGTCAATTTTGTGCTGTAACTGATAGCCTCGATTGGAGAGGGAGTCCATCTGGTGCCGAAGCTGGCGTACCTGCTCTATTTGCCGACCATCCACAGCTGACCAAATATAGACAAATACTGCCCCAACAATTCCGGCTACAGTTAGCCAGACGATGATCGTAGCCACTATCCAAGGCGATTTCTTTCGTATTACTTTGAATTTCACTTTAGATTTTACCTTTCCTATTTATCATGATCAGGAACTTTGTGGTTTCTCCCGATAGATTAACATAATTCGTACCAAATAGGTGAGTTCGCTAGGAATCGAGGCGAGTCCAGCGTGGAACGCCAAAATGGCCTAGATCTTGGGTTCCGGATCCCCATATACTGTCCATTGTACTACGAAACCCAGTCTCGGTAAAACTTAAGAAACCGAACAGAAATTCCTGGCTATACTACTATGTTCTGCCTACGGCTCATCCAGCCGCATACGTTCGGCAAAGCCATTAAGAAACGTCCGCTTAGGATTGAAGCGTAACATTACTTGTCGCCACGTTTCAAACTTAGGATACCACTGCCGGATCAGTTTGGTGCGGCCCTCCAGCCGGTTGGTGATCTTCCCCCAGTGGGGCTTCCCTCCAGCTTCCAGATGAATATCCTGGTATTCATTGAGGATTAACGCTGCCCCTTTCTGCTGCACCAGCACCGGATTACCAATGTAGCAAACATCGGTATTGTATTCAGGAGTTAGGTACATAGGCGAAGCCTTTACAAACCGCAAGGTGGGTGCAGAACTAGGATATAACTTGTATTTCTCCGAAAGCTGCTTCACTTTAGCAAAGATTTCATCCATTACTTCTAAGTATCTGGTTTCTTGTCGGTTATAGGCAAACTCAGCGCCGTGTCCTTGGCTGGCTACGTACTCAAACCCCTGAAACAACACCTTGTACGACTTGTTGATGTAGGTCGCGTCTTTTAGGGCAGTTACCGAACGCTCCAGGGCGGCCGGAACCAAACGGGGTAGGTGATTAACCACAAAGAGCGAGATACGGTAAGCCAGCGGAATATTACTTACAATGGAAGCCAATATATTTCGGGTACGGTCCCTCAACGTACGGAAATGGAACTTCTCTACTTCAAAAGTCCGCGCTACCATACAGGTATGATCCCCCTTTCGCTCGTAAGGGTTTACCACAATAAACAGGCTACGTACCGGGTACTCCACGGATTGCCCGTTGATAGTAATCGGGTAATCATCGAACATGGTGCCGTTGGCTAGCTTTCGTCGAACCTCCGACCACTTTTCGGGTCGGCGGTTTTCGTAAAGCCAGTAACGCGGACGTACCTCCAGAATATAGGAATAAACAATGCCGGTACACCCCAGGCTTACTACTACACTGCGGAAAGTCTCGTCGTCCTGAATCAGTTCAATATCGGCGTTGGTATGCTTTTCAGGATCGGTGAAGCCTTCGCTAGGTTCAATACGGTAGACTTTGCCGCCAGAAGCGACCAGCACTAGCGAACGCACCATGCCTGAAAGCGCCGGTAAGTCGCGGCCAGCTCCGTGGGTTCCAGTGGCAATCGCTCCTGAGATGGTTTGTTCATTAATAGCCCCCATGTTAATCAGGGCTAACCCCCTTCGGTCGAGCTTACGATTGAGCGATTCTACGGTAATGCCCGCTTCTACCTCCACCAGGTATTTTTCCTGCTGAGAGCGATGCAGTTTGTTTTTATCTAGCCTCAACATCTGGCACAGCCGCGACATATCTACCAAAAGACCATCGGTAATGGCCACATCCGAATAGGAGTGGCCCGAACCCACCGCCCGAATACGATGACCACATTCTTCCGCTTCACGTACGGCGGCAACAATATCCTGTAAACTACCGGGAATCAGGTACTTAAAGGGCTCTACCTGATGCTTCTCAATGACATTACTCCAGGTGACTCGGGTTCGAGTTTTCATGTTAGGCGACGGTTGATAAGTGGTGCATAGCAACGATAGTTCGTACGCTGCTTATTAGTGATAGTCGGCACCCAGGCTGTCACCTTAATTTATTGAAAATCTGGCCGATAGAAAACATATTTCTTCTTAAGTTTCTACTGTCTCTGATAATAGCGCCCCAAACACTTATCTTATCAATATTTTTTTTAAGTTCAGGAAAATGATTAATCAACAACCTACTAGTCATGCGCCGAAGAGATTTTCTTAAACAGACTACTGCTGCCAGTACCGGAGCGGTCCTATTTACTCCTCAACCTTTTTCTATCTTTAGAAAAGGCTTGCCTAACGAAAAAATTGTGGTGGCTATTATGGGTACTAATAGTCGGGGCGCTGCGCTTTCACGGGGGTTCGCTAGTCTGCCCCAGGCTGAAGTTGCTTACATTTGTGACGTGGACGATGCGGCTATCGCCAAAGGAGTAGAGGCCGCTACTAAAGCCGGACAAAAAAACGCTCCTAAAGGAATTAAAGACTTTCGCGAGGCACTAGATGACCCAGCTCTCGATGCACTAGTGATTGCCTCACCTGATCACTGGCACGCTCCGGCATCCATCATGGCCCTGCAAGCCGGTAAGCACGTCTACGTAGAAAAGCCCTGCAGCCATAATCCCCGCGAAGGCGAAATGCTGGTGGAAGCTGCTAAACGCTACGGCAAGGTAGTGCAGATGGGGAACCAACGCCGTTCGTGGCCGCTGGTCGTAGAAGGTATTCAGGCGCTCAAGGATGGGGTCATCGGCCGGCCTTACTACGCCCGAGCCTGGTACGCTAATACTCGCGAGTCTATCGGTAAAGGAAAACCGGCTCCGGTGCCAGCCGGACTAGACTACGAGCTATGGCAAGGCCCAGCTCCCCGTCGCCCCTATCAGGATAACCTGATTCATTACAACTGGCACTGGTTCTGGCACTGGGGTACCGGCGAAATACTTAACAACGGCACCCACTTCATTGACCTGTGTCGCTGGGGACTGGAGGTAGATTACCCTACGCAAGTAAGTTCCAACGGTGGCCGCTACGCCTACGACGATGACTGGGAAACCCCCGATACCCAAATTACCACTTTTGATTTCGAGGATAATAAAACCATTGCCTGGGAAGGTCGCAGTTGCAACGGACAGCCGATTGAAGGCATGTCGGCCAGCGCCTCTTTCCACGGCGAAAACGGTAGTATGGTAATTCTGGGTAATGGCTACGCTATTTTTGACAACAAGGGTAAAGAGCTAAAAAAAGTCACTTACGAATCGGCGCAGGCTTTAGACACTACCGGCCCTGGTTTTAACCTGGACGTAGATCATCTAACTAACTTTTATCAGGGTATTCGGGATGGAGCAGAACTGAACTCCGAGATTGAAGATGGGAACAAGAGCGTGCTGCTGTGCCAGTTAGGAAATATCGCTCACCGCACCAAACGCACACTTACCTGTGACCCGAGTACCGGGAAAATTCTAAATGATCCTGAAGCCATGAAACTCTGGGGCCGGGAGTACGAACCCGGCTGGGAACCCAGCGTCTAGAAAAATCGACCTATGAAATCACTCAACCGACGTAATTTTATCAAGTCTACAGCACTGTCCAGTGCGGCTCTATCCAGCGCTGCTTTATCCAGCGGGGTAATCAGCCTCGCCCAGGCACCCACCTTCGCTTCATCGGTTAATCAGGAGGTAGCGGGAAAAGTTGGGATTATTGGTTTGGATACTTCCCACAGTGTAGCCTTTACCAAAGTGCTGAACGATACTAATGCCGAAGCCGATGTGGCCGGTTGCACGGTAGTAGCGGCCTATCCCCACGGTAGTAAAGACATTGAATCCAGCGTCAGCCGCATACCAAAGTATACCGAAGAGATTCAAGAGCTGGGAGTGAAGATCGTAGATTCTATTGATGCCCTGCTGGATGAAGTAGACTTTGTACTGCTGGAAACCAACGACGGACGGCGACATCTGGAGCAGGCCCTACCCGTATTTGAAGCTGGTAAGCCGGTGTTTATTGACAAACCCATATCCGCTTCCTTATCGGACGCGGTGGCCCTGTTCAACGCGGCCGAAAAATACGATGTACCGATGTTCTCCTCCTCTTCGCTACGCTATATGCGTTCGGCTCAGGAAGTGGTTAATGGTAGTATCGGAAAGGTGTTAGGAGCAACCGCTTACAGTCCAGCTCATCTGGAGCCTACCCACCCTGATTTATATTGGTACGGAGTCCACGGAGTGGAAGCCCTGTTTACCGTGATGGGTACCGGCTGCCAAAGCGTCACCCGACAGCATAGTGAGGGTACTGACGTAGTAGTTGGTAGCTGGAACGAGGGCCGCATTGGTACCTTCCGGGGGATGCGAAGCGGTGAGTTGGGGTACGGCGGCATAGCCTTTGGCAAAACCGGAATCGCGCCACTCGGTCCTTACGATGGCTATCGTCCGCTGCTGGTAGAGATCGTCAAATTTTTCAAAACCGGCCAGCCTCCGGTGAGTGCCGAAGAAACCTTAGAGATTTTTGCTTTTATGACCGCTGCGGATGTCAGTAAGCAGCGGGGTGGGCAGTCGGTTACCCTGGAAGAAGTAATGACGGAAGCCCGAGAGAAAGCCGAGCTATAACCATGAAGCTAAGCTCGTTTGATCTGCTGGTTGTTGTTCTATTTTTTCTTACTCTGGTAGTTATCGGAATCTGGTCTTACTTCAAAAATCAGGACTCGGAAGACTATTTCGTGGCCGGGGGCAATTTGCCCTGGTGGCTGTCGGGTATCTCACACCATGTGTCGGGCTATAGCGGAGCGGTATTCGTGGCTTACGCCGGATTAGCTTACACCCACGGCTTTTCTCTCTACGTATGGTGGGCGTTCACCATTGGTCTTACCATCATCGCTAGTGCCGGAGTTTTTCCAGTGCTATGGGTGCGGTTGCGGCAGAAGTTTCGTATTCAGTCGCCGCTGGAGTATTTGAAAACCCGCTATAATCTGCTCACCCAACAGCTGATGGCCTGGAGTGGAGTGCTACTAAAGCTCTTTGATGTAGGAGCTAAATGGGCGGCTATCGCCATTTTGCTGGAAGTTTTCACTGGCCTTTCAATACCCATCGGCATTCTAATTGCCGGGGGAGTATCGCTGATTTACATCACTTTCGGTGGACTATGGGCGGTAATTATTACTGATTTTGCTCAGTTCATTGTGCAGATTGTGGCCGGAACGGTGATGTTTGTAGTCGTGGTGATGCGGCTCGGAGGCTGGGGCTCCGTCTTTGGCATGTGGGATCAGCTTCCCGAAGGTAACGGGGATTTGTTTAATGACCCTTATACGGTTGGGTTTGCTCTGGCCTTTTTGTTTATCAACTTTCTGAGCTACAACGGTGGTACCTGGAACCTGGCCACCCGTTACATCTCGTCGGCTAATGAAGGTGAAGCGAAGAAAGCCGCTCGTCTGTCGGGTGTACTCTACCTGGTTTGGCCCCTCGTTCTGCTCTTCCCGCTCTGGGCGGCTCCGTTACTACTGCCCAACCTAGAAGATCCTACCCAATCATACGGACTGCTTACGCTGGAACTGCTGCCAGTAGGTTTAGTGGGTCTGGTGGTAGCCTCACTATTTGCCAATACCCTGTCTATGACCTCGTCGGATGTGAACACCATTGCGGCAGTCATTACCCGTGATATTCTTCCGGTGGTTTCCCCTAAGATGCAATCCGCTCGCGCCTCGTTGCGAGTAGCTCGCCTAACTACATTTGGGTTTACCCTGCTCACCATTGTCGTTGCCCTTCAGTACGAAAAGTTCGGGGGAGTATTCGGCCTGATCGTGACCTGGTTTGGAGCATTGATTGGCCCCATTGCCGTACCGGTATTGTTTGGGTTACTTCCTGCTTTTCGTCGCAGCGGTTCAACCGCCGCTATTACTTCTATCGCTGCCGGATTGGTGACTTTTATTATTACTAAAAACGTAGTATTGAACAGCCTAGCATTGGAAGTCAGTCTACCACTGCTGGTTTCTACACTGGTTTATGTATCTTTTGGAATGGTATCCAAGCAAACTACTATTCAAAAGGTTGACGAAATGATTAACACCCTTCATCAATAACTGCTATGCATACTCACGTATTCAGTACTCGGGAGAAAATGGGTCAGGCGGCCGGAAGCGCCGTAGAAGAAAGAATAAATGCTTTGCTAAACGAGCAGGACGAGCTCCGAATGATATTCGCCGCAGCTCCCTCTCAGAACGAAGTGCTGGACTACCTAGCCCAATCCAAGCAGATTGACTGGTCAAAGATTACCGCTTTTCATATGGATGAATACATTGGCCTTCCGGCGGATGCTCCCCAGCGGTTTGCTACATTTCTGAAGGAGAGACTTTTCGACCGGGTTACGCTAAGAGCAGTTCACCTGATTGTGGGAGATGACAATCCCGAGCAAGAATGCCAGCGTTACGCAGATTTACTCGCAGAAAAGCCAATTGATATTGTCTGCCTGGGCATCGGTGAAAACGGGCATATTGCCTTCAATGATCCACCCGTCGCCGACTTTGAAGACCCCCAGTTGGTGAAAGTGGTAGAACTGGACGCTCGCTGTCGGCAGCAGCAGGTGAACGATGGCTGCTTCACTTCGCTGGGTACGGTACCCACTCAAGCCATCACCCTAACCATCCCTACCCTGATGAGTGGCAATTATTTATACTGCGTAGTTCCCGGCCCTACCAAGCGGGAAGCAGTAGACAATACCCTGAACGGCCCTATCAGCACTGACTGTCCGGCCTCTATTCTGCGAACCCACCAAAACTGTCAACTATAACAGGACGCTGAATCAGCCCGAACCGACCATCAAGAAGGATTTCTAGAATCATGACTAGTGTTCGCGGTATCAATTGTCTGAGCGGGCAGGCCGAAGAATACCTGATTGAAAACGGAATTATCCAACGGATCGATCAACTTAAAGAATTAACCGAAGACTTACCCTACATCGGGCTAGGCTTGATTGAATTGCAGATTAATGGCCTCCAAGGGGTGGATTTTAACGATCTTTCCCTTACTCCACCGGATTTACTGGATGTAACTTATATACTACTGAAGCAGGGCGTAACCAGCTTCTTTCCTACACTCATCACTAACGCCGACGAAAACCTGCTTCATCTGCTGAGTATAATCCGACAAGCCTGCGAAGCCTACCCGCTGGTGGAAGCTTGCATAAGAGGTATTCACCTGGAAGGTCCGTTCATTTCTGACCGAGACGGAGCCCGCGGCGCTCACCCGCGTGAATACATTCAAGCTCCCGACTGGGATTTGTTCCAACGCTTTCAGCAAGCTTCGGGCAACCAGATAAAACTGATTACGCTGGCTCCCGAGTGGGACGGCTCGGATATCTTCATTCAGCAGTGCCGGGCGGCGGGTGTTCGGGTGGCTTTAGGGCATACGCTGGCTGACTCTGAGCAGATAACTGCGGCAGTGAAAGTTGGGGCTTCGCTTTCCACTCACCTAGGTAATGCGGTTCCAACGCAGCTACCTCGCCACCCCAATCTGCTGTGGGATCAGCTCGCTGAGGATGACTTGTACGCTAGCATTATCGCCGACGGATTTCATCTGCCAAATAGCTTTATAAAAGTGGTAATGAAAGCAAAGCCCGAACGTACTCTACTGGTGAGCGATGCTACCCAATTCTGCGGCATGTTGCCCGGAGAATACACCACCCATATTGGAGGAGAAGTATTGCTAGAAAGTAATGGTCGCTTGGCGATCAACGATGGTTCGGGCTTGCTAGCCGGAGCTGCTAAATCGCTACCAGAAAATATTCAGTATCTGCTTGATGAGCAGCTAGCTTCGCTCAGTCAGGCCTGGAGTATGGCTGCTGTGTACGCTGGCCGGGTTTTGGGTAAAGAAACATTGCTGTCGGCAGGGCAACCAGCGGATTTGGTGCAGTTTGTTTTTGAGAACGGAGAAATCAAGATTAGCGGCGTAATGAAGAGCGGTGAATGGATCGAAAATTAAATTTCGTTCTCTTCATCAAATACATAATTTCCCTACTTTGGAATATCTTAAGAGCAAAAAACGAATCATCATTTTCGCACTTTAATCAGTCTTTCGTGCTATGAGAAAAAAGGTAATCATCATTGGAGGTTCTAGTGGAATTGGTAAAGCTACGGCGGAACGCTTCGCCCGCGAAGGCTGGCAAGTGATGGTAGGTGCTCCTGACATAGAGGCTACCCAACAGGTAGTAGATAATCTGGAGGGTGACGGACACATAGCTATTGAAGTAGATATCACCTCTGACGCCCAAATTGAGCATTTAAGAAACCAGGCTGCCGAACAATTCACCGATTTTCACACGCTGATTAACTGCGCGGGTATCTCTAGAAGTGTGCCTTTACTAGACCCGGATTTCGAGAAGTGGGATCATTTGTTGCAAGTGATGCTATACGGAACGGTGAAAGTCTGTCGAGCGCTGATTCCTCTGCTGCAAGATGGCGGACGTATTATCAATATCACCTCGATCCACCACGACCGGGTGGCCTACGGTAGCTCCGCCTACGGAATGGCCAAAGCAGCCCTTACCCAACTTACTCGCGCACTGGCAGTAGAACTAGCCCCAAGAAATATCCTGACCAACGCTATCGCTCCCGGTTTCATTAACACGCCCATGTCGGTGAAGGAAGACGGTAAAAATGAGATAGAGACCGAATGGTTTCAGAACAACTACATTAACAATGACCATCTACCGCTAAAGCGAGCCGGTAGGCCGGAAGAAGTAGCCGGAGTCGCCTGGTTCCTAGCCAGCCCCGACGCATCCTATATGACTGGTTCAGTCTTAGAGGTAAACGGCGGATTGACGGTGACATTCTAATGAGATGGAGAGTCGATCAAAAGAAATAAAAAACCTGAAGAATTCATTTCCCTCAGGTTTCTATCTTTTAAGCTTTTAGTTTATCTGATTATCTATTCGGCCCGATGGGTGGGACGGGTTCGCCTTCAACCCAGGGAGCACCGGCTTCAATCAGGGCTTTGGCTATCTGGGACATTTCGTTTTGGGTAGATTCCAACTCAGTATGAATCTCCTGCACCTGATCTTTCACGATAGCCAAGGTTTTCTTGTGGGTTTCGGTAGGGCCATAGGTAGAGTGGCCAATACCAATTTCCAAGGAGAACAGCCGCTGGCCTACGGTCGGCTTGGTTTTCTCGCCTACCGCTAGCTTGGCGGGGTTGCCGCTCAATGCTTCTTCCATCGCCAGCAGGTTTTGCTTTACCCCATGCAGTTGTTGATCCAGCGAGCCGGGCACAACCGGTGCTTGGGCCAGGGCCGTTTGCATCCGGTCGGCTTTAGTTAGCGCGTTATTTAACGAAACCTCCAGAGCGGTGGCCGAACGCAGGGCATCTTCGTACGATCGCCAGAACTGAGCGGTTTCCTGGGCGGTAGCTCCTTCCAACGCTCCTTCACGCAGCGGCACTACCTCAAAGCTAACCGGCTCCGACAGTTCGGTGATCTCGCCGTCCACCTGTTTGTAAAGCGTAGCGGTGTAGGTTCCGGGAGCGACCATCAGACCCTGCGGAAGTTCGTCTTCGGAAGTCTCTTCGTCCAAATGAATAGGGTAGGGCGAGGGATACCGTAAGTCCCAGGCAACCCGGTGGAAGCCGCTTTCGGTAGGGCCATCTACCCGGCGGATGGCGTTGCCCTGACTGTCTTTAATTGCCAGCCATATTTTAGGCTCGGCCTGCGTCATTTCAGTAGCCAACTCATCCCAACCGGGGAATGGCACATTTTGGCTCTGGGCGTTAAGCGCTTTCTCCTGCTTCATTCGCTGATCTTCCCTAGTCGTTAATCCATCCTTCAGATAGTAGGTCAGTACCGCCCCGAACGGAGGGTTAGGAGCTACGAAGTGCGATGCGCCCTGCGAGCCTTTTTCGTCGTCGAAGCTCAGATGAGAACGGGGCACGTACCAGTCGGCATCCTGAGGTTCAAACAGCGTAGCCTCGGCCAGTAGCTGCTCTTCCGATACTCCCCGCAGCACACTATAATCATCTAGGATGTAAATACCTCGTCCGAAGGAAGCGGCTACCAGATCATCTTCCCGCTTCTGAATTGCCAGATCGCGGAAGGAAATAGTCGGTAGTCCGCCGGTTAGTTCGGTCCACTGGGTTCCGGCATCGTTAGTGAAGTAGATACCAAACTCCGTAGCCAAAAACATCAGTTCCGGTTTCACGTGATCCTGCACTAAACGCCAAACCAGCGTGCGATCCGGAAGGTCATTCGCGATAGATTGCCAGGTTCGGCCTCGGTCGGTACTCTTCACCAAATATGGTTGGAAGTCGCCGTACTTGTGATTATCTAGGGCGACATAAACCGTGCTGGCATCATGCAAATCAGCTTTAATATCGTTGACAAAAGCGGTAGCGGGTACGCCGGGCATGCTACCCACATCAATTTTTCGCCAGTTATTTCCCCCGTCTTCGGTTGCCTGCACAATACCATCGTCGGTTCCGGCGTAGATCAACCCTTCCTGCTGCGGCGATTCGGCCAAAGAAGTTATCGTATTATAATTAGACATCGCTCCTACGTCCCAGGCACCGTCCCAGCTTTGTACTCGTCCCATGATGGGCAACTCAAAGCGGTCCTGATCTTTGGTTAAGTCATCCGAAATAGCCGTCCACACATCGCCCCGATTGTCCGATTTCCAGACTCGCTGAGAGGCGAAGTAAATACGCTTAGGATCATGAGGGCTAACCAGAATGGGTGAGTCCCAGTTGAAGCGTTCGTAGTCTTCATCCGCTCCCGGCTGAGGTTGAATATCTACCACTTCTCCGGTAGTCATATCAATGCGCGATAATGTTCCTTCCTGACGCTCAGCGTAGATAATGTCAGGATTGCCCGGCTCAGTAGCCGGTTGGTGGCCATCCCAGTTAAGTACCACTCGCCAATCTGAATTCTGAATGCCGTGTACGTTATCGGTTTGGGAAGGGCCGCCTTGCGTGCTGTTATCCTGGGTTCCACCGTAGATATTATAGAAAGGTTCGGCATCGTCTAGGGCAATTTTATAGTACTGCGTCACTGGCAGGTTTTCCATAAAGCGCCAGTTATCTCCTAAATCAAAGCTTTCGTATAATCCACCGTCAGTACCGACTAGCAGGTATTCGGGATCATCCTTGCGGAAGGCAACCGCGTGGTTGTCGCCGTGCTTGTGAGCGTTGTTCAGTCGCTTAAAGGTTTTCCCGCCGTCCTCGGAGTACTGCATGTGAGAATCTACCAGGTACAACCGCTCAAACTGATGGGGCGAAGCGTAGAGTTCCTGATAATAATGAGGACCGGTGGCACCAGCTACCGCATCCGACCGCTTTTTCCAGGTGCTGCCCCGGTCAGCGGAACGATACACTCCTCCTTCGCGACGATCTAGCTCAATAGCCGCGTACACTATATCCGGCTGCTGAGGCGAAATGGCCAGACCAATCTTTGCCATATTCCCCGAGGGCAATCCGGTAGTAAGCTTCTCCCAGGTTTCACCTCCATCTTCACTACGGTGAATACCCGAACCCGAGCCACCTCCCAGATAGTTAGCCACAGTACGGTGCCGCTGCCAGGTAGCCGCGTACATCCAGTCCGGATTGCGCGGATCAACCGCAATATCGGTAACCCCAACCCATTCGTTATCACCCAGCGTTTTGTTCCAGGTTTGGCCACCGTCGGTAGACTTATAGAGGCCACGCTCGCCGCCTTTGTTCCACAGCGGCCCCTGAGCAGCTACCCAGATCACATCGGAGTTTTCCGGATGAATAATGATTTTAGAAATGTGCTCCGAAGCTTTCAATCCCATGTTCTCCCAAGTTTCTCCACCATCGGTACTACGGTAGATTCCGTCGCCGTAGCCTACGTGGCGGCCGCCAACGTTTTCACCGGTCCCCACCCACACTACGTGCGGATTGTTAGGATCAACTGTAACACAGCCAATGGACTAGGAGTCTTCAACGTCAAAATTAGGCTCAAAGGTGACCCCAGCATTGGTAGTCTTCCAGACACCCCCGGAACCCACGGCCACGTACCAGGTGTTAGGATCTTCGGGGTGAATGGCTACGTCGCCAATGCGCCCCGACATAAAGCCCGGACCCAGGCTACGAAACTCCAGTCCGGCAAAGACCGAGTCGGCCATGATGCCGGAGGTACTGCTTTCACTGCTGCGGTTTCTTCGCTGCGCGTAACTATCGAGAGTGAACACTAACGATAGTCCGATTACCAGAAATGAAGTAAGGAATCTTTTCATAACGAGGTCAGTAGTGTTTGTGAGTATTTCTAAAATTTACTTTTGCAAAGAAGAGCAAAATTAAAAGAATATCCTGCATCACCAGGACTATTCTGAACTAAAGTGTCTTTACAATTATAGCTTATAGGCCTGCCGGGCCAGCAGCTTCCAATCGCCCTTTTGTTTTTGCCATACCAGCAGCACTCCCAGGTGAATGCTTGCCTGGTTGCCGTTATCTACCACATCGGCTTTTAGCTCGTGTCGAACCAAAGCGGTATTGTTCACTACGGTAATAGTCTGGTTAGTCAAATCCATATTTTTGAAGTCGGACTTGCCACTAGCGAGGGCTTCCACAAATTGGGCTTTATCTTCCAGCAGTCCGCTGGAGTGACCGTAGGTGAGTTCGTCTAGCGCCATCTCTTTCAACGCAGCTTCGTCAGCTTCTACCATTGCCGTTCGTAGTGCTTCTACGGCATCGGCTACGGCTTTTTCTTCTTTAGACTGGGCAAGAAGGACTTGGGTAAAAACAAGACTGATGATTAGTGTGCTGAGTGTTTTCATAAGTTGGTTGTTCTGGTATGGAAAGTGTTTTTATTGTCTTGTTATTCTTTCTGTAAACTCACTGTCTAACAGTTGAAGCAATATTATTGGCGCTGCACCTCCTGTATTCATTTTTTGTATTAACTCCTTCATAAATATGAAGAAGAGTCTATTTAATCCAGCATCTCCTTCATCTAAATTGTCTTGATAAATTGAGTTACGATACCTCCAAACTGGTTGCTCGGATTCGTACTCATCAGCCCAAGATTCAAAATCAATCATATTGAACTCGACATACTCAAAGTCAGGACAATTCTCCTTAGTTTCAGAGAGTTTTTTCTTCACATTAAAATTTAGTGAAATCCAACCTGACCAGGGACAGCAATACACACCTATCAAATTTGGCTCGCCTACCTCTCGTCTAAATTTTGAGATGCCATCAATAAGAAAATGTTCAATCTCGCTTCTGTATTCCTCTAAATCTACCATCTAGTATTTTTGTGCTATCAATTCTGATAAATGCGGGCGACGTAGCCGCCACCGGGAGCCATTTTGATGGTTAGCTGTTTATTATCTGGTACATCTACGGATGTTTTTTCAAAATCGCGGGCTACCTGTTGGGCGTTGATGCCGTCGCGGAATACTTCGGCCTGGTAGTTACCTTCGCTGAGGAACGATAAGTCTAGGGTCATTTCGCGGGCATCCCAGTTAGTGAGAGCACCTACGTACCAATCATCTCCCTTACGGCGGGCGATGGCTACGTACTCGCCTACTTTACCGTCCAGTACCTGGGTTTCGTCCCAGACGGTAGGTACGGCGGCAATAAACTCGGTGCATTCCGGTTCTTCCTCATAGGCAGTAGGGGCATCGCAGAGCATGTTGAAGGGTGATTCAAAAATGACGTACTGGGCTAGTTGTCGGCAGCGGGTGCCCTGACTCATGGGTTCAGTAAACGCTGGTCGGTAGTTGTCTTTAATGGCGTTACGCATCGCCACCTGGGTGTAGTCC
>ERZ1740058.350-NODE-350-length-37786-cov-7.221383_pt1 | contig 37786 bp, 32 predicted proteins | sample MGYA00581745_ERZ1740058 | MGnify/ENA primary metagenome ERZ1740058 (study PRJEB43018, sample SAMN04849742) | marine metagenome | isolation source: floating plastic debris | place: Pacific Ocean | collected 2008-08-30 | study: EMG produced TPA metagenomics assembly... | reverse complement strand
GTTTTTCATCAAGGAAATATGAACTATAGGTAAATCGAAGTAGTTTCGATTATTTCTTTGTAAAATATTACTTGCACGGAATTTAATTTCTAAAAAAAGTAATCTAAGGAAGAAGAATCAGTTGGGTTTGCCGACCGTTTACGTAGCGAAACCCATTTTCACCCCAAAAACCTGCTTCTTCTAGCATAATGCGAATATCTTTGTTCCATTCAGGAAGCGTCACGGTGGTATTCAACTCAATGGCATAAACGGTATTTGGGTAAAGTGGATAGTCGCCTGTACCTGGCACACCACCCTGTGCGTCCCACATCCCGATGGTAGGACCTGCGGAATGCCCATAAATACCGAGGGGATGGGTGTAGATGGCAGGTTGTAAACCTGCTGCTTTTCCTTCTTTGAGTGAGGCAAGTAAAATTTCATTACCTGTTTTACCCGTGGCGAAATTATCTGTAAAAATATCCTGTATTTGATTGCCGGCCGCCAAAGCTTTTACTAAAAAGGTAGGAGGGGTAGTCTCTCCTTTTTTAAGTACATAGGCGTGCTGCTGGCAGTCCGTATTGAGACGAAGATAGGTAACACCAAAATCACAGTGAAGCAAGTCACCTCTCTGAATTATCTTGTCGTCGGGGCGGTTGGAAAAAGAAGTAATATGGCTTTCCAGTTGCTCTCCTGATCGTTGGATGTCTACCGTTGGGTGAAACCACGTTTCAAGTCCCATATCTGTTGCCTTCTGCCTAAACCACCATTCTACATCATCAGTAGTCGTTTTACCCGGAATAACTACCTTAGCACTAAAAGCCTCGTGAATGATGTTACGTGTAATGGTCACCAACTCCTCATAAAGCTTCATTTCCTGAGGCGTACGGGTTTCGATCCAAGCAATCGCTAGCTTTTCAGCAGAAGTGATGCGAGACTTAAAGTCAGCCGGCAGTACTTGCATAAAAGCTTCGTAGTCTGTCTTTACTATGCCATCTGCAATCCCAAAATCTTTTGAATAGTTGAGTCCAATCTCTTGTGGGTTTCTAGCGGTAATGATATCTACAAGCGCTTTCCACTGATAGGGTTGCTTCTCTTTGTCCCAAGCAGAGCGAATACTTTCCCCAATATTGTAGCGGGCTACGGCCAGTTTTTCAAGTTTATTTTGTGCTTTATCTCTATAAAAGACCAAGATCGTTCTCCTACGCGCGTTAAGCCAGTTGGCAGGAAGCATCGTTCTCAATACAGGGTCTTCATTGTATTCTCTGGCAATAATCACCCACATATCAAAGCCCGTACGATCCATCAGTTTTGGTAAGAGTCGATCGAAACGATCTGCCAAAATACTATCCACTACGGCAGCTCTTTGGCGTTCAGGTAGTATTTGACCATAGGTAGAAAGCGTAAAAAGATATAAAAATAGAAAGCAATAGAGAGGTCTCATAAAAATATAAAGTGTGTTAAGTGTAAATAAACTAAGGGGGTGATTTAGCTCGGTAGCTCTTTAAGTAATTCGTTAGCAGGGAATCCCTCAAGCTTACCTTCTTTAATCAGTTTCATTTCTTCAACAGCCTGTTTAATACTTTCTATCATTTCTGCTTTTTGAGAAGTTAAAGGTTGAACTCTCACAAACTTGAAATTTTTGAGTAACTCAAGAATGAAGGCTGCTTTATCATCTTTTATATCGATTTAGTTACCAAAGATAACAAAAATACCAACGGTAGAAAAAAATGAAAATAGTAGAGAAACAGGAAGCCTAAGACCGTAAAAGCTAGGAACAATTAATTTCAAACATTTCCGCTTTCAAACGCTTTTACCAAATATGATAAAAGAAACGGTTGCTAAAATACTGAAAAGCCTTTCAGAAGGAATTTATGAAAAAGATGAAGCCATCCATTTGGCCTTTCTCACTGCTATTGCGGGAGAAAGTATTTTTTTATTAGGTCCTCCCGGTGTGGCGAAAAGTTTAATTGCTCGTCGCTTAAAGTATGCCTTTAAAGAAGGAAAAGCCTTTGAGTATTTAATGAGCCGTTTCAGTACGCCCGACGAAATTTTTGGTCCTATCTCCATTAAGCGTTTGAAAGATGAGGACAAGTACGAACGCATCGTCACCAAGTACTTGCCTGATGCCAATATTGTCTTTTTAGACGAAATATGGAAAGCAGGTCCTTCTATTCAAAATGCTTTACTCACGATCCTCAACGAAAAAATTTATCGCAACGGAGAGCAAGAGATTGAGGTAGATATTCGAGGAATCATCGCTGCCTCCAACGAAATCCCTCAACTAGGTGAAGGACTAGATGCCTTGTGGGATCGCTTTTTAGTAAGGTATGAGATTGGGGAAATTCGCAATCACCAGAATTTCTTGAACATGATTACTGCTACGAAGGATGTCTATACAGATACCTTGGCAGAAGAAGATAAAATAAGCGACGAACAAGTAGAAGATTGGAGCGAGACCATCGATCAGATTCATCTGACAGATGAAGTGTTGAATACCATTCAGGTAATCAAATACAAAATAGAGGAATACAACCAAAAGCAAAGTAGCCCAGAGACACGAATACTCATCTATGACCGTCGCTGGAAGAAAATCGTACGGCTCCTACGGACTGCTGCCTTCCTGAACGGACGAGAAGAGGTAAACTTGATGGATTGCTTCCTCATTAATCATTGTCTTTGGCAAAAGCCTTCTCAATTCGATACCATTTTACAGATTGTAAGCGAAACCATTCGTAAACATGGCTATTCTATTGCGTTGAACCTAAGTGCTATTAAAAAAGAAATGAAAGCCTTAGAAGAGGAAGTAGACCGAGAGGTACGTATTCCGCATACAGTTACCGTTAATGAGCCACAGTCTATAGATAATGATTACTTGGAGGTACTGGGGATTACCAACTACTTTGAGGGTCAACTCATCAAAAAAGCAGAATTTGCTAAGCTGAAACGAGAAGAAACACAGTCCATTAGTCTGTTTGACGAAAGCCATAGCTTAGTCAACAAGATCAACGCAAGGCTCTCCGATCAGGAAAATACCATCGATATTTACTATAACGCACAGGTGTTTTCTCTACAACTGAAGACCGTACAGCGTGAAAAAACTGAGGTGACCTCCAAAAAGCCACACGAGTTGGTAGAGCAATTCTGGGACGAGCGAACAGATAAACTCATGCAGTTTGTGAAACAGCAACAAGAGAAGCTCAACAACGATCGTCCCACAGCGCTTGCGCATCTAAAAGAAAATTTCTTCGTTCCTGCTCATCTTAGTGAAATCGTAGAAGCCAACTTGCAAGAATCCATCAAGTCTTTGAACAATTTACAACTGCGTATTGAGAAGCTCATCCATAGCTACAAAAACATCCGTTAAGCAACAGTTTTTGCTCACAAAGTGAATTGTAACAATTGTGTAATACTCGTGGTCATTGTATCGAAAAGCAGATGCGGGAGAATCCCCGTAGCAAAGGCAATTAGGCTCAGCGGCGCCAGCATACTGATTTCTCTCGCATTAACGTCTTTTAAGAGTGGTGACCACTCCTGAGGATATTTAAGCCACAATTTCCCGAAATACATACGCTGGAGTGTCCACAGAAAATAACCTGCCCCTAGTACAATCCCTAAAGTAGCCACTACAGCCATCCAAGCGGGTAAATGACTGGACCCTAGCCCTCCTAGAATAGTAAAAAGCTCACCAATAAATCCAGAAAAGGTAGGTAAACCTAAAGAGGCGAAGAAAGCAATAATGGTAAATGTACCGTAGAGCGGCATTTGGCTAAGTAGCCCACTGTAATGGGTAATTTGCCGATCGTGCGTTCTATCGTAAAGTACTCCTACGATGAGAAAGAGCATTGCCGATAAAATACCGTGACTAAACATCTGAAAAATAGCGCCATTAAAACCTTCTTGCGTAAAAGAAGCAATACCGAGCATCACAAAGCCCATATGTGAGACTGAGGAGTAAGCCACAAGCTTCTTTAAGTCTTGCATAGCAAGTGCATTGAAAGCCCCATAAATGATAGAGACGACGCCCAAACAACCAATGAGCCACGTAAATTGTAAAGCCTCTGCTGGAAAAATACCAATACCAATGCGTAGCAAACCATAGCCCCCAATCTTAAGTAGAATACCTGCCAATACAACCGAGATAGGCGTGGGCGCTTCCACGTGGGCGTCAGGCAGCCAAGTATGTAAGGGAACAACAGGCAACTTAATCGCAAATCCCACAAGGACAATAAAGAAAATAAGCATTCTAGGCGACCAATCTGCCATAATGGAAGCCTTACTGGCCAAAAAACTACCTGGAATAAAGTTCTTAGCGTCTGTCATGGCAATCAGATCGAAAGTACGTACGAGTGCCTCTGGGTTAATTTCACCAGCAGCTAGCAAGGCTTGTATTTCCGCTTGTATAGCAGGTGTATATTGGTCAGAAGAGGAGATAAGATTCATCACAAGCGCTGTTTGTTGCGGATCCATAACGCTCAGATACAGGCTAATCATCGCGATAAGAATCAATAAAGAGCCTACCAAAGTATAAATGAAAAACTTAATAGAAGCATAAGCACGGCGCTTTCCACCCCAGATACCAATCAGAAAGTACATCGGGAGCAACATAAACTCGAAAAATAAGTAAAATAAGAAAAAATCTAGCGCTACAAAGCACCCAATAATACTACTACTAAGTAATAAATACAGAATAAAATACCCCTTCTCTTGTCGTTGGATTTGCCAAGAAGAGATAGCACCCATAAAAAGTACAATCACTGCCAATAATAGCATAGAGATACTCAAGCCATCTGCCCCAACGAAATACTGTATGGAAAGTTGTCCCCATTCTCCTAGGCGTAAATCAATCCAAGCCAGCTTTTCCACCCATTGCATGGTTTGCTCTTCTTTGACACCTCCCAGTGTTGTGTCGAAGCTTGTAAATAAAAATATACCTAAGGCCAATTGTAAAGCTGTTACTAGAAGCGTCCCTATTTTAAAGACTTGTTTGTAACGAGCAGGTACAAACAATAACAAGACAATGGCCAAAAGCGGCATGAATATGAGAATAGAGAGCCAAGGAGCATTCATACAAGCAAAATATTTGGAATGGAAGCGAAGCTAACAGATATCCCCCATATAGACAAAAAAATAAAGACGCTTTATCTGTAAAAATGATAATCCGAATAAAAAAAATGAATAAAGGAAAAAGTAGTGCAAAGAAATGATAGAATTCTTATGTAGTTATAAAACCCTATTTTTTAAACAAAGTGTTCTAAAGCTGTAAATATGTAATAATTATTTAATGAATCAAACTATTTAAAATCATTCTAAATTATGATATAAAATCTATCAAAATAGTATATATAATTTTGATAATCAATGACTTGAGTGCTATTTTGTAAGGCTCCGCACCAAAAGTGAAAAGTTTGTTACATTATGTTATTTGTTTCGTAAACTTCCGATGCTATTTTTGTACCAGTGATTATTACAAACACAATAGTACACGGATACAACCCAATTTTCGATATGTTTTCTCACTATATGAAGCGTTTAATAAAAGTGAAAAGTCTACTGGCTTTTACATTGGTATTTCTGTGGGCTGCACCTGCTATGATGGCCCAAGAGGATTCCACCGCGCAAGCACAAGCGCAATCGGGTGGTGACAGTGACGTAAGCGTAGATCATGGAAAAGAACTCTTTAATGCTAACTGCTTAACCTGCCACAACCCTACTGATGTACCCAAAACAGGTCCAGGCTTAAAAGGCGTTACAGACCGCCGCAGCGAGTCATGGATCATTGCTTGGATACAGAATTCACAAAAACTTATACAGAGTGGCGACAAGCAGGCCGTAGCACTCTACGAAGAATACAATAAGCTAGCCATGCCTGCTTATGAAGACTTTACAGAGTACGATATTAAATCTATTCTCGCCTACATTGATGCTTATGAACCTGTTGTAGTTGATGATAAAGGAGGAGATGAGACAACTGTAGATGGTACTGCGACTGCTGGCGGTGAATACCTCAATCTCCTTTTAGGCGGTATGATCGTATTACTTCTCTTGGTATTGGTTGTGTTGATTATCATTACCCAACTCCTCACCAGATTCTTAAAGCAAGATGAAAACCTAGACGAAGCAGATAAAGAGGTCGTAAACCAACGCTTTGACTTGGGAGCTGTCTTCCAAAGTAAGGCTTTCTTAACGGTAGTAGGCGTATTTTTCTTCTTGGTAGTTTCTAAAGCAGGGATCGACAAGGTAATGAACATTGGTATTCAAGCAGGGTATGCTCCTACACAGCCTATCGCCTTCTCTCACAAGCTACACGCTGGTGCAAATGAAGTAGATTGTGGTTATTGCCATACAGGTGTATATAAAGGAAAGTCAGCTAACATTCCTTCTGCCAATATTTGTATGAATTGTCATAATCAAATCAAACGCTCCTCTCCTGAAATCCAAAAAATCTACGCGGCGATCGAAAACGATCAGCCGATAGAGTGGGTGAGAGTACATAACTTACCAGACTTGGTTTACTTCAACCACGCACAGCATACCGTAGCGGGTCAGCTAGAATGTCAAAACTGCCATGGTCAGATAGAAGAAATGGAAGTAGTACAGCAACGTGCACCGCTTACCATGGGTTGGTGTATCGATTGTCACAGAGAAACTGTTGTACAAGGTGCTGCTGATGAGAGCAACGAATACTATGATCGCCTAAGAGCTGCGCACGCTAAGGATGGCTTGAAAGCCGCAGACATCAAAGTGAAAGACATTGGTGGGCTAGAGTGCTCTAAGTGCCACTATTAATCTTATCATACAAACTTTCGATAAGCCGTTTCTATTTTTACGCTAGATAATTAAGACACATAATGAAGAATAATAAGAAATATTGGAAAGGAATTGAGGAACTCACCAATGACATAGAGTTTGTGAAAAATGCTGAGAAGGAGTTCCCTGATTTCTTACCTGTTAGTGATAAAAAAGGAAATAAGAATGAAGAAGGAGGGAATTCGCGCAGAGATTTTCTTAAATTAATGGGTTTTGGAATGGCAGCCGTATCACTAGCGGCTTGCGAAACACCTGTGAAAAAAGCCATTCCTTATCTCAATAAACCTGAAAATATTGATCCTAGTATTCCTAACATCTACGCTTCTACTTACATGAAGGATGGGGAATACTGTAGTATTTTGGTAAAGACACGAGAAGGACGTCCTATCAAGATTGAAGGAAACACCATGTCTAATGTTACCAAAGGCGGTACAAGCGCTAGGGTACAGGCTTCTTTGCTAGGTTTATACGATCTCTCTCGAGAGCAATTCAAAGAAGGTTTCTTAAAAGGGGGAAAGTCTATAGATGTAGAGAAAGCTGATGCAGAGATCAAGCGCGCCTTGCAAGGTGCTCAAGGAACGATATACATCGTGACACCTACCATTGCTAGCCCTTCTACAAAGCAAGTAGTAAAGGAGTTTGCTGCTAAATACCCTAACACAAAGCACGTCACTTACGATGCAGTATCTTCCTATGGTATCTTAAAAGCAAACGAAGAATCTTTTGGTGTATACGCGTTACCTACTTATGACTTCAGTAAAGCAGAGACATTTGTGAGTGTGAATGCTGACTTCCTAGGTACTTGGCTCTCTTCTATAGAGTACAGCCGTCAGTATGCTAAGACAAGAAAAGTAAACGATAAGAAAAGAACGATGTCACGCCATTATCACTTCGAGAGTGGTATGTCACTTTCTGGAGCTAATGCTGACCATCGTATTCAAATAAAGCCTTCTCAAGAAGGGTTGGTAATTGCAGCGCTTTACAATGAAGTAATGGGCGGCAAGCAAGCACCTACTGTAGAAGACGCTAAACTAGCGGCGAAGATTAAGCAGGCAGGAGAAGAGCTGAAAGCCAATCGTGGTAAGAGTTTGTTAGTATGTGGTTCTAATGATCCAAGTGTACAAGTGCTAGTTAATGCCATCAACTTTGAGTTAGGCAACTACGACAGTACCATCGACCTTACTCGCCCTACTTACTTAAAGCTAGGGAATGACGAGGAAGTAAATAAAATGATTGATGCCATAGCAGGTGGTCGTGCTGGAGCGGTAATGTTCTTAGATACTAACCCTGTGTATGATCATCCTAGAGGAAAAGATCTAGCAGAAGGGTTAAAGAAAGTAGCCCTTTCTATCTCTTTCTCTAACACCATCGACGAAACAACCACGCTTTGTAAATACATCACGCCTGATCACCACTATTTAGAGTCTTGGAATGATGCAGAAGCACGTGCAGGTATGTATAGCTTAGCACAACCTACTATTTCACCCATTTTTAAAACACGTCAGTTTCAAGATAGCTTGTTAGTTTGGAGTGATAACAATACCACTTATTACGATTACCTAAGAAGCTACTGGAAAGACAATCTTTACAAGGGCGAAGCAGGAGGATTTGAAAACTTCTGGGTACAAGTGCTACACGATGGGGTATATGAACCTCAAGGCTGGGAAGCAACGCTGCCCACTACCGACGAGGAAACGGCCGAAGAAGTGCCTGCTGCGATAGAAGCAGGTGGTGGAGGTGTTGACATCCAAGGAGATGCAGCCAAAGCCATCAGCGATATACGAAGCGTATACAAGCCTGGCGGAAAAATGGAATTGGCACTATACCAGAAAGTGGGTATTGGAAGTGGGGCAATGGCTAATATTCCTTGGCTACAAGAGCTACCTGATCCTATTACCAAAGCTACTTGGGACAACTACTTGTGTATTTCTATTTCAGACGCTAAGTCGATGGAGGTAAAACAAGGTGATATTGTAAAAGTAACAGCTAATGGTCATACAGTAGAAGTGCCCGTATTGGTACAGCCTGGTCAAGCAAGAGGAACAGTATCTTTAGCATTAGGATACGGTAGAACCAAAGCTGGTAAAGTAGCCGATGGGGTAGGAGCAAATGCGTATCCATTTGCCAAAAAGAATGGCTTGGCTACCATGTATGCAGCCTTTGATGTAGCCATTAAGAAAACTGAAAAGAAAGATCAAATCGCGCAAACCCAAACCCATCAGACTATTATGGGGCGTGATATTATACGAGAAGCAGACTTAAAGACTTACAAAGATGAGAAAGTCTTTGCCAAGGCGATGGAAGACAAGTATGCGATTATGATCCATACCAACGAAGGGCTCAAAAAGCCCACAGAGATCAGCCTTTGGAACGGTCACGAAGAAGAATACAATCGTAATCACTGGTGGGGAATGGCCATCGACATGAACTCCTGTATTGGTTGTAGTGCTTGTTTGATTGGTTGTCAAACAGAAAATAACGTACCCGTAGTAGGAAAAGAGGAGGTAATTAACCGTCGTGAAATGCACTGGATTCGCATCGATCGTTATTATTCTTCTATCATTCCTAAAGACGAAATAGAAGAGGCAAAAACTATAGATGGTTATAAGGAAATGGAGAACGCTTCTGAAGATCCAGAAGTAGTATTCCAGCCAATGATGTGTCAGCACTGTAACAATGCCCCTTGTGAGACGGTTTGTCCCGTATTAGCAACTACCCACAGTTCTGAGGGACTCAACCAAATGACTTATAACCGCTGTATCGGTACACGCTACTGTGCTAATAACTGTCCTTACAAAGTACGACGCTTCAACTGGTTCAATTATACCAACGAGGGGCAATTCAAAGATGTAAACTACATGTCTTTCACTGACTTAGGTAAGATGGTATTGCACCCAGACGTAACGGTACGTTCTCGTGGGGTGATGGAGAAGTGCTCTTTCTGTATACAGCGCATTCAACAAAGTAAACTGACCGCTAAGACAGAGAAGCGTAAGATTAAAGATGGTGAGGTAAAAACAGCTTGTCAGCAAGCTTGTCCAGCCGATGCGATTGTCTTTGGAGATATGAATGATCCTGATAGTGAAATTGTAAAGGTGTTGGGTATCGAGAAAGAGGTGAAAAAAGTAAAAGATGATACAGAGCTGAGTGTAGTAATGAAGGAACCAAGGGCTTTCCACGTGTTGAATGAAATCAACGTAAAGCCTAATGTGACTTACCTTACTAAGATCAGAAATAAAAAAGTATAAAATTCGTTTGATTATCGTTAAATCCCTATAAATATGCAAGTTACTTCACATGTAAGAGAACCTTTAGTAACCAATGGGAAGACCATGCACGATATCACCCAAGATATCTGCAGGCAAGTAGAGGCAAAGCCTACACTTGCTTGGTTGGTGGCCTTCGCCATATCGGTTGCTACTTTATTGATTGGTAGCGTAGCACTTGCTTCTACTTGGTGGTACGGCATTGGTGTTTGGGGCCTCAACAAAACAATCGGTTGGGCTTGGGACATCACCAACTTCGTTTGGTGGGTGGGTATCGGTCACGCTGGTACACTCATCTCAGCTATCCTATTATTATTCCGCCAGAAATGGAGAACCTCCATCAACCGTGCAGCAGAGGCTATGACCATTTTTGCAGTACTTTGTGCGGGTTCATTCATTCTAATGCACATGGGACGCCCTTGGTTAGCACACTGGGCACTTCCTCTACCTAATACTTATGGTTCTTTGTGGGTAAACTTCAACTCACCACTTGTTTGGGACGTATTTGCGATTAGTACTTATCTAACCGTGTCGGTAGTATTCTGGTACGTAGGGTTGATTCCAGACTTAGCTACTATACGAGATAGAGCGAAAATAACCTTAGAAGAGAATCCTTTATTACCTACAGATACCGCAGAAGAAAGAAAAGCAAAGAAAGCAAAGAGAAGACCTATTTCTGCTTTTATGTATGGATTACTTTCTTTTGGCTGGGAAGGTGGCGCCAAGGTATGGGCACGTTATGAATACGTAGCGCTTATTTTGGCAGGACTTTCTACGCCGCTAGTACTCTCTGTACACACCATTGTAAGTTTTGACTTTGCTACCTCGGTAATTCCAGGATGGCATACTACTATATTTCCACCTTACTTTGTAGCAGGAGCGATTTTCTCTGGTTTTGCGATGGTACTTACCCTTATGCTTATTACAAGGGTAGTGTTCAAACTAGAAGATTATATTACTATAGAGCATATTGAAGTAATGAACAAGGTGATTATTCTTACGGGGTCTATCGTGGGGATCGCCTATATCACTGAGTTCTTTGTAGCTTGGTATTCAGGGGTAGAGTATGAAAGTTATGCGTTTATCAATCGTGCTTTTGGTCCTTACTGGTGGGCATATGCCGCTATGATGACCTGTAACGTGATTTCTCCGCAGCTCTTTTGGTTCAGAACTATCCGAAGAAGCTTGGTATGGACTTTTGTACTTTCTATTGTAGTAAATATTGGGATGTGGTTTGAACGCTTCGTGATTATTGTTACTTCCCTACACCGTGACTACTTACCTTCTAGCTGGGCAATGTTCTATCCTACTATTTATGATGTAGGAGACTATGTATTCAGCTTTGGTTTATTCTTTACGCTCTTCTTTTTATTCGCTAAGTTCTTACCTGTGATCAATATGGCAGAGGTGAAAACAGTACTCAACTCTACAGACGAGAAAGCTAAGAAAGATGCAGAGCAACGCATCAGAGAAGAGCAAAAACAAACTGAAACTGAAACAGTTGGATAGCCTTCTTATCAATAAGACGACTTTAAACAATACATTATGGCTGATAGCAAGTTAATAGAAAAACATAAATATATGGTGGGTATTTATGATCACGAAGAGAAGATCATAAAGGCAGTGAAGGAGGTACAAAAACAAGGTGTTAAGGTACACGAAGTGTATTCTCCTCATCCTATTCACCACATTGATACCTATATTGGTCATCCGAGAACACGTATTCCTATTGCAGCCTTCTTATTTGGCGCTACAGGGATGCTACTGGCTATCTGGATGATCTCCTACATGTTAGCAGTAGACTGGCCAATGATCATTGGTGGTAAAAACTTTCTTCCCATTCCTACTATGGTGCCTGTTACCTTTGAAGCAACTGTACTTATCTCTGCTTTAGGAATGGTAACAACCTTCTTCATTGCTAATAACATGGGACCAGGGAAAAAAGAAGCTATGTTTGATAGAAGGACTACCGATAATAGGTATGCGCTGATCGTAGACCTTGATAAAAATGTGGCAAAGTCATCAGAAGAAATCAAAGTAGTACTAGAGTCTCTAGGTGCTGAGGCCAACCCTAAGATTATTGAAAGATAAAAGAATCCCACTCATGAATTATAAACATATTACTTGGATAGTATTATTAACAGTAGGGCTTGCCTCATGCGGGCAAGATCCTAATGATACAGGGGTAGAATATGCACCTAATATGTATCATTCCATTCCTTACGAACCATTAAGCCAAAAGGCTGATAACCCTAATAAAATTAACGATAATGGGCTTAACATGCGTAAGCCAGTAAAGGGAACAATAGCGAGAAGAAATTATAAAACCACTTACGTAGATAACGAAGGGAAAGAATATGATCTGGGTCTTATGATTTACAACACCCATCGTGATAGCATCGAATGGGCACAGAAAAATCTGAAAAATCCGCTTCCTGCTAATGAAGAAATTATTGCAGAGGGTAAAGTGCTTTACGAGCGATATTGCCAAGCTTGTCACGGTGCCAAAGGTGATGGCAACGGAAAAGTAGGGATTAAATACACAGGGGTAGCTAATTTGGCAGCAGGACAAGTGGCTAAATATAATGGTGGGCATATCTTTCACGTAATTACTCACGGAAAAGGTAGAATGTGGCCGCACGCTTCTCAGGTAAGCCCTGTAGATCGCTGGAAAATTGTAGAGTATGTACACGTATTACAAGGACAGCAAGACGAAAGTGGCGTGAAGGCAGGCGAGGAAGCAGAAAAAGAAGAAGAGGCAGAAGTAGGGGAGCCAGATGAGCAAAACTTGACTATTCCAGAAGGGGTGGATATGGTCAACCCTGACTCTACTGAAACGATGATGAATTAAAAAAGAATAATTAGACGCATACAGATTAAGAATAGAATAATGGCAGATCACATACAATATAATCTTGAAGAAAGATACGAATTCACGCCAAAGCTACGCAAGCAACTCCTCATGGTCATTGGAATTGGACTACTGCTGCTTGTTGCTGGCGCTGTCTTTTTAGCCTTAGATACGGGTGGAGGACATCATGGCGGCGGAGAACATCACGGTGGTGGACATCACGAAGGTGGCGGCGGCGGAGAAGAGCATGGCTATAATTGGATGACCCGTATATGGGCTAATTTCTGGTTAAATGGTATATTCTTTACTGAAATTGCTGTGATGGGTGTACTATTTCTTGCTATTCAATATTTGGCAAAAGCAGGTTGGTCTGCTTCATTTCTAAGGATCCCAACAGCTTTTGGTAATTTCTTACCCTTTACAGGAGGTGTACTTCTGATTGTATTCCTATTTGCTAACCATGATTTGTTCCATTGGACACACTCGTCTCTGTATGACAAAGCGGGTGAGGAGTATGATTCCATCATCGCTAACAAAGCACCTTTCTTCTTTTGGCCCTTTGAAAGCGGCTCGTTTCCTGTATTCTGGCTTGCGCGTTTTGTGCTTTACTTTGTACTGTGGTATTGGTTATATACACTTATTAAAAAGCAGCACCTAGCAGAAGATAACATAGAGAACCGCCTTAATGTAAAGCATTATGACAAAGCTACCGTGTACTCTGCTATTTTTATTGTAATCTTTGCCGTAACGTCTTCCACTTCCGCTTGGGATTGGGTAATGAGTATTGATACACACTGGTTCAGTACTATGTTCGGCTGGTATATGTTTGCAAGCGGTTGGGTATCTGGTTTGGCAGTGATCACACTAGCAGTCATTTACCTGAAAGAACAGGGCTACTTAAAGATGGTGAATGAAAACCACCTACACGACCTTGGAAAGTTTATGTTTGCTTTCAGTATTTTCTGGACTTACATCTGGTTTTCTCAGTTCCTTTTGATCTATTATGCGAACATGGCAGAAGAAACAATTTACTTCTACGAAAGATTGTATGGATATGATGGGATTTACTCCCCAATGCTCGTTCTTAATCTTATAATTAACTTTGTCTTTCCTTTCCTATTCTTAATGACAAGAGATGCCAAGCGAAAAGCAATCTTCTTGAAAGTAGCTGCTTGGGGTATTCTTATAGGGCATTATCTGGACTTCTTTGTGATGATTATGCCTGGAACAGTAAAGGAAAACGGCGGGTTCTTTTTAGTAGAAATAGGCACATTGTTGATGTTTATTGGTGGATTTGTGCTGGTATTTGCTAATACGCTTAGTAAGTACGGACTTATCCCTAAGAATCATCCTATGTTGGAGGAAAGTTTACATCATTCGATCTAAATTGTCACTAGTTGAAAACAGTTTAAAAATATGATACAGCTAATATTAGTCTTTGCAGCGATACTTATAATAGGGATATTTTTCGCGATCTTTAGAATTAGCACTTTAGCTTCTGCCGTAATGAAGAAGCCAGGTGCAGAGAAAGATAGCCAGGTATCTTCTGGCAACTCATTACACGGTGCATTATTCATTATATTACCCTTAATAGGGTTTGGAGCAGCAGGTTGGTACGGATACAAGTATTTTGGTATTTATACTCAACCACACGCTTCTGAGGCGGCTTCACAGACAGAGCCTCTCTTTTGGATAGCAACAGCCATCATCATTGCTATGTTCGTGATTACTAATGTTGCCTTATTCTATTTTGCTTACAAGTATAGATACAGACAAAATGGAAAGGCGCATTTCTATCCCGATAATACTAAGCTGGAAATAGTCTGGACTATTGTACCAGCTATTATTCTTACCACCCTGATCTTTACTGGTTGGAAAGCTTGGAGGAATATCATGTACGAAGCAAACGCACCTAAAAATGCACAGGTGATAGAAATTATGGGCTATCAATTTGCTTGGATGGTACGCTATGCAGGAGAAGATAACAAAATTGGTCGTTCTGACTTCAGGTATGTAGATGCTAGTAATGCGATGGGATTAGACTTTACAGACCCTCGCACCAATGATGATATCCAATTGGGTCAAGCAGAAATTCACGTGGTAAAAGGAAAACCTATAGAGTTGAAGATTAGAGCAAGAGATGTATTACACAGTGTTTCTATCCCTCACTTCCGTCAGAAGATGGATGCTGTACCAGGTATGCCTACAAGAATGACCTTTGTTCCTACAATGACGACTGCCGAGATGCGGCAAGAGTTGAGTACTAGACCAGAGTGGCAAGTAATTGATGAAACCACTGGTAAAGCAAGATTCCAAAACTTCAACTACGAAATTGCTTGTCAAGAGGTTTGTGGAAGAGGTCACTTCTCTATGAGAGCGGTAATTATAGTAGAAACGCAAGAAGAATACGATAAATGGTTAGCAGAGCAACAACCTTACGTTGAAAAAAATAAGGACTATGTTGTAAAAGCTATAGAAAAGCAAAAGCGCATTAAAAAGGAAGGACTAACAACTATGCGCGAAAGTGCAAACAAAGGCGTTAGACAAACGGCTTCTTTTTAAAATCTGAAAATTATTAAACCTAGAATAAAAAAATGGCAGTAGCAGTTCAACACGACGACGCTCACGTACACGACGAACACGAGCATCATGAAAACTTCATAACGAAGTATATTTTCTCGACTGACCATAAGATGATTGCGAAACAATTTCTTATTTCAGGAATCTTATGGGCATTCATAGGCGGCTTACTATCTATTTTATTCCGTCTCCAATTAGGATTTCCTGAAATGGATTTATCTTTCCTCAGATTCCTTTTGGGAGATTGGATAGATGCCACTGGTAAGCTAGATCCAGAGTTCTACCTAGCACTAGTTACCATGCACGGAACAATTATGGTGTTCTTTGTACTGACCGCAGGCTTGAGTGGTACTTTCTCTAATTTCTTAATTCCACTACAGATTGGGGCAAGAGATATGGCATCAGGCTTTATGAATATGCTTTCTTTCTGGTTCTTCTTTGTATCAAGTGTATTAATGTTTCAATCACTTTTCTTAGAAAACGGACCAGCAGCAGGAGGCTGGGTAGTATATCCACCATTAAGTGCCTTGCCACAAGCGCTAAAAGGATCTGGTGACGGTATGACCTATTGGTTATTATCAATGACCTTCTTTATCGTTTCTCAGCTCTTAGGAGGAATTAACTATATTACTACTGTAATTAACTTGAGAACAAAAGGAATGTCCTTCTCAAGACTGCCACTTACCATATGGGCATTCTTTATTACTGCTATTATTGGTTTATTGTCATTCCCTGTACTTTTCTCTGCAGCATTGTTATTGATGTTCGACAGGATGTTGGGAACGAGTTTCTACCTATCAGACATATATGTAGCAGGGCAAGCATTACACCATACGGGAGGTAGCGCCATACTCTACCAGCACTTATTCTGGTTCTTAGGTCACCCTGAGGTATACATTGTACTTCTTCCTGCACTAGGTATTTCTTCAGAGGTAATTGCTACGAATGCACGTAAGCCTATCTTTGGTTACAAAGCAATGATCCTGTCTATGTTAGGTATTGCGGTGCTCTCGTTTATTGTATGGGCACACCATATGTTTGTCACGGGTATGAATCCGTTCTTAGGAACCATATTTATGTTCCTGACACTCATTATTGCAGTACCTTCCGCAGTAAAAGCCTTTAACTATATTACTACCCTTTGGAGGGGTAACATCCGCTTTACACCGGCTATGTTATTCTCTATTGGATTGGTTTCTTTCTTCATCTCTGGTGGGGTAACAGGTATTATTTTAGGAAACAGTGCCTTAGATATCTATCTACACGATACTTATTATGTGGTAGCACACTTCCACTTAGTAATGGGTAGTGCTTCCTTTTTTGGTATGATGGCCGGGGTTTATCACTGGTTCCCTAAAATGTTTGGTAGAATGATGGACGATCGCTTAGGATACATCCACTTCTGGTTTACATTTGCTGGGGTTTATCTAGTGTTTTTCCCTATGCACTTCATAGGAATTGCTGGTTTCCCTAGAAGATACTATTCATTTACGGCCTTCGATGCCTTTAGAATTATGGCTGATCTGAACTCATTCATTAGTATAGCTGCTATTCTTACTTTCTCTGCACAGTTGGTGTTTGGTTTCAACTTCTTCTACTCTATCTTTAGAGGAAGAAGAGCTCCTCTAAACCCTTGGAATTCTAACACGCTAGAGTGGACTACGCCTATTAACCCTGGACACGGTAACTGGGTAGGTCAAATTCCTTATGTGTATCGTTGGGCATATGATTACAGTAAGCCAAACGCAGAGCAAGATGGCTTTACAGATTTTATTCCTCAGAATGTACCTTACTCTCAAACACCAAACTCAAATTTACCTTATGAGAATGAGTTGATTGAGATAGAGAAAGAGGAAATGTTACCTACAGATACGACACTCCATACGGAGAAAGTACCAGAATAGGTCATTAATCAGAAAATATAGTATAATTATATTCAGGAGCCTTACAAAAACTTGTAAGGCTCTTTTGCTAGAAAGGCAAGTCAAATAAACAAGAATACCGTGAGTAAAGTAGCTTTACGTAGCATAAAGGTAGACGGGAAGTATTACCTGTGGAAAAGAGAGCATCAGCATTTAGATGAATTTATATACGCAAAGTGTGTGGAGAAAGTCACGATATTTCTTAAAGGGTATAAAAAATCTCCGCTGTATCTACTTTTCAGAGAAGAAGACAATCCACTATTGGAAACGGATAATAAGCAGGTTAAATGGTGTGTAGGCTATCCTGATGCTGGAGTGATCTGGTCAAGCGTACCCGATAGTGTAGAAACGATTACCTATATCAATTTGAATAGGCCTGCTGTTATCGCAGCCCTCATAAGGTTTTTTATGAAAGAGAAGTGGCAACCAGCAAGCACATCTCGACCTCTGAAGATTGAACAGGCATTGGTATGGTTATCAAAAATAGCCTTACCAGAAGGATACTGAGAAAGCTGACAACAGGAAGCTCGTAATCCTGAAACCAATTATTCGTACAAACGATTTATTAGATAGATAAAATTTGTCTTAACGTAAAAGCACATGCAAAACCAAGGGAATCCTAAAGGCAGAACTTATAGAAGATGGGGCGTAACGACCATTATAGCGGTCTATCTGCTCATTGCCGTTGGAGGTATTGTAAGAAGTACAGGTTCAGGAATGGGCTGCCCAGATTGGCCTAAATGTTTTGGGGAGTATATTCCGCCTACAGAAGCCTCGGCACTTCCTGCCAACTACAAGGATATCTACGCAGAGAAACGCAAAGAGAAGAATGTACGCTTAATAAAATATATGCAACTCTTAGGAAAAGACGACCTCGCTACACGGCTGAAGAATGATCCGGGTATGTATATAGAACAAGACTTCAATGCCACCAAGACTTGGATTGAGTACATTAATCGTCTCATCGGTGCAGTCATTGGGTTACTAGTATTAGGTACCTTTGTTGCTTCTTTTCAGTATTTTAAAACAAAACCTAGCATCTTTTGGCTTTCTCTTTCAGCGGTTTTATTGACGGGTTTTCAAGGATGGATAGGCTCTATTGTCGTGTCTACCAATCTCCTAGAAGGGATGATTACCTTCCATATGTTTCTGGCTATCTTATTAGTCATGATACTCATTTACACCGTATTTCAAGCCTACAAAACGCAACTTCCTGAGGAACAGATGCAACATCTTTCCCTTCTAAAAGGGATAGCTATTGCTGCTTTCTTACTTACCTTCGCACAGACTATTTTGGGTACACAAGTAAGAGAAATGATTGATGTGGTGGCTATGCGTTTAGGGGAATCGCAACGAGGGGCTTGGATTGAAGCAATAGGGTTGAAGTATTTGATTCACCGATCTTTCTCCTGGGTAGTGCTTGTAGCCAATTTAGCGTTAGTTTACTTTATTCAACGTGGAGGAGCCAGTAAACTTTTACGACGTGTTGGGTATTCTGTCTTAGTAGTTACGTTGATACAACTATTATCAGGAATTGGTTTGGGTTATTTTGGTGTGCCACCTTATTTACAACCGATCCATTTGTTACTAAGCAGCGTTATGCTAGGACAACAATTTTTTGTATTTTTGGCGCTACAAAACAAAAGAGTCGCCACAGGCCATAAACAACCCCTAGAACAAGTAGTTTCTATATAAGAGTGTAGGAAAAAGAGATAATAAAAATGATTACAATTAATAATACTTCATCTATATCAATCACTGAAAAGTTAAAAGCTTACTTTGAGCTATTGAAGTTCAGGCTTTCTTTATTAGTTGCTTTTTCGGCAGCTTTTGGTTATGTATTTGGCGTAAATGGACAAGTGAATTGGCTACACATGGGTATATTTACCCTAGGTGGATTCCTCATATCAGGTGCTTCTATTGTACTCAATCAGATATGGGAGAAAGACTTGGATGCCTTGATGGATAGAACCAAGGAAAGACCATTGCCTAAAAACTATATTACCACTAACGAAGCCCTCGCATATTCAATCATACTGCTTACCATAGGAATGAGCATACTACTGGCTTACACCAATATGCTTACTGTCTCGTTGGCTATTTTATCAACTATTCTATATAGCTTTGTATATACACCACTCAAACGTGTAGGCCCCATTGCCGTTTTTGTAGGCGCTATTCCAGGTGCCTTACCACCGCTGTTAGGATGGACAGCCGCTACAGGTACAATTACCTACGAAGCTTTGATCATTTTTGGTATACAGTTTATCTGGCAGTTCCCCCACTTCTGGGCCATTGCTTGGGTACTGTATGACGACTATCAAAAAGCAGGTTTCAAGCTTTTGCCTTCTCGTGCAGGTAGGACAGCGGGGTCAGCTTTACAGATCATGATCTATACGATGTTCCTGATCCCACTGAGTCTTTTACCAGCCTTGTTTCAGTTGACAGGCATGATCTCAGCGGTCGTCGCTACCATTTGTGGATGTTTATTTCTAGCGCAGACTTTCCACCTGATGAAAGATGGCTCTAAAAAGGCTGCTTTGAGGATTATGTTTGGCTCCTTTCTGTACTTACCCGTGGTACAAATTACTTTTTTATTAGATAAGATAGGCTAGAAAAATAACAGGAAAAACGTATATTATTTTTTAATCTTTACAAGATGCAGCAGAAAAGAGAGTTTATTGATGTATTGATAGAAATGGCGCGTAAAGGCTACAACATCGCGCAGGTAGTAGGAGCTGATATCGCTTTACGTATCAAAGAGATCATCGCACTCGAAGAAATTGACCAAGTAGAACGCTACATCCAACAGCTTGTCGACGATTGGCAGATTGATGAGGAAGAAATTGCTTTGAAAAAGACTTTTAAGGAGATGGATGTCGATGATGAACTAAATCAGATGAAAAAAGATTTAGGACTGTAAGCATCTTGAGAAAGAAACAAAATTATACTAAAAGGTAAACGACCAAATCTACCTGTAAACACAACTTTATGACGCAAAATCCTGATCTTACGCCAAAGCAAATCGTTGAGGCACTCGATAAATATATCATTGGACAGAAAGACGCTAAGAAAAATGTAGCGATTGCTTTACGTAACCGTTGGCGTAGGATGAATGCTTCTGCTGAAATCCAAAATGAGATCATCCCCAATAACATTCTCATGATAGGCGCGACAGGGGTGGGTAAAACGGAAATTGCTCGCCGCCTGGCTAAACTCGCTAATGCTCCTTTTGTAAAAGTAGAGGCTTCCAAATTTACAGAGGTAGGGTATGTGGGGAGAGACGTAGAAAGTATGGTACGTGACTTGGTAGAGCAGGCTGTAAATATGGTAAAAGAGGAGAAGCAAGAGGCAGTAAAAGTGAAAGCGATAGAGGCAACAGAAGAAGTAATCTTGGATGCACTGATTCCTCCTGTAAAGCAAAAGTCAGGTGGAAGCCTGTTTGGTTTGGGCGGTACAGAAACCAATGACAATGTATCGAATGAAGATGTAGCGCTCAATGAAAAAACCAGAGAGAAATTTAGAGAAAAAATCCGCAATGGAGAGCTAGACGATCGTAAGATAGAGATCAATATAAGTCAAAATCCTGTAAGCAATATTGGTGTGGTAGGGCCAGGCATGGATGAGATGTCTATGATGAACATTCAGGAAATGCTCAGCGGATTTATGCCTAAAAAAACCAAGAAGAGAAAGGTGACGATCGCCGAAGCAAAGAAAATATTGCTTGAAGAAGAGGCTGCTAAGCTGATTGATATGGACGAAGTAAAGGAAGAGGCAGTTCGTAAAACCCAGAATACAGGCATTATCTTTATTGATGAAATTGATAAAATTGCAGGCGGTAGCGCAGGTAAATCAGGCCCTGATGTAAGCCGAGAAGGCGTACAGCGCGACTTACTGCCTATTGTAGAAGGAAGCGCTGTCAATACAAAATATGGAATTGTACGCACTGATCATATTTTATTTATTGCTGCAGGCGCTTTTCACGTAGCGAAGCCCTCAGACTTGATTCCTGAGCTTCAGGGGCGTTTCCCAATTCGGGTAGAGCTGAATGCCTTGACCAAAGAAGACTTCTATCAGATTCTTAAAGAGCCTAAAAACGCACTCACTAAGCAATACGAAGCATTACTTGCTGCTGAGGAAGTACAGCTCAGCTTTGAAGATGCCGCCTTGGATAAACTAGCAGAAATTGCTTTTTATGCCAATAGTGAGGTAGAAAATATTGGTGCAAGACGCCTACAGACCGTGATGAGCCGTTTACTTAACGACTTCTTGTTTGAAATACCTGATACCATCACCCCAGGTACTACCCTTACTGTAACCGCCGAGATGGTAGAAGAACGCCTAGCAGACTTAGTGAAAAACAGAGATTTAAGTCAGTATATTTTGTAGGAAAAGTATTCTATAAGCCATTAGCTATAAAGCAAAACCCCTCACTTACAGCGAGGGGTTTCTTTCTATTTTAAGTGTGTGGCAAGGTAATCCACATATTGTTGATAGAGCAATAAATAACTAGCACCATTATAGGCTACGCCGTGTGCACCAGGTGGATAAATACGTAAATCAGCATCTTTCCCGTTATCGATCAATGCTTTCACCAGTTGAAAAGTATTCTGTACGTGGACATTCTCATCCATAGCAGAATGCGCGATAAACATCTTTCCTTTTAGGTTTTTAGCATGTGTAGTAGAAGCACTTTGCACATACTTATGTTCATTTTCTGGCATTAAACCCATATAGCGCTCAGTATAAATACTATCGTATAAGCGCCAATCAGTAACAGGTGCGCCTATTAAAGCTACCTTAAAGACCTCAGGATGGGTGAGCATCGTGTAGCTCGACATGTAGCCACCGTAACTGTGTCCTCTAATGGCCATACGGTTAGCATCTACCCAAGCTTGCTTACCTAGGTATTGCGCTGCCTCTACAAAGTCTTTACTTTCATATTTACCTAGTTGCTCATATACCATCTTCTCAAACTGACTACCATAACCACCAGAGCCACGATTATTCACACTGGCAATCACATAGCCTTCCTGCGCGAGGTATTGCTCCCAACCGTTCGCTCTCCATTCATTATATACTGATTGCGCCCCTGGTCCGCCATAGATATTGAGCAACAAAGGATAAGCTTTGGTAGAATCAAAGTCAACTGGTTTAATAATATGCATATCGATCCTTTGACCATCACTATTGGTAAACTGCATCAGTTCTTTAGGCGCAAAGCCGACGGTTTTTACATAATCACTCACCGCCTGATTATCTTCAAAAGTCTTCAGTTGCTTTCCTTTCGTATCCCATAAGGCTACTTGTGTCGGAGTATTGATATTCGAATATGTATCAAGATAATACTGACCATTAGGAGAGAAATTGATATTATGCGTTCCTGGCTCTTGTGTAAGTCGCTTTTTATCCTTCCCGCTAAAGTCAATACTATACAGATGACGTTCCAGAGGCGACACCTCTGTACTGGTATAGTAAATCGTTTTCCGCTTTGCATCAATCTGGTGGAGGTACGTCACTTCCCAATTACCTTTTGTTACTTGATTGAGTAGCTTTCCCTTGTAATCATAGCGATAAATATGGCTCCAGCCGTCACGATCAGAAACCCAGAAGAATTCTTTGCTATTTTCAGGAAAAAAGAAAAGGTGCATAATGCCTGCGAAAAAATCGAACACATCAATCCACTGTTCTGACTTTTCCTCCATAATGAGATTGGCTTTTCCGTCCTCGCTGTTTGTAAAAAATAGCTTTAGATGATTCTGCTTACGATTGAGATGCGCAACTGCTAGTTGCCCAGATACGCTTGTCCAGTAAAGGCGAGGAATATACCCACCAGCTAGATCAATGTTGACCCATTGGCGGCGTTGCTGTATGACATCTATGATACCAATTTTCACCGTAGGGTTTTCTTCTCCTACCTTCGGATAAGGTATTTTCTCCCATTCTAGCTGTGGAATGTTCTGGTAATCCGTCATTTGGAAAATAGGCACTTGGCTTTCATCTGTTTGCCAAAAAGCAATGTATTTACTATCTGGCGACCACACCCATGCTTGGGCAAGGCCGAACTCTTCTTCGTACACCCAGCCAAAGCGACCATTCCAAATGAACTGTTCGGGATTGCCATCGCGGGTGAGCATTTGTTCTTCTTCCGTAGCAAAAGTATAAGTGTATAAATTTCCTTCTCGTTCGTAAGCTACTTTTTTACCATCTGGCGAGAGTTGAGCCGTTTGTGCATCTTTGGCTACCAGTTTCAAAGATTTATCATCTATGCTATAGATATAATAGTCAGAAATACCTGAACGACGGTAAATAGGGCGAAAATTACTTTGAAAGAGAATATACTGCGCATCTTTTGACCACTCAAAACTTTGATAAGTAAAAGGTTCACTTTGTTGTTGAGCATCGAAAATGGTTTCCCCTTCCAGTATTACAGGTGAAAAAGTGGTAATCTTTTGTTCTTCTAAAAAAGAAAAAGCCTTTCCTTCATCAATCCAATTGACACTACGGGGTCCAGCCTTACCGTTAAGCTTCCCACTAGAAGCAAGGGCTTCTTGTAAGTTTTGATAACGCTGTTGCGCGGTAAGCGATAGAAAGGATAAAAGAAAAGCGCAGAGTAAACTACTCCTCATAAACATTTTTTTCATAGAGTTTAGGGTTTGTAAATTAAAAATAGCATCTTATTTGTAAACAGAAGCTTTAGATTAGTATATGTATAGCAAGCAAAATACAACTAATCTGTAAGCTTTAAAAAATTTAACCTGTAATCTTATGCGACGATTCTCTCTACTAATCATAGCCATTATATTCATAGGACAAGTAAAAGCACAAAATCCTGAAAAGCTCATTGCCCAAAAGTGGCGTTTTAAAACAGGTGCTATCCATTTACAAGACAAGCCTATGAGTGACTTGCCCGAGCTATCGCCTGACGAAGAGATGGACGATATGATAGGTGCTATGCAAGACAAGCGAAAAGATATGATGCGCAACACTACGTTTCTTTTTAAAAGAAATGGAAAGATGATTTACGAAAATGAAGTGATGGCACGCGATGCTGAGTATCAGTATAAGGAAAGTAGTAAAATGTTTAAGTCGCGAGCGAAAGTAGAAGAAAAAGGGGAATGGGAAATGAGTAAAAATGGAAAGATGCTAAGAACTACGATAGGGCGCGAAACAAAACAATATGAAGTACAATCGCTCACCGCCGATAAAATGGTACTAAAAGACGAAGCAGGGCAGGTGTATGTGTTGGTGCCAAGCTTGTAGCGTCCCATGTGATACGCCATAAAATCCAATGTATTGCAGACATGACAGATTATTTAAAAACAGATTGGGACTATAACGCTGAGAGACTTGTAGAAGTATTTGATGAGTTACCACTCTGGGCTGCACCATTTGGATTAAGACTTCTTGATAACATCAAATATAAAAAAGGGATTAAGGCAGTTGATATTGGATTTGGAGCAGGGTTTCCATTGACTGAGATTGCTATGCGATTAGGTAAGAATGCTAAGGTTTATGGCATTGACCTTTGGGATGGTGCGGTGGATAGAGCTGAAAAGAAAATAGATTTTTATAACATAAAAAATATAGAAATTATACGTGGAACGGCAGCGGACATCCCACTTCCTAACAATACCATTGATTTAATAGTAAGTAATAACGGATTAAACAATGTAACTGACCTTGATAAATCGTTGTCAGAGTGCGCACGAATAATTAAAAAAAGAGGACAATTTATTCAGACAATGAATCTCAACGACACAATGATTGAGTTCTATTCGGTAATGGAGAAAGTATTACTCGATTTGAAACTTACCGATAGCGTGAGTAAAATGCAAAATCATATACACAAGAAAAGAAAACCACTTGACAAATATCTGGATTTAATTGAGTCACATAAATTTTCGATTGAAAACGTGATTCACGATAAATTTGAATACAAATTCGTTGATGGAACCACCATGTTCAATCATTATTTCATTAGACTTGCGTGCATTGATGGATGGAAAGAAATTGTACCAGACAATAGACAAAAAGAAATATTCGTATTGATAGAGGAAAATTTAAATAAAAAAGCACTAACAGACGGAATAATGAAATTAAGCGTTCCATTCGTTGTGATTGATGCTGAAAAACAATAAAGCAAGGTGTACAACTCGTATTATAAAGCATCGTGCGGCATCTATCATAGGTAAGCAAGCAACATTTTATTAATAGTATAGCAGTTCGGTGAGATAGCGCTTCAAACATGTAACGTCTCGTACGACTTACCGTTACCCCTAATAAAAACCCTCTAAAGGCTTACTTTAGAGGGTTCTTTATTAAAATTATCCTAGTGTACGATGGGTTTTTAGGTACAAATTATTAAATTGATAGCCATACTACTATTGTTTGCAGCATTGAATAACATGAAATTTCTCTGAATGATTTTCAGAGTGCAACTAACATTAAGCAAACAAGTAAAATGGCTGAAGAACCTCAAATCAGAAATCTACTCAAACTCATTAGACTCCTGTATGAGACACCCTCTAAGTCTGCAAAAACACTTGCCAGGTATTTAAAGGTAACACCCAGAACAATAAACAGGTACATCAACCATCTAAGAGCGGTAGGTTTTGAAATAGACATAGACACTGATTTCTCTCGTGAAAAACGTTACTATCTTATTAGGTATGGAGAGTACCCCGAAAAAGTACTTAGTTTCACACTCGATGAAAGTAAACTACTTAATGAGTTGGTAAAAACACTTCACATAGATCATCCTTTACGTACTTCTATTATAAAAAAGCTTTATCAGGTATCTGCACAAGCCGATGTAGCTAAAGCCCTTGGTGATATACGCCTTATACAAAATATTGACCAACTCACCCTGGCGATCCAAAGGAAGCAACAGGTGATTTTAAAAGGCTACTACTCCATAGAGAGCGATACACAGCGTGATCGACACGTAGAGCCCCTAAACATACAATACCCCAACAGTCATTTACTTGCTTATGAGTTGACAGACAAAAAACAGAAAACATTCAGTCTAGCGCGTATCGAGGCGGTAGCAATACTAGATGCACCACAAATCAACCAAGAAACCTTTGAGCAAACTGATGTATTTGGGATGAGCAGTAAAACGAGTACCGAAGTACAACTGCAACTAACCCCCAAAGCTTATTGGCTGCTCATCAAAGAGTATCCGCTTGCGAAGCCTTACATACAGCCCGAAGGCGAAAACTATATTTTTACAGGTAATATCTGCGATGTAAAGGGAGTAGGGCGCTTTGTAATGAGCCTACTCAATGACGTAAAAGTGCTGCAATCGGAGACATTGAAAGGATGGATTACACAGCAAGTACAACAATGGACAAAAAACAATATAAAAACAGATGAATAGTTGCTGCGACCGTTTCTGTCGCACCCGTTGATTACCTTTGTATCAACAACAATAAAGTAGAATCCCAAAATAAAAACAACATGCGCTTTAAAATCACCCTAGAACGACTCAACAAGCCTTGCTTGATTCCTATCAACTATCAATACTACTTATCGGCTGCTATCTATAAAACCTTAGCGCAAGCGGATAATACCTACTCAAAATTTTTGCACGAACAAGGCTATCAGCGAGCGGTCAGCTTGAAAAACTTCAAGTTGTTTACCTTTTCTAACCTACATATTCCCTATCGCTATGTAGATAAGAAGCGGCTGCTCATTGAAGTGAAAAGTCAGCAGATTTCTTTTATTGCCTCATTCTACCTTAGCAAGGCAAGTAAAAATTTTATTAAAGGACTTTTCCAAAATCAATTAATACAGATTGCTGACGCTGAAGTACAGGCTATGTTCCAAGTAAGTACTGTAGAGGCACTGCCTGTAGAAATTCCCGCAGAAACGGCTCAGTTTAAAACGCTTTCACCCGTATTGGTAGCGGAGAAACAAGGAAGTAGAGAAGAGTACCTCAGCCCTACTGACGAACGCTTTGGCAAGTACCTTATTCATAATATCAGAGAGAAAATGCGTACTATTCAGGCGAATGGTTTAGGCTTTATGACGACAGACATCGAAGCGTTACCCATTGCTTTTAAACTATTACCCACCCGTACACCCAAGTCAAAGCTAATTACCATTAAGGAAGGCAAGCGAGCCGAAACCAAGCTGAAGGGTTATTTGATGGATTTTGAATTACAAACGGAAGAAAAGGAAGTATACGACTTAGTATTATCAGCCGGTGTAGGCCGCGCCAATGCGATAGGAATGGGTTGCCTAGCTGTATTGGAAACTAAGAAGAGAGAAGGAAGATGAAGTTATTTATCAGTGTTTTTCTTTTGGGCTTCTTTAATCTTATTGATAAAAGCCTCTTTGCTAATAGGCTTCGATTTTTCAGAAAGCTCTTTCCAGACTTTTGCCTTGTCTTTGCCTTTGAAGGGGTTAGTAAACTTCTTTTTGTTATTAGACATCAAAAATATTTTTATCCATGGAGTTACACAAAGATAGTGAAAAGATGCTAGTAAAGGAAGTAATTACTATCCACAGAAATAGCGCTCTATATCGTCTTCTTCGGCGATTTTAACATCAAGGATATCAAGCGTCAGTTTAGGATGCGTAAAAGCCACTCTTATAATCCTCTTGTTTGAACTATAAGCAGTAGCTAGGTAAATAGTAGGCTTATCTCCTTCTACTTCGTGTAGACGCATCTTAGGATTTTCAATTGCCGAAATAATTTCTTCGCGAGTGATTCCAAACGTTTGAAGAAGGGTGGGTAAATCTAAATAAGAAGTATTGTAATCAAAATTAAACTCAAAATGATCCATAGCGTGACAAATAGGCTTTATAAAAGCCACTCCTCACTAGTAGGGAGTGGCAGAATCCTACAACTGGTGCGATTAAAAGTAATTAGGTGCATACCAACAAGTATACATTTCAATTCCTACTTATAGAACTCATAGAGTAAAGCTATAATAAAAGGAACATACTTACAATTATACTGATAAATAATTTTTATATTTATAAAACTTAGAACCATGATAAAGGAAATAGTACAATTTACCGATACGCTTGATGAGGGCTTTAAGTCGCTTGGTACAAAAGTAAGAGAAGGCTTACATATCCTTATTAAAGTTGTGGAGGAATCGGAAAATATATTTTTAGATGTGGATAACGTCCAATATGAACGTTATACAAAGAAACTACCCGAAACGGACTTCCTTCAAAAATGTAAGTTTCTAAGTGTGAATGCCTGGTGTATCGATACCAATAAATGCTTTGACTTACCTACTAAAGCAATCCACTCTTGCTCACCTTTTTGTGTAGCGTTTAAAAGAGAGCATTTAGAAGGTGGTGTAAAATATGAAGCGAATCAGCAGAAAAATAAAAAGCAGATTGATGAACGTTTTGGAGACTACTTTACAAAAGCACTCGACTTACTACCCGATCAACAAGAAAGAGAGAAATACAAGGTATTTAAAGCCTTCTTCTCCCAAGGAAAATATAAAACAGCCTTAGAAACAATAGCGCATACATTTGCTACGAAAGTAGACCACCTCGACTTGCAACTACAAGATGTGGTAGAGCAACTAGAACAGGCTAATAATAAGGACGAAAAAGAGCTTTATAAGCAACAAAAAGCTTCGCTAGAATTACAGAAGGAGCACTTTAAGCCGTTAGAGGACAGCGATTATATCATCTTTTATTTAGACGAGCCTCTAAAGAAATACAAAGCGGCTCATCAGGTATATCTTTCAGACAAACTATTCAATACATCTGACTACAATACGTCGTCTGATGAACAGGGAGATATTTACGGTACGAATAATTTTCTGAATGGCTATAATCAAAAAATGCCCTTTTTGATGCACAAGACAGCCACTTTTGATATTAACGGTAGAATTTCTGACAAAGAAGCCAAAGCACTCTATGAATTCCAGCAAGTATTAGGGAGAAAGACGTTGCCTAACCCTTTACCGCTTTTTATTTACAAGGAAGAGCTGCAAGCAAGTATCATCAGTTTATATAAAGAGAATGAGCTCAAGCTCAGTTATAAAGAAATTATCGAAAAACTCTGGGAGCGACACGATAAAGATTTTGAGAATTACTACTTACTTTTCTACACAAATACAAAAGATGGGTTGGTATTTAAAGACTTTGATTTTGTGACCAAGTTCGAGTACGAACTCAGAGATAAGGAAGGGAGAAAATGGCTAGTAGAAGACTTATTTGATATCAAGTACCAAGTTGAGCTAAGTAATATTTTCATCTTCCAATCTCAAATCCTACAAATTATCTTTAATAACAATCTGGTAGTAAAAGCTAAAGGAGATAAATGGGTTTATAAATACTTTGATGATATAGAAGAGAAGTATTGCAAGTCAGCAAAGAACTACCTGAATGTAATGCGCTACCGACAAGCTTGTTATGATTTTATTTACAAGTCTAAAAGGCAAGCGATCTCCCAACATATGTTTCACGAGATGATGAAGACTTCCATTCTGGAAGATATTCGCCTTGATAAAGTAGAGAATAACCAGCATAGTGAGCTGGGAAACATCCGCAGGAAACTCAACATATGGTTCAGTTTATACGAAAAATTTAACAATAACACTCATACAATAAATACTATGGCAAGTAATTTAAAAAAATACAGGCAGTTTGTAGAGGAACTAACCGAGGACAAGGCCGATTTAGAGACAGCAAGTATAGAACAGTTTGCTTTTACGGCTGGGCAAGTGATCTACTATATCTTACAAAAAAGTAAATCTGCCGATACAAGCTATCAAAGTCTAGAACCTTATTTACAGCAAGTAAGATGCGAAGAGCTAAAGAAGGCGATTTCTAGAGATTTCGCACGCTATAAGCACGAAAATTATTCTGCTAAGTTTGAAAAAGCAGCAGCCTTTGTTTTGACTTATGAAACTACTACTAATTTAAAGAAAGTACTGCCTGAGTTATTAGCAGGTATTTTCAGCAAAAACTACCTCTTTTCTGATAAGTCTGATAAAAAGACAGAAACCGAGACCGAAAGTAATAAATAACTAACCCTTAAAAATTTTACTAAATATGAGCAATACATTTAAAAACCGTGTATTTGGCTGCGCCATTATTAAATCTATCAACTCTAACTATAACGCTGATTTTTCGCATCAGCCGCGTACCTTGCCGAATGGAGTCGTATACGCTACCGACAAAGCCTTGAAATGGAGCGTACGCAACTATTGGAAAAATGTACTCAATGAAAAGGTGTTTTATGTTAAAACACTAACAGAAGAGATGTCACCACGTACACTCGATGAGACTTACGAGCATTATTTTGGCGAAGAGAAAGATAAAAGTAAGATAAGAGTCAATGTTTTAAGGAATCTACTCTCTTGCTTAGATGTAAAGTTATTTGGCGGTACTTATGCAGGAAAAACAAATATCTCTATTCACGGTACTTGTCAGATTACTCACGGAGTCAATAGGTTCAATGAAAATGTCATTTATTCGGAGCAAATTATGTCTCCCTTTCGAAATCCAGGAGAAAAGAATACTACAAGCACAATGACCACACTAGGTAACCAGTCAAAACTGCAGGAAGGGCATTATGTACATCATTTTTCTGTGAATCCACAGAATATAGCGCAGGACGTAGCAAGGGTAGAAGCAGAAGGGCTTACTGAAGATGACATCGCCAAACTAAAAGAAGGTTTACGTAGTGGTGTTACCTACTACGACTCTTCCGCCAAAGCTGGGACAGAAAATGAGTTATTGCTTTGGGTACAGCTTCAACCAGCAGCCAAGATTGTATTGCCTTCTTTTGTAGAGTTAATAACGATTAACGAGGAAAAGCAAATTGATTTAGAGAAAGTCAAAAACCTACTGGCTAAACCACATATACAATCAGCTATAGAGAAAGTAGAACTCTATTACAATCAAGATATTACAAAGGTTATTAACGCCCCAGAAGGTGCCGAAGTACAAGAACTGTAAATTTCATTACCCTGTTAGCTATTTTTCAAGCTGGCAGGGTACCATACATCTAAAAATATGCAAAAACTTATTTCAGTAGACTTTCAAGCAGACTTTGGCTTCTTTAGAAAGCCAGATACTAACAATACTATCAATCTTTCCTATACGATGCTTCACAAGCCTGCTTTACTAGGGATACTTGGAGCTATCATAGGATTAGAGGGTTATCAGGAATTTGGAGAGTTACCCGAGTACTACCAAAAACTGAAAGACGTTCAAATAGGGGTACAACCGCTTAATCACGATAAGGGGAACTTCCAGAAAACTACCATCAAATATAGTAATACCATCGGCTATGCCAATAAAGGTACTAACTTCTTGACTGAAGAGGTAACTCTTATCCAACCTGCTTACAGGGTATATATATTACTTGATACTACCCAAGAGGCTCAGGCAAAACTGTATACCTATCTACAAGAAGGAAAAGCAGAGTACATCCCTTATTTTGGTAAAAACGAGTTTTATGCTTGGTGGAATAGAAGTAGTTTCCAAGAGTACGACTATGAGGCGAATCAGCAACCTCAAGAAAGCTTCAAAGTAAAAACACTCTTTCTAAAAGATGCCGTACAAATGGTAAAAGATCAAGAAGCAGATGCCATCCTAGATATTTTTGACCTAGAAGACGAAGAGCTCACTTTTTTGTATTTCGAGCGTTTACCGATGGGCTTTGATGAAACACTTAATCAGTATGAACTAGGGGAGTTCACTTATGCTACCTTTCAATTCAAAGAAAATTCAGCCATACAGAACTTGTATTTCTTGAAAACACACAACTATTATGTACAACTCCATTAAAACAATAGAGGTGCTCCTCAATGAAACACTGGATATTACTACGTTTCTAATAGAGGCTGATAAGTATTATGCCAGCGTACAAAAGGGGAAATCGCCTGAGAAACTAGCAGAACATATTAACCTAGTGCTGGACAAGTTTAAACTCCTCTGTAAAGCCCACCGATTGGATGACGTACTGAATAGCCTGATAGAAGACTTTTTACACACTAATCAGATAGTCGATAAAGAGCATATTGTCCATAATTTCATGAAGAAATTATTCATCAATACGGTTGTTTTCCACGATTACGGAAAAATAAATGAAAACTTTCAGGCGCATCCTGATAAAATGAATAATCCTCATTTTAAGCAAATAGAAAGCCCGCTAAGTACCTACCATTCGGGGTTAGGAGCTTATATGTATATAGTAAGACATATAGAGGAAGTGTACACTGATAATAACCTTGCAAAAGGGAAAAATATAGTGATAGCGGTGGTACTAGGATTTTCGTACGTGATTTTTAAACACCATGCGAAATTCTTAAATCATAAAGAAGATATAAAAAGTAAAATAGGCTTCTCGGAAAAAGAGCTTCCTTTTCTAAAAAAATATCTCGAGCATTATCAGTTTGAGATTGATCCCAAAGTAACTAGCTCCCTGTTTGAGCATAACGCTCAACTTAAAGAGATTAATATTATTTATTTCTTTAATAAAGTAGAAAAGTATTTACAGGACTTTGCATTTTATTCTCTTATGAGGCTTGCTTTCTCTTTACTTACAGCGTCAGACTACCTCGCTTCAGGGGAATATACAAGTGGTATAAAGGTCAGTTCATTTGGTACGCTTACTAGAGAACGTATAGAGGAGATCTACCGCAACATTACCGAAAGAGATTTTTTGGATGAAAAGAGCAGAAAGGTAAACTACAATAAGAACACCTACCAAGCATTCCCTAACTACTGTAAACTTACCAACCCCAAAGAGAGGAACGGTAAAAACCTGAACATACTAAGAAAAGAAATGGCTTTTGAGGTCATCGATAATATAAGAAAGCATTCTAGTGAAAGCTTATTCTATATTGAGGCGCCTACTGGTGGTGGTAAAACCAACCTCTCTATGCTAGCCACCATCGAGCTACTGAAAGCCAACGAAAAGCTCAATAAGGTCTATTATGTGTTTCCTTTTACAACTTTGATTACACAGACTTACGAGGCAATCAAACAAACGATGGGCTTACGTGACGACGAGCTCATACAACTGCACTCCAAAGCGAGCTTTCAAAACAAAGAAGAAGATAAAGATGGTGTGTACGGAAGCGACAGAAAAAACTACATAGATCATCTATTCGTCAACTATCCCCTTTGCTTGCTTTCACACATCCAGTTTTTTAATATACTCAAAACCAATGAAAAGAGTGTTAATTACTTACTACACCGTTTGGCAAATTCTGTAGTAGTAATCGACGAGCTACAGTCCTATAATCCTAGTCATTGGGATAAAGTCGTTTACCTAATAAGAAGCTACGCCAAACATTATAACATAAAGTTCATCTTGATGTCGGCAACCCTACCGAAAATAGACACTCTGAATGTAGTGCCCTCAGAAACACAGCCATTCATGGCACTATTGCCTAACGCCAAAAAGCTGTACTTTCAAAATCCCAACTTTTCAAAACGAGTAAAATTTAGGCTTGATCTTCTTCAAGAATCTGATATAACACTAGCACATATTGTAAAGGTACTCTTTGAGAAATCTCAGCAGTACAGCCAAAAGGATTTCGGAGAAGCGAAACCGCTAGGAAGCGTATATACTATTATTGAGTTTATTTTCAAAAAAACAGCTACTGACTTTTATAAAGAAGTCAAGCGCAGACAAGAGGATAATCCATTTTTTGACGAGGTATTTGTACTGTCAGGAACGATCTTAGAACACAGGCGAAAGCACATCATCAATTTCCTAAAAGATCCGGCGAATCGCAAGAAGAAAATACTTCTTATCACTACACAGGTAGTAGAAGCAGGGGTAGACATTGATATGGATGTAGGTTTTAAAAACCAGTCGCTTATAGACAGTGATGAACAGTTAGCAGGAAGAATCAACAGGAATGTGAATAAAGAAGATTGCGAGCTATACCTTTTTAAGGTAAATGAGCCACGTGTTTTGTATGGCAGTGATAAACGCTACCAAGCGATGAAATACATAAAAGAAGACTATACTTACATTTTAGAGAACAAAGATTTTGATAAGCTTTATGAAATTGTACTAAAAGCTATTGATCGTTGGAATAAAGCAGAAATGGCAATTGGGCTACCCGATTATATAGAACATATCAAAAATATGGATTTTAGAAAAACACACGAAAAATTTCAACTCATAGAGCAAAAGAATATCTCTGTATTCGTCCCGTTAGCTATCCCAAAAGACACCTTTACTAAAAGTGATCTACGTTTTCTAGAAAAAGCCGATGTGCCTCTTCAAAACGATAAAGTAGAAGGTGCGCATATATTCGATCTTTACATAAAGCTTATAGAAAACAAGAGCGCAGACTTCATTGGGCGTCAAGTAAACATAAAAACGTTACAAGGAATTCTCTCAAAATTTGTTTTCTCCATCTTTGATGATAGCAAAGGAAAAACACGCCGTAAACTTATTGCTTTTGCTGATATTGAAAAAGTAAAAAAAGAAAATCAAAGTGATGAAAATCAGGGAACTACTTACGGTTATATCTATTTGGCAAGATATAAAGATAACCAACTTTACAGTGAAGAATTTGGACTAGATACAACCAAGTTTGATGACTTCGAAAACGCTATTTTGTGAAACCCATCACCCCCACTCTCGTCAACCTCTATCACGTTTGTAAGCGTGAAATGTGGCTACATGCCCACAGCATCACCATGGAGCACACCTCTGACACCGTCTACGAAGGCAAAATGATTGGCGAAACTAGCTACCCGCAACGTGCCACGCAGTATACAGAACTAGATTTAGGTATCGCCAAGATTGATTTCTACGATGCACAAAACCGAGTGGTACACGAGGTGAAGAAATCTAATAAGGTAGAGGAAGCACATCTCGCACAGGTGAAGTACTACCTATACTTACTCAAACAAATTGGCATCTCAGATGCTACCGCCATCATCGAGTATCCCAAGCTACGCAGTCGCCAAGAAGTAGCCGCCCTTACTGACGAAGACATCCAAACGATTGAAAAAACACTTGCTGACATCCAAGCCATCGTTCAGCAAGATGCTTGTCCACCGCGCATTAAAAAGACCTTTTGTCGTAGTTGCTCTTACTTTGATTTTTGCTGGAGTAAAGAAGGTGAATGGGCGAATGAGTGAATGGGTGAGTAAGTTTAATAAATATACATATATGAAAAATAAAGTGAGATTTAACGAGTTGATGAGGGAGCGAACAAAAGCGATGGCGGTGCGAGTCGTTAAAATGTACGCTCAAATTGATAAAACCGACGAATTTAGAATTATTGGGAAACAGCTTTTACGAAGTAGCACTTCTGTAGCAGCTAATTATCGAGCAGCGTGTAGAGCCAGATCAGCAAAAGAATTCTTCGCTAAGATAAGTATTGTCATAGAAGAAGCTGATGAAACCCTGTTCTGGTTAGAAATCTTAGAGGAAACTGATCTTATTCCTTCTTCAAAGTTACATTCACTTAAAAAAGAGATTACCGAAATCTTAAAGATTGTAGTAACCGCTAGAAAAAACACAAAAGCTCCATAATTCACTCACCCACTCATTCACCAAATCACTCATTGAAATGAAAACCTACTACCTCTTCAATCCCGGTCGGCTAAGTCGTAAAGACAATACATTGAAATTTCTTCCCATTGACGAAGAAGGCAATGAAGGGCAGCCCAAATATATTCCTGTAGAGGACGTAGACAATCTCTATATTTTTGGAAACCTAGATGCCAACAGCAGCCTGTATAATTTTTTGGGTAAAAATAAGATTACCGTGCATTTCTTTGACTATTACGAGCATTACACGGGCTCATTTATGCCTAAAGAATACTTGCAAGCAGGAAAAGTACAAGTAGCCCAAACCCAATTGTACCTTGACGGAGTGCGTCGGCTTGTACTTGCGCAATATCTCATAGAAGGCGCAGCCCGTAATATGTTGCGTAACGTACGCTACTATCAAAATAGGGGGAAAAACTTAGCCAAAGAAGTTACCGAGATAGAGACGCTGATAGCGAGTATTGGTACAGTTACCTCCACAGAAGCCCTAATGGGTATAGAAGGCAACATACGAATGGCTTATTACAGTGCTTTTGATGCCATTATTGATGATTTTCCTATGGATAAGCGTAGCAAGCAACCTCCCCTCGATGAAGTGAATGCACTGATCTCTTTTGGTAATATGTTATGCTACACGGCTTGCCTCGATCAGATTTACCATACGCAACTCAATCCTACCATCAGCTTTCTGCATCAGCCCGGCGCACGGCGTTATTCACTAGCGCTCGACTTAGCAGAAATCTTTAAACCGGTATTGGTCGATCGAATGATTTTTAGTCTTCTCAACAAAAAGCAGCTTCAAAAAAACGACTTCGATCAGCGTATCAATAGTGTTCGTTTAAAAGAAAGTAGTAGAAAGAAATTACTCAGAGAATGGGACCAGCGCTTGAAAGATACCTTTAAGCATGCATCCCTCAAAAGAATGGTAAGCTACAAGCATGCCATTCGGCTGGAGTGTTATAAACTGAGCAAGCACATCTTGGGAATTGATACTTATAAGCCTTTTGTATTGAGATAAATAGCTGTAAAATACCAAAACTACGATCTATGTATGTAATTCTTGTATATGATATTGGTGAAAGAAGAGTAGGAAAAATGCTGAAACTATGCCGGCAGTACCTTCATTGGATTCAGAACTCTGTTTTTGAAGGAGAAATTACCGAAGTAAAGCTCAAAGAGCTACTTTTACGCGCTCGTAGACTAATGGATGAAGACAAAGACAGTGTGATTATTTTTAAAAGTAGAAGTGAATCTTGGCTCGATAAGGAAGTAGTTGGTAATGAGCGCAATAGCTTAGATAATTTTTTATAGTTGCGTCGACCTCCTATATTTGAACTGACTGTATAGTAAAACACACGCTTAAAAATGATGAATTTAGGGGTTAAGTAGCTGATAATCAGAAGTGCGTCGACCTTCAGGGGAAATCGTATTACTGGAGGTCGACGCAACCAATCCATAGCTTTCAAGAAAAATACTTGTTTCTGAGCCCAAAAACGACTACTTTCATTCTCAAATAAACGGCTTTAAATCGCACCATAAGGAATTGAAATTCTTGGACAAAAAAGGGAAACCCATTAAAAACTCCCCTTTAAATCGCACCATAAGGAATTGAAATTTTTAAGGGCGAAGTTTTGAAGCGGGTCTAACATACTTTAAATCGCACCATAAGGAATTGAAATTTGGTTTTCAAAGCGCCGCTTTCGTTGTCTTTGCCCTTTAAATCGCACCATAAGGAATTGAAATGTTACAATTGGAACGGAAAGCTTAATTCTGAGTGCTTCTTTAAATCGCACCATAAGGAATTGAAATTTTCTTGATCTATGGCACTTTGTTGTAATAGGAGTCTTTAAATCGCACCATAAGG
>ERZ1740058.349-NODE-349-length-38153-cov-10.280881_pt1 | contig 38153 bp, 41 predicted proteins | sample MGYA00581745_ERZ1740058 | MGnify/ENA primary metagenome ERZ1740058 (study PRJEB43018, sample SAMN04849742) | marine metagenome | isolation source: floating plastic debris | place: Pacific Ocean | collected 2008-08-30 | study: EMG produced TPA metagenomics... | reverse complement strand
GGGGATAGGAAAGAACTCAGTGCCCACGCCTTTCTGCTATTTCCGGTAAAGTCTAGTATCTACTCGTATCTCAACCAAGCCACTATTAGGTCGTAAAAAAACTACATCAAAAAATTGATCTGTATATCTTCTCTTGCCTATTATTTCATCATACGAGTTTCTCTCTATTCCTAATTCAGCGGGATCAATTTTTATAGTCTCGCTAACATTCCTTTTGGTGCAAAAAACGAGCGCAAGGCTTTCGTTTATCTCCCTTATCTCAACAAGCTCTGGAGCTGAATTGACTTCTTTTAGACGATGCTTATTCAAGGGAAATGGATAGGTCTCGTCATATATGGTTGTTGGTAATTCATGCGATTTCAAAATTCCACACAATGAACTCAATTCACTCGAATCCATCCTGAAGATTTTTACTGCTTTTTGTCCAGTCAACAAATAATTTCCGTAACATATTTCTAACTTTTTTAGGTTCTCAATGTAATCAGAACTATTTTGACTGATTTCTTTCTCCAATTTCAGTGTTGTTTCCTCCCAACCCCTTGAAGGCGAGAGTCCACATAACTGCAAAATAATTCTCATCGTTTGCCATTGGATATTTCTCTTTTGAAAATTGCTCAGGAGCTTAGCGATTAAATGCATTAGTTTTTCTGTACTATACCGCAATATGACTTATATGGCCAGTTGATGGGAACGAATTCTACCTTAATGATAAAGAAGATAAGAGGTTTGGGAGAGTTTTTAGGATGAATGAAAATTGATTATTCTAATGGCGCAACTCTGAGTGCTTGAAAAATCTGTATGGTTCGGCTTTCTGGAAATTAAATTATTGAAATAGTGAGAGTGTCGGCAACCTGAATCTTCAATGATTTGGATGCATAACGTGAGTTGTTTCTGGCGAAAGAGGCAGAGATTGCCACGATAATGGCAGTGAAGGGCTGCTCTCGCGATCTAGTCGATTTCCTCCGGTGAGTAGCTAGATACCGCAGTGCTAGGGGCCGATGCTCTAGATGCGGGCCAACCGTAAAAACAAATGACGTAAAACAAGCCCAAGGTCACAAGCCAGACGACGAAATCAAGCCAAGCGCTTTCCACACCGTTGCGGGTCAACAACGCCGGAAATGTGGCGGCACTGCCAAGCGCCGCACCACCCAGAATGCGACTAAAACTGTTGCGACTAGCATCAAAGGCATTTCCATCAGTTCCGCCCCTCTGACACCCAATTTGGGAACAGCCCACAGGACTCGCACAACTCCCAAAACCAGCCCCACCGAAAACACCGCCGCAAAGTACAGCAGTCCCGCCCGCAGGGTAAGCCCGAGTGTTGCTAAAGCTTCTTGAGATGGGAATTGTGGCTGGGCAGAAGGGTGGGGAGACATGGCACGGGTTAACGGGAGGTGAATAGCAACTTTAGGAGGCGTCGTCATCCGCCTCAGCTTCAGCATCCGTTTGCCGCTCGACCACCACCGTCAAATGCGCCACCATGGCTCCAATCACCCCCAGCGCGGCCACCACCGGAAAGAAAGCCGCCCCGACTGCGCCGCCGATGACGCCAACCGTCAACGGGATTTCCAGCAGAGTATGGTCGGTTTCGTTTTTGATGCTGATGCGGCGAATGTTGCCTTGATGGATCAGGTCTTTTACTTTAGCCACCAACGCATCACCCGAAATCTTGAACTCTTCTACGGTGACTCGATCTTCGGGGTTGTCTTCAGTTTCAGGGATAACCACTTCAGCGGCGTTGATATCGACAGTTTGAGTCGTTCCTTCAGAATTAATAGCCATGGCACGGTTTCCTCAATGGTCTATATCTCAACCGTACCGGCAACTTATGAGGAACCTATGGCGATCCGCCCACTGATGCCTGTAGGTAGTGAACAGGCGACTGTACGGGTATTTGCAGATTTGAACATGGGTCACAACATTGATAAAGCCGGGCAGCGAGAAACGGGCGCGATCGCCGGGATTCAACGATCCAGATTCCTGGCAAATAGTCGTAACAGCTCCAACCCCGCCAGGCCCATTCCGAGTCGCACCCACGTTCAATCCTCAATATGACAGAAGCGTTGTGAGGAATTCGTAATCATAAGTTCCTCATGTTTAAGCCATAGGGTGAAGATCCAGCAAGTCAACCTTGCTCTCCATGCTCAACAAGCAGGAATGTGCCATGAAATATTTCGACTACGTTATTTTAGGCGCAGGCTTGGGTGGATTATCGGCCGCCGCCTGTCTGAGCCGTCAAGGGTATCGCGTCGCTGTTTTAGAGCAGCACTATTTACCTGGTGGCTGCTGTCACACGTTTGATTATGGCGATTATTCCTTCTGCGCCGATGTTCATTACATTTATCAGTGCGGCCAGGGCCAGACGGTCGATCAGTTCTTAAATTACATCGATCGCAAGGTGCCCTTCAATTCCTTAGATCCTGACTGTATTGACCGCGTCATTACACCCGAAGTAGATTTTCGGATTCCCCTGGGTTGGGAGAATTTTCGCGATCGCCTACTCTCTACTTTTCCTGAAGAAGCCAAAGCCATTAATCGCTACTGTGACGAGATCAAGTGCCTGCATCAAGAGGTTGTTGGTCTGAGTGGAGACATCCATTGGTATGAATCAAAATGGTCTGATTGGCTGAAACTGCCTAAATATTGGCATCTGTTTTCGAGGCGAATGCAAACGCTTCAGGATCTCTACGATCAGGTGGGGTTGTCCCCCAAGCTGCAGGATTTACTGGCTGGGCAAAGCGGCGACTATGCCCTACCCCCTAAAGAAATTGCCTTACTCGTTCATATGAGCTTGGTGTCGGATTACGCCGAGGGAGCCTACTATCCTCAACATCACTTCCGGCATTTAGTGAACACGGTGGTTGAATCAATCACCGCCCAAGGCGGCGTGGTACAGCTATCGACGCCAGTCACACATATCGAAGTTCAAGATCGTGCAGTTCAGTTTGTCACGGCTGGGGGAGAGTTTTACCAGGCCGGGCAAGCCTATATCAGCGATTTAGATCCGAAGCGCACGGTGGCTCTCATGCATTGTGAGGCGGCTTTGAGCCCCCAGGAACGACACCGCCTGACAGACTATGAATACTCAGTGAGTGCCTTCAACATTTATCTCGGCCTGGATAGTCGATTTGACCCAGCTCGCTATGGTATCGGCAATTGGAATATCTGGTATTATCCGACCGGCAACCTCAATGAGGCCTATCAGCAACAGATACAAGGGAATTTGGAACATCCCTGGATCTTTTTGTCTTGTCCGACGTTGAAATCAACGGCACCCGGTATGGCACCAGCGGGACATCATGTCCTTGAAATTGCCACCGTTTGTCCGTATGAGTCCTTTAAACATCTCCACGAAAGCGATCGCCAAGCCTACAAGCAGAAAAAGCGAGCGGTCTATCAATCAGTCATGGAGAGTGTTCGAGATCTCATTCCCGATGTAGACAACTATATCCGCATGAAGCTGTACGGCACCCCCACCACTAGCGAATATTATTTGGGGCAGCCAGAAGGCAATATCTACGGGGCTAAGCTAATTCCCAGCCAGGTTGGCTTGAGACGCATCGGCTACCGTACGGAGTTACCCAATCTTTTCCTCGTGGGTGCCAGTGCCGGGTATCCCAGCGTGCCAGGGGTGATCGGCAATGGCATGAGTCTGGTGGAGTTGCTCACCGGGCAGTCGGTGTGTCACCCCACTTCTCAGGTACCGCAGGTCGCTTTAAGTTCATGAGCCTACGAGAGCACAATAATTTCTGTCTCTTGAGCGAGGCCACTGATGATTACGGTAATTGAGTGTGAAGGGGGGGGTACCCATTCAACGAATCAGGGATCTGCGCTTAAATAACGTCCCCAGAATAGACAGTTGTCGGTAGGGGTTTGGCACTGCCCAATCCCCACGATCGGGACGTTATTTTCCAGCAACTCCCTTAGGAGATTTCCAGCAAACACGATACCCATAGAGGCGGATTGTGTTGATGCGACATTCCGCCCTTTCAACAGACAAGGTGAGCCGTCATTTTCCTCAGGAGAAGCAGTCGCCGAGGGATTTGGGGGTGGGGTACTTGCCGATTTAGGAGGGGCGATAGGCTTTTCCACCAGACCCGAGCGTGATCGAAACCCTCGTTGGGTAGGCTTCCTAGCCTGCCCAACCCCACCAGACTGCCGAAAGATCAGCTTTCTCGGAAGAGGACGGCCAGGATAGCCATCAAACAAACGGCCAAGATGGCCATTAAACAAACAGCCAAGATGGCTATCAAACAAGAGGCGTTGGGAGGGAACCGGCAAGGTTATAGCAGTTGCCAGTCCGGTTAGGACAAGACTGCGAGCCACTTTGCTGAGGACACCTAGGATCGCTCTGATCCTTAGCGCAGAAGCAAAGTGGCCAGCGCTATATATTCTTTTTCGGCAATCACCTTAGAACTTGTCGAGACCATGGGAAACCGCGATCGCATTCAACTCATCCAGGTAATGTAAGGTCTTTTCTGCCTCTTGAGTATCGAGTTTGCTGATGGCAAACCCCACATGCACCACAACATAATCTTCCACCTGGGCTTCGGGGACATAAGCCAGACTGACTGCTTTCACAACGCCACCGAAGCTGACTCGGCCCATGCGATTCAGATCTTCCCCAGTGATGCTGATGATTTTTCCCGGTACCGCTAGGCACATGGTTCCACTCCTAAAGACAAGAGAGCTGGCGCAAGGCAGCCACCACCTGCCCCACGGCAATGCCGCCATCGTTGGGGGGCACTCGCTGGTGCCAGTAGGGGGTAAACCCAGCTTGGCCGAGACGATGGATGATCTGCTGGCTCAGAATGCGATTCTGAAAGCAGCCGCCGGTCAACACCACCGACTTAATGTCCACCCGCTGGGCGATCGCTGCCACCATCGCTACCAACGTCTGGTGAAACTTAGCCGCGATGACCGCAGATGGCCCCCCCTGCCGATGGTCACGGACGATCGCCTGCACCAGGGGTCGCCAGTCAAGCACGCTGGGTGAGGTGGCCGAAAAGGTAAAGGGATAGCCCTCGACACCCGAGGCGTTGTTGGCCGCAAACTCTAGAGCCATGGCCGCCTGCCCCTCAAAGCTGATGGTTTGGTGCAGGTCGAGCAACGCCGCAATGCCATCAAACAGCCGCCCCATACTAGAGGTTGTGGGCGTGTTGAGGTGGCTCGCGAGCATTTGTCGCAGAACAGAGCGCTGAGATGTTGAAAAAGCTTGCAGGGGAGCTAAGTCCGTCATCTCAAAAGCAGCCTCCCCGTAGCAGCGATAGAGCAGCCCGATCGCGGCGCGACGCGGCTCTCGACTGCACCGATCCCCCCCCGGCAGCAGAAAGGGGAGCAGGTGCGCCACGCGCTCACAGCCACGGTCAGTAATGCACAAAAATTCTCCGCCCCAAATTGTTTGATCGGGGCCATAGCCAGTCCCATCCCAGGCAACGCCAAGAACGGGTGAGGTCAGCTGATGTTCCGCCATCGTAGACAGCACGTGAGCATAGTGATGCTGCACCGGCATCAGCGGCACCGCCCATTGCTGGGCCAGGGTTTGCGCGAGTTGGGTCGAGCTATAGTCGGGGTGAAGGTCACAGGCAATGGCGGTAGGCTGACAGCGATAGAGGGCGAGCAAGTCAGCCACGGTCTGCCGCGATCGCTCTATGGCCTGAGGGGTGTCTAAATCGCCGATGTGCTGGCTGAGCAGCACCTGTGATCCTAGAGACAGGGCGATCGCGTTTTTAAGGTGGGCACCGACCGCGAGAACGCGCTGGTCGGCATCAACGGTCAGGGGCAGCTGAATCACCTGTGGGGCAAAGCCTCGGGCATGGCGCAAAACCTGAGGCTGCCCCTGTACGATTTGCACAACCGAGTCGTCAACGGCATGCTGGATGGGGCGATTGTGAACTAGAAAGCCATCGGCGATCGCCCCCAACTGCGGCTCGGCCAACCGCTCATCGATACACATTGGCTCGCCCGAGCGATTGCCGCTCGTGGCCACCAGGGGAGAGCCATACTGCTGCAAGAGTAGGTGATGCAGCGGTGTCGTTGGCAGCATGACACCCAGGAAAGGATTATGAGGGGCGATTTCCTCGGCGAGTGCTGTGCCCTGTCGCCGTTTGGGCAAGAGCACAATCGGGGCCTGAGGTGAGGTCAGTAGTGTCGCTGCGGCCTCAGAGACCTCGCAATCGCGACGAATCTGCGCCAGCGTGGGATACATCAGCGCCAGCGGTTTATCAGGACGATGCTTGCGCTGACGCAGTCGCTGCACGGCCACCGGGTTCTGGGCATCCACCAATAGCTGAAACCCGCCCAACCCTTTAAGGGCAAGAATCTGCCCTTGACGCAGCACCGCGATGGCCCTTGAGGGCTGGTCTTTGATCATCGCCGCCTGAAGGGGTTCACCGGGGTGACTTTGCCCGCTGACCCAAAACTCTAGACGCGGGCCGCAGTGGGGACAGGCATTGGGCTGAGCGTGAAAGCGGCGATCGCTCGGATTGCCATACTCGGCCTCGCAGGCTGCACACAGGGTGAAGCCGGTCATGGTGGTGTGAGGGCGATCGTAGGGCAACGCGGTGATGATGCTAAAGCGGGGGCCGCAGTGGGTGCAGTTGGTAAAGGGATAGTGGTAGCGGCGGTTGCGCGGATCCGAGAGTTCCTGCAAGCAGTCGGGACAGGTCGATAGATCCGGCAAAATTGGCGCGGTCGCAGTATCCCCAGCCAAGTCGGACGGCCAGATCTGAAACCGATCGAATCCCTGGATGGGGAGGACTTGTGACGTCAAGGTCTGAATCGCGGCGGGGGCCGGTAACTCCTGCTGGAGTCGTTGCAAAAACTGTTCCAGAGCACTTTCGGAGCCTTCAATCTCAATCACCACGCCCTGGGGCGTATTCTTGACGCCGCCCCTCAACCCCAGCGCTGTTGCCAGTTGGTACACGAATGGACGAAACCCCACGCCCTGAACGGTTCCCCGCACAGTTAAACAGATTCGATGCAGGATGACGCGGGTTGTTGTCATGGCTGATGGAGAGTATGCGTTTACCCGAGCTTGTAGCCAATTTGCCGCAGGAACTGTTGGCGATCGCGCACATCCTCTGACCCTTCAATGCCCTTGGGGGCAAAGCCATCGATCACCCCTAAGATGCCGCGACCCTGCTCACTAGCAGCAATCACGACCTGCACCGGATTCGCCGTGGCGCAGTAAATGCGACAGACCTCGGGACACTGCTTGATGGCATTGAGCATATTGATGGGGAAGCCCTGCTGCATCAGAATGATGAAACTATGTCCTGCCGCGATCGCTTCGGCGTTGGCGATCGCGACTTTTTGCAGCGTCTCGTTATTTCCAGCCGCTCGAATCAGGCAAGGGCCAGAGGCTTCGCAAAACGCCAATCCAAACTGAATCTGGCTAGAGGTCGCCATCATCACCTCATACAGGTCTTCCACTGTTTTAATGAAGTGACTCTGACCCAAAATCAGATTGCTGTCAGGCGGTAGCTCTAAATCAACCAGCTGAAATTCCATCGTCATCTCCTCTATCCGCCGAGGCTAGGCGCGATCGCCGCCACCGGCAACGCTTCACCGCTAGCCAGCACCAATGGAAAGTGATGGGCGTTGGGTGCATGCATCGCTTGAATCCCTAGCGTGGCTCGGTTGATAATGTCGGCATTGGTGGCAATGATTCTGCCCTGGCTATCTAACAGCGACTGATTAAAGTTAAAGCCGTTGAGATTAAACGCCATGGTGGCAACACCCAGCGCCGCAAACCAAATGCCGATAGTCGGTAAGGTCGCCATCATCATGTGATAGGCCCGATGATTTTGACTCCCCAAAGATGGAATCAGCAAGCGTCCGAGAAAACCGTAGTGGCTGGCTAGATAGTTGTATGTCGGCTGCGCTTGGCCAAACTTATAGCCCGAAGACAGGGGTTCAGTTTCTACCGTGGTTCGCAGCAGACTAGAGGTGACGAGAGAACCGTGGAGAGCGGCTAACAGCGCCCCGCCAAACACACCGGCCACACCCAGCATGTGAAAGGGATGCATCAAGATGTTGTGATCCGCCTGAAACGCCAGCATGAAGTGAAATGTTCCAGAAATGCCCAACGGTAGACCTTCAGAGAAGCTGCCTTGTCCAATGGGATACACCAGCAGCACTGCGGTAGCAGCACTCACCGGGGCCGAAAAGGCGACGGCTAGCCAGGGGCGAGCACCGATACGATAGCTCAGCTCCCACAGCCGACCCAAATAGCACCAAATGCCGACTAAAAAGTGGGCCACAATCAGCTGATAGGGGCCGCCGTTGTACAGCCACTCGGCGATAGAGGTCGCCTCCCAGAGCGGATAAAAATGGAGGCCGATCGCGGCTGACGTGGGGACAACCGCAGCGGTGATCAGATTGCTACCAGTCATCAGCGAACCAAACACCGGTTCACGAATGCCCTCCATGTCTACCGGTGGTGCAGTGATGAAGGCCAAGACAAAGCCAGTCGTGGCGACCAGCAGAGTTGGCACCATCAGCACCCCAAACCAACCGATATAGATGCGGTTTTGAGTACTGGTAATCCAGTGACAATATCGCTCCCATAGGCTGAACCGCCCCCTTTGGGAACGACGGTAAAGTGTCGTATTCATCAGTCCTCCTTTTGGTAAAGAAAGAGGTTTCACTTTTGACTGTAAGCAAAGACTATGAGGAAGTTAGGGTGTCTTATCGCGACACTGAAAGATGGCCTGCCCTAGGTAGGCATAGAAGCTAGCGAGGCCTTCACCGGTAGTGGCAGACAACTCAAAGATCAGCGCCTGAGGGGCAATCAGATGCAGGTGGCGCAGCGCCTCATCACGTTTAAACCCAACCATGTCAGCAAGATCGATTTTGCTGATGATGACGGCGTGGGCAGTCTTGAACAGGGTGGGGTATTTCAACGGTTTGTCTTCTCCCTCCGTGACCGACATCAGCACCAGGCGCAAATCTTCACCCAGGTCAAAGGCGGCGGGGCAGACCAGATTGCCAACGTTTTCAATGATCAACAGATGGAGATTGGCCAAGTCGAGCTGTTGAGCCGCCTGGGCCACTGTATCAGCTTCCAGATGACACAGTTCACCGGAGTTGATCTGCACCACCGGCACGCCGGTTTGGCGTAACCGCTGGGCATCGCGATCGCTGGCCAGATCACCCACAATCACCCCCGCCTGCAAAGGTATCGGGTGACTGTGCAGAGGATCTGCTCCGGCCATCAGATCACGCTCGCGCAACAGCCGCTGCACCAACGTCGTTTTGCCCGCCCCCGGTGAGGAAAGGATGTTGATGGCCAGCAGATGACGAAATAAGGTGCGATTGTGCTCGGCTAGGCGATCGTTCTTGGTCAATAGATTTTGATGCAGCTGCAGGAGCTGATGAGCCGCTATTTCTGATGTTGATATTGACGTATCGGTTTGACACCTACAGGTTCCACACATGGTTATGACACCTCCAGCGATGCGAGTTCTAAATCTTGGCCCTGGCGAATGTCGGTGCTGATGTCTTGACAATTGGGACATTCATACACCCAGTCCGCTGGCTGAAATTCCTGTTGGCAGTGGGGACAGTAGCACCGAGTCGGAATCGTTTCTAACCTCAGCTCAGCCCCTTCTGCGGCAGTACCGGCACTGACGATATCAAACGCAAAGGCCAGCGCCTCAGGCACAACCCCTGATGCCATGCCGACCCGTAGCGTTAGGTCATGAATTCTGCTGGCTCCTGCCGCTTGGGCATGGTTTAACGCCATCGTCAGAGCGGTCTGCATTAGACCGACTTCATGCATCGTTCAGGCTCCTAAACAAGCAGGCTGGCGTAGATAGGTCGTCAAAAACTGTTCAATTGTTCTCAGCGCACTATCAATCCCGCGTTGAGCTGTATTCGAGAAAGACCGACCCAAGTCATGGTGTTCTGTGGGAATCTGCAGGAACCAAGCTTGCGGATGATCACCATACAGCCGATGGGTGAGGGCCATTAAACCTAAGGGCTCACAGACGTGATTCATTAACGGGGCGGTGCAGCGGGCTAAAACCGCTTTGTTGGTCACAATCGGATCGAGCTGAATGGTGGGGGCACAGCTTTGGCCGCAAGCGTCGACAAAGATGACATAGTTGGCCGTCGCGATATCAGCGGCCAGTTCTGGCAACAGCTGTGGCACCGCTAGAGATTTAACGGACGGTAAGTGCCAGTCGGCTACCGCCATCGCCACCTGAGGCCCCACCCCATCATCCCCCCGCAAAGCGTTGCCATAACCAATTACGAGAAACGATTGGCGATGAGCGGCCTCGGTCGTGAAAGTCGTTGAATTCACGGGTTAACCTCCTGATTAATCGAAGGGCGTTAGCTTGAGCATAGGCAGTAGAGCTGAGGATCTTATGAGGCTTGTCGTGACTGTCATCGATACACCTGATGCAACACTTCTCCAGTAGCGCTAATGAGCTGTAGGTGCAAGGGCATCTGCCCCGCCGCGTGAGTCGAGCAGCTGAGACAAGGATCAAAGGCGCGAATGCCCGCCTCTACGCGATTGAGCAAAGGTTCAGGAATGGCCAGCCCATGAATGTAATGGCGAGCGATTTGAGCTACCGTGCGGTTCATGGCCAGATTGTTTTGGCCCGTAGCGATGATCAGGTTGACCTGGGTCAGGAGGCCATTTTCATCAATTTGATAATGATGAAACAGCGTCCCTCGGGGTGCTTCGCTGCACCCGATCGCCTCCTGTTGATTCACGTCGGCCCGGGCCCGCAGCTGCTCACTCTGCAGATCGGGATCATCCAGAGCCACTTCAATGCGCTCGATGCAGGTCAAGATTTCAATGAGGCGGGCGTAGTGGTAAAAGAAGGAGCTGTTGACGGTGCCGTGCTGGCGGAAGTGTTGCAGTTCCTGCTCAGCCAGGGGGGTGCCGATGCGATCGCAGACATTCAGCCGAGCCAGGGGGCCAACCCGATATAAGCCATTTTCTAGCCGACAGTGCTGGGCTTGATCAGGGTAACCCAAGGGCTTGTAGTAAGGAGACTTGAGATAGGAATCAGGCTGCACCGCCTCGCCAATGACCTCTTGATAGCGGCTAGGGTCGAGGCGATCGGCAATAATATTGCCGCCGCTATCGACAAACCGCAGCGCTCCGTCGTAATGCTCCCACGTGCCATCGGGAGCCACTAACCCCATAAACAGGCTGGGGAAATTGCCAAAAATATGTACTTCCTGCTGCAGGTCGGCTAGTAGCTGTTTGAAGCGCTCCAGGGTTGTGAGAATCGTGGCTTTGGCTTCTGGCAACCGCTCACGGATGGCGGCCTGACCCGCATGCGAAAGATGAGCACGCACCCCCCCCGGCACGGCCCAAGACGGATGGATTTTGCGACCGCCTAACTGTTCGATGATGACTTGCCCAAACTGCCGCAGCCGAATGCCACTCCGCGCCAGCTCCGGTTCGGTCGCCATCAAGCCAAAGACATTGCGCTGCGCCGGATCGCTCTCCCAGCCCAACAGCAAATCGGGACTGCTGAGATGAAAAAAGCTCAGCGCATGGGACTGAATAATTTGTCCCAGGTTCATCAGTCGCCGCAGCTTTGCTGCCGCTGGGGGAATTTGTACTGCCAACAGGCGATCGCCCGCCTTGGCTGAGGCCAGCAGATGGCTCACCGGACAAATGCCGCAGATCCGGGCGGTAATCGCAGGCATTTCCCAAAAGGGTCGCCCTTCGCAAAATTTCTCGAAGCCCCGAAACTCGGTGACGTGAAACCGAGCATCCGTCACCTCACCCTGGTCATCCAGGTAGATCGAGATTTTGGCGTGACCCTCGATTCGCGTGACGGGGTCAATGACGATTCGGCTGGTCATGGTCGCAATATCTTGGCTGTCCTAGAGGGCGACTTTAGCGCCTTGATGCATCTCTTCATAGACTTGCCAGGCCAGGTCACATTCTTGTTCGATCTGAGCATCTTCATCGTCAATAATGCGAGCCTGTTGCAGGGCCGCTTGAATGCGCTGACCTAACTCATCTCGGGGGAGCGCACCCGGATGCCCTTTGCGCAAAATATCGGTGACAGACACAATCCCAAGCAGCTCCTCGTTCTCAATCACCGGGGCGCGATGAATACCCGCGTTAGCTAGGATTTTGGCCGCCTCTTGTACGGTGGCAGCAGCAGCTACTTGGATACAGGGCTGTCGCATGATGTCACACACGCCCACCAAGTCGGGATTTTCGTTCGGGGCGATGACCTTAAAGACGATGTCTTTTTCGGTCACGATGCCATAGGGAGTGTCTTCGGTTTTTTCGACAATGAGCGATCGCAATCGTTTAGCCCGCATGAGCAAAATGGCATTCTGCACGGTGGCAGAACTGCGGATGACAACCACGGGTCTGGTCATAATATCTCTGACGGTCAGCATCGCCCTCCTCCCGACCCAGCAGCTTGATTGCAGCAGGATCTTTTTTGAGTCACAAGCCCTATGTAACTCAATACTTTGAGGAACTTGTGAGGAAATGAAATGCCGTCGGTATGATCCTGCCCCTGACCTCGACGCAGAACGATCTTTTTTGAACTCAGATTCTCAAAAGTGCATTTAAATCACGAGGTTACTCTGGCATCCAGAAGCGAGCTCAGGAAATCTCCTAGATAAGGATATAACGGCACTGTCAGGGCGGGTTGAGCGAGTCATCTTCATGATCATCGCTACCAGGAATCAACCAAACCCGTCCCTACGGGTATCGTCTTTGCTAGCAATCTCCTAAGCAATGCCAATGAAACTGCTGACCAATTGAGCTAGCCAAATCGGTGTGAAAGTTCTTGTTGTGGAATGCTATATGACTCACAGGGAAAATACTTGAGAGCATCTGCTTCTTGAAGTATCGGAATAATCGCATTATTGATTAAACGCTCTATTCGCTTTTTTTCGTGTTCAGAAAATCCCTTGCTCACCTCATTTAAGCTCATATTATCTTGGTCAAAAAATGCATATCTAGGCTTTAGTTGATTTAAGATGCAAACGACAAGCTTTTTCCGTAAATTGAGATTAAAAAGCGCCGAGTGATATGGATGGCGAGATTTTTGGACAATCTCACTGATTTTTTGATCTACAAACATTCGAGTTAAATTGATGACCTCAGACATGAGTCGACCTCAAATTCAAACAGTAATATCTAAAGAAATCTGAAAAGGCCTGATTGATACAGACTCCAATGGCGAGAAAAACAGACAGCGTCTCCTTGATGGATGAGGTACAAACCAGGATCTGAAATATTTATCGCTGTAGGGTATCAACACCGCCTGGATTGGTTTTGGGGCATCATCGCTTAGCGTGACGCACCCTACGATGATCAGGGCTACCGACTTATTCAAACTGCTGTGTTTGTTGTCGTTAGAGCTGTTATCTGTCAGACGATTTAGCCCGTTTACGGTTGGTTAGTCATGATATGTGCCTATCGGTTAACCAACGATCGCTACCCAAACCGGATCAGCTCGGGGCCTGAGAGTTTGGGGCGATCGCCCTTCAACAATGGCTCCAAAACGGCTCTGATACGCTCAGCATTGGGTGGGCAACCCGGCAAGTAGCAATCCACAGACACCACTTGATGGACTGGTATCACCGCCTCTAACAACGGCGGCACCAGATCAGCTTGGGGCAGCTGCGGCTGCACATCGGCAGACTCCAGGTAGGCACGGGTGAGCACCGGTTCGGCGCTGCCTAAACTATTGCGAATGGCGGTGACGTTGCCGGTAACCGCACAGTCGCCAAAGGCGATCAGAAATTGGGTGCGATCGCGCACCTGACGAATCATGTCCCAGTGGTCTTGATTGGCCACCGCGCCCTCGACGAGGGCCACATCTACCCCAGCCGGATAGACCTTGACATCGGCAATGGGGCTGTAGACCAGCTCCACTTGCTGCGCCAGCTCAAACAGCCACTCATCCAAATCCAAAAATGACATGTGGCAGCCCGAGCAGCCGCCGAGCCAAACCGTAGCGAGCTTGATGCGAGTCATAGAGTCTCCTCTGGCACCAATGAGGGCCGTTCAGAACCCCACGGAATTCTGATCCAGCCGCGCTTGGCGAGCATGGGCGATAAAACTAACGCGATCGCGATCGTGCTGCATCTCTCCGACCGTTGAGCCTCGGTAAAACAGCGCCCCAGTGGGGCAGGCATTGACACATTTGCCGCAGGACGTGCAGCTCGACGCCTCTCCCCAGGGCTGGTTGAGATCACTCACTAACTGGGAATTGCGACCCCGTCCCGCCATATCCCAGGTGTGTACCCCTTCCAATTCATCGCAGGTGCGGACACAGCGAGTACAGAGCACACAGCGATTGTGATCCAGGCCAAATCGCTCGTGGGAAATATCGACCGGGCGATCGGGAAACTGGTAGGTGAGCCCCACATGATCGACTCCCAGATCTACTGCGAGGTCTTGTAGCTCACAATGGCCATTAGAGACGCAGACTGAGCAGGTGTGGTTACCTTCCGCCAGCAAGAGTTCGATAATCATGTGCCGGTAACGCTGCAGGCGATCAGTCTGAGTCAGCACCACCATGCCTTCTGCCGCTGCCGTGACACAGGCGGGCAGTAGTTTGGCCTGGCCCTCAATCTCAACTAAACAGAGCCGACAGGCCCCAACCGTCGAGACCCCGTCCAGATAGCAAAGCGTCGGAATCGAGATACCCGCCCCTGTGGCCGCATCTAAGACAGTTTCCCCTTGGCGGGCACTGACGAGCTGATGGTCGATGGTGAGGGTATTAACTGACATCATCTTGAGTGGCGGCTAGCTTCAGGCATCCAAGGCGCGATTGACTGATGACTCATTAATCGCCCAGATCTGCAATGCTGCCGCTGGGGTGTTTCACATCGCCAGACACCCCCCAGCGGCTAGGATCGAGATCTATTGAGTAGCTCCTATAGAGCCGTCGCCAGTCCGATTAGAACAAGACTGCGGAGCCACTTTGTTTAGGCCACTTTGACCTTGACGGCCTTCTCTTTCTGTTCTTTAGACTTTGGCAAAGTCAGGTTCAAGATACCGTCCTTGTATTCAGCCACCACGTTGTCTCGCTGAATTTGACTCGGCAAGGGCACATAGCGCTCGAATTTTCCGTAATAGAACTCAGAGCGTCGGATACCGCCTTCTTCAGATTTCGTTTCAGACTTGCGTTCGCCAGTTACGGCAACAGCTTCGTCACTCACTTCAATGTCTAAATCGTCCGCGCTCATCCCCGGAACTTCTAGTCTCAGATGAAATTCAGTATCTGTTTCATCAAGTTCGGCTGAGGGAACAAACACGGTGCCATCCAGATTTCTACCAAAGTCAGGGACAAATCGTTCGAACAGATTGTCCATTTCTTTTCTGAGCGTATCGACTTCGCCAAAAGGCTCCCAGTGTTTTAGGTCATGAAAAGGTTTCCAACGGGTCAGTGCCATTCTTCTATCTCCGTACAAAACTCAAAACAACATTGCGATTCCTGAGCCGGTGGCTATAGCAATCCGCAGTTGGTTCAGACAGGCTGAAATCGCTGAAAGCCTCTTGAGAAAGGCTTTTCAATTCCGCATTCCGAACTCTGCATGCCGCATTTTGCTATGGCAACGGCCTTTCTGCTAATCAGGAATCTCTACCACTAAGGTAGGCAAACAACTTGAGGAAGTTGTGAGGATCTTAGAGTGCTAATGAGAGATATTTTAAAGGAGTTTATGTATGTGACAAAAGCTACCTGAGTTAACTTTGGGTCAGCCTCAGATAGCCATTTCACAACGCTTTTGTCTAAGGATTTCAAGTAGGCAAACACGGTTTAATTAGTTTTTAAAGTAATCCCCAGAGTGGGAAAGGTACACTTTAGGGTTGGACTCTCATCGGGAATATCCGCCTATCTTTAGGCCAGAGCTTGGCCTCTTATTCAAACCACCGGTTGTTCACAATTTCTTCATGTTTGCTGATGTAGCTTTAGAACATTATTCAATTCAAAAGGATGATCGTAATGTGATTTTCCTTTTTTAAGTTTCATGCATCTTGGTGGGTCAAAGTTCAGACGCGGGTTCCCAATGCGTTTGTTTTTTTGGTTCCTTCACCCGTTCTCAGAAAGCCCACCATCACAAAAGATGAATACCGGTTGTGAGCCGGTTGGTCGTACCAAGGGCGATCGCGGCTTGGGCAATGGGCGGGTGTCAAGCCTGAGCGTGATGAGAGGCAGGCACCATTGCCGCTAAATACTCGTTGCGAAAGTAGCGGAGGGTGCTCAGTACCGGATTGGGAGCGGCCTGGCCGAGACCGCAGAGGCTGGTGTGTTTGACCATATCGCAGAGGGTTTCGAGCTGCTCTAGGTCAGCGGGGGTCGCTTGATGACTTTTGAACTTAGTGAGGAGCTGATAGAGCTGAACGGTACCGGCACGGCAGGGAATGCACTTGCCGCAGGACTCATCCATACAAAATTCCATGAAAAATTGGGCGACCTCAATCATGCGAGTGTGCTCATCCATGACGATCATGCCGCCGGAGCCCATGATCGAGCCGAGTTCTTTCAGCGATTCGTAGTCGACGGGCGTGTCAAAGGCAACGGCCGGAACGCAGCCGCCCGAGGGGCCACCCGTTTGCACGGCTTTGACCTGAGCGCCGTCAGGGGCACCCTGCCCCATGGCTTCCACAATGGCGCTCAGGGTGATGCCCATCGGGACTTCAATCAGCCCCGCATTCTGCACGTTACCCGTCAACGAAAAGACCTTAGTCCCCTTGCTGTGTGCGGTGCCAATGGCGGCAAACCAGTCCGCGCCGTTGCGAATGATCGGGGCAATGTTGGCAAAGGTTTCGACATTGTTGATTAGGGTGGGACACCCCCACAGCCCTGACTCTGCCGGATAAGGGGGGCGTGGTCGCGGCATTCCCCGTTTACCTTCAATCGATGCCATCAAGGCTGTTTCTTCACCACAGACAAAGGCCCCGGCCCCCATGCGCAAATCAACGCGAAAGTCGAAGGGCGAGTCAAAAATCTGGCTGCCGAGCAAACCGTGGCGTTTGGCCTGACGAATGGCTGTCTGTAGATGACTAATCGCCAACGGATATTCGCCACGGACGTAGATGTAGCCCTGGTTCGCTCCCACCGCGTAAGCTGCGATCGCCATGCCTTCCAAGACGCGATGGGGGTCACTTTCTAGCACGCTGCGATCCATGTAGGCTCCTGGGTCGCCTTCGTCGGCATTGCACACCACATATTTTTGACCGGGCGGCATTTTAGCCACAGTCGCCCATTTCAGTCCTGTGGGATAACCGGCCCCACCCCGCCCGCGCAGACCACTGCGGGTAATCACATCAATGACCGCTGCCGGTTGCATGTCCCGCAGGCTCTGGTGCAGTGCCTCATACCCCCGGGCGGCGATGTAATCCTCGATGCGTTCGGGGTCAATCAGACCACTGTTTTCGAGCACGATGCGATGCTGGCGAGTGAAGAATGGCAGGGTGGGGGAGAGCGCCGTGGGGGAGGGGGAAAGTTCTAAGTCTTGAGCCCTGAGTTTTAAATTCTCCCCGTTCCCTGTTCCCTGTTCCCTGTTCCCCGTTCCCTGTTCCCCACTCCCTATCCTGGCAACAATTTGAGCCGCCTGTTCGGGCGTGACTTTAGCGTAGAGATCACCGGCGGGGTCGGTTTGCACCAAGGGTCCCTGACTGCAAAGCCCCATACAGCCAACGCCCGAGACCGTAACTTGGTCGTCAAGTCCGGCTGCAGTGACTGCAGTTTCCAGTTGTTGTTTGACCGCAAGGCCATTGGCAGAGAGACAGCCCCCAACGGTACAACAGCGGATACGGCATGGTTTTGGGGGAGGATTGGAGACTGGTATCGTCATGGCTTATTCAGTGGCAGACAGGCAAGCATGGAGGCGATCGCAGACCGTATCGGCGGTTTGATGGCCTTCCAGCTGATCATCAAAAACCACCGCCGGGGCAATCCCGCAGGCTCCTAGGCAGCGAGCGGTCATGAGCGAAAATTGGCGATCGGCAGTGGTTTCTCCCGCTTGAATACCGGCTTTCTGCTCTAGAGCGCTGAGCAGCTGGGCCGCGCCTTTGACATAGCAGGCTGTCCCCATGCACACGACGCCGGTATGAGCCCCCTTGGGCTCTAGAGAGAAAAAGTGATAGAAAGTGGCCACCCCATAGACCTGGCTAGGCGGTAGCCGTAGGCTGTGGGCGATATCTAGCAGCAGCTCCGGCTCTAAATGGCCAAACAGTTCCTGCGCCGTGTGTAACACCTCGATCAAGGCATCAGGGCGATACTGATGGCGCTTCATGGCGGCCTCTAACCGCCGCAGCCGCTGGTCTGAGACCGAGGGGCTACGGCGGTTAGTCACTGTTGAGGAACGATTCATTAGCCTTCTACTGTCGCTAACTCAGCCGTTTCAACGGTTTCCTGAGGGCTGGTGGGCGCGTTAAACACCAGCACCGAACAGGGCGCATGATGCATCACATAGCTGCTGACACTGCCCATCACCCACTCGCTCAACCCGGTGCGCTGATGGCTGCCAACCATAATCAGATCAGCTTCCCAGGTGCCCGCCAAATCGCAGATCACCCGTTCTGGACTACCAAAACTCTGGGTGAATTCAGCCCGTAAGCCCAGCGATGTGGCCTCTTCACAGAAGTTGCGCAGCCTTTCCAGACTTTGGGCTTCGTATTCCCGAAAGTGTTTCTGATAAACCTCCCAAATGGTCTCACTCGTGCTGAGCGGATAGTAAACCAGCCCTGAGGAGGCCGGTATGGTGAGACTCTCTTGGCCTTCTGGGGCAATCACACTGAGCAGCATGAGCGCTGCGTCGGTCGCTTGAGCGAGCGTTACGGCCTCTTTGAATAAGGGGGCACAGGTATCCCCTTGGTCGAGAGCAACGAGAATTTTGCTAAACATTATGATTTCCTCAATAAAGATTGCAGTGAGTTAAGAGAGCGGTGAACGGAGCGGGCGCGATCGCTGCAACCCTGCACGGCTCGTTCTCCCGCTCTCAGCTGTTGACGTAGAACTTCTCTGCTCAAAAGACTTGCTAACGTTAAGCCAATGCCCCCGCCGTAGTGGGCTCTGCCGACTCCTGAAATGAGTTGGGCGGGCGAGAATGGTGCGGATGAATCACCATTACCGAGCACGGGGCATGATGCGTGATGTGGTTGCTAACGCTGCCTAACAGCATTTCACTCAAGCCTTTGCGCGCATGACTCCCTACCACAATCAAATCAGCCTGACTGTCTTTAGCCGCCCTGCAGATGGCGGGGCCAGGACGACCATAGGGCTGTAGATAAGTGCAGTCAATGCCCATTGCCTCAGCTTTTTTCTGCTGTTGTTTCAGCAGGGATTCGTAATGCTGCACAAACTCGTCCCATTGCCGGTCGTAGGTGCCTCGGACGAGCGTGTCCAGTTCTATGGAGTAGCTGTTAGCAGAGACTTGTGGTCGCTGGGGACTGGTCGGCGCAAACACGTCTAGAGCATGCACTAGGGTCAGCTGAGCGCCCAGAGCTTTAGCGAGTTCTAAAGCTGTCTCAAACGCTTGGTGACTGCAAGCTGATTTGTCGATCGCCACCAAAATATTATTAAGCATGAGAAAGTCCTCCTGAAGCTTCGGTATGGCTTGGTGCCATCACCGCCACACAAAGGGTGGTTTTGATCATCGAGTCGAGGGTAAGGCTAATCGAGTCGATGCCTTGCCTGACTAAAAACTGGGCGAATTCTGGGTAGTCGCTGGAAGCCTGACTACAGATGCCAATTTGGCGCTGACATCCTTTCACCCGTTCAATAACTTTGTAGATCAATAAATTGAGGAACTTGTGAGGAAGAGGCTTCAGGTTTGCGTTTCATGATTTTTTTGCGTTTCATTAAATTGATAGCTGAAACCGTTCAAGCACTGCAATTTATGACATGATTTAGTTAGGGAAATTAGTAACCAATCGGTTTTATTTGCCAGCTCAAACTCATATTTATTTGGCCGCAAAGAATCAGCGCTGTGGTTCTCAATGCCTTGCTAGTCCGAGCGATACGCCACATTGCTAACGGGCTGCCTCATACCGTTAAGCTGCCTTGATTTTTCCGATTAGGCTGATTTAGAACAGTAGAATTCGCTTGAGTAAATATCCTTTTCCCGAAGTAAGAAAAGGTGGCAATACGGGCATCGCTGATAGCTCAAGTCGACACTTAAATTTGCTTTGCTTAAAACCGGCCATTCGGCGACAGTCCTTGACCAGCCTGATGCCCCAAGGAGGATACGATGAGACGCGATTACCTAGCGATATTCCCTCTACTGACAACTTTGTTCCTGGCTGGCCCGACCCTGGCCGAAAGCCCGTTACCGGCTAACCAACCGCTCAATGTGAATCAGTTACTGACGACGAATCTCTGCCCTCAGTGTGATTTGGCTGGGGCTGATCTCAGCGGTGCTCATCTCATTGGCGCTGATCTGCGCGGTGCCGATCTCACGGGCGCTAACCTCTCGTGGGTGAATCTCGAAGGGGCTGATCTCACCCAGGCTGATCTCACAGGAGCCAACCTGACGGGTGCCTTTTTAACCAACGCCACGCTGATTGACGTTGATTTGGACAATGCCAATTTGTCTCAAGCGCAACTCTACTTTGTGGATGTGACGGGTGCCTCTATGGACAATCTCAATTTGGCGGGAGCCACCATTGTGGGCACTCCCATTAGCATTGGCAATGGCGTCGAGCTAGACGAGGAAGAGGAACCGATCATCAGTCCGCTAGAGTGGTGGCAACTTGATCTGCCCGGTGATGGGCAGCCTTGGCCCAGCGATTCTTCTGCCGAGGAGCTGCGCCAACGCATCGACGTTCCAGGGCCAGTCATGCCGAGTCTGCATCGGCATCGACACCCAACCGGGGGGCCATACCACCCGCGATTTGCCTTCTAAGGGATCTGCGCTTAAATCACATCCCATTTGTGGAAACGTTTTCTGTCGGGGTTTGGCAGTGCCAAACCCCGACGATCGGTACGTTATTTTCAAGCCAATCCCTAAAATGTTTCAGAATCTTGGGCCAGGGCTTCAAAGCCGGAGACAATATCGAGGAGTTCTGCCGTAATCGTGTCCTGACGCTGCTGCTGAAACGTCGCTTTCAGGTCAAATAGGCGCTCTTCGATATTTTTTTCAGCCACCTGCATGGCTGCTAAACGACTGGCGTTTTCACTCGCCAGCGATTCGGCGCAGGCTCGATAAAGGCCCACGAAAAAGTGCTGCTGAAACAAAGCCGAAAACAGCCGTTCAGGCTCCATCGTGACTTGAGGACGACAGCGAGAAGGCCAGGGCCGTTGCTGTAGCTTCTGTAAGTAGAGGTAGCTGAAGGGAAACAGCGGCAGGAGAGTCGAGACAGCGGTCGCCTCCCTCGCCGGACGATTGTGAAATACCCAAATGTGATCAACCTGGCCGGATTGTCGCCAAGTCTCTAACTGCAAGACCATGCGTTGTACCAAAGACGTGATGCCACCAATCGATCCAGGGACTGATAAAGACTGCTCTACGGGTTGATCAGCCGCCAGCAGCTCGTCAGCCATCCGGGCACCAATGGCGAGCACGGTCGGTGGCGGCATCGCGATGCCCTGAGTCCGGTTGGCCTGACTTAATCGGGTCAAATGATCGGTCACGAACTCTACGAGCTGTTGATTGAAGCGACCACACAAGCCCTGATCGGTGCCAAACACCACCACCCCTAACCGCTGAGGCAAACTCGGACGCTGAGCGGCCAATACCTCTGGATGGTGAATGATGAGCACCTGTAGGCCCAAGCCCAACACTCGACTATGCTCGGCCAGAGAGAGCACAGCGCTCTCATACTGGCGATTACTGATGGCCGCCAACGCTTTCATGGTTTTCACAATGGATTGGAGTTCTTCAGCGGTTTTAATTTGGCGCTGGAGAGTTTTGGGGGTTGGCATAAGAGAGCAGGGAGCGAGAGGTTTGTGGAGGGGATATTGGTTGGCGTCTAGATGGGGCGATCGCGAGATTAAGGTGGGCCTAAGGCGAGCGTTGGGCGAGCGTCATGAGATCAGACAGCACCCTCGCGGCTAAATCTAACAACGCTTGGCGATCATCTGGTGCCAGAGCCTCACCCAGTTCAATCCGCTGGCAAACATCGGGCAGTTGGGCTTCAACGGCGGTAGCTAAAGCTGATTCGAACGAGGCGATCTGAGGGATGGGTAGGGGGTCTAGCAGACCTTCATTGGCGGCTAGCAGCAGGATAATTTGCTGACTCACCGTGAGGAGCTGATACTGAGCTTGACTCAGAACAGCGCGGATGTGACGACCGCGAGTCAGCGTCTGCTGGGTCGCGTCATCCAGACGGGTACTAAAGCGGGCAAAAGATTCGAGTTCTTGGAACTGGGAATAGGCCAGCCGCAGGTCACCGGAAACAGCGCGATAGGCGGGCAGTTGGGCGTTGCCGCCCACCCGCGAAACCGAACGCCCGACATCGACGGCGGGCAGAATACCTTTTTGAAATAGGATGGGTGTGAGGTAAATTTGGCCATCGGTAATCGACACCAGGTTGGTCGGAATGTAGGCGGACAAGTTACCGGCTTCAGTTTCCACAATGGGCAGGGTGGTGAGGGAGCCGCCGCCCAGTTCCGGTCGCAAGCAGGTAGCGCGCTCTAGCAGGCGCGCATGGATATAGAAAATATCGCCGGGAAAGGCTTCGCGTCCGGGGGGGCGACGCAGCAGCAGCGACAGTTCTCGATAGGCGCGAGCATGGTGGATCAGGTCGTCATAGACAATCAGCACATCGCGACCCTGCTCCATAAAGTATTCGGCCATGGTGGTCGCCGCGTAGGGGGTGATGTACTGCAAGCCAGGGGTATCTTCGCCAGTGGCTACAACCACGACGCAGTAGTCCATGACTCCCTGGCGACGCAAATCGGCAATCAGTTTGGCCACCGCATCACTACGTTGGCCGATCGCGCAGTAGATGCAAAGCACGTTTTTGTCTTTTTGGTTGAGGATCGTGTCGAAGGCGATCGCCGTTTTGCCCGTTTGGCGATCGCCCAGAATCAGCTGCCGCTGACCGCGACCGATGGGCACCAGGGCATCAATGACTTTAATCCCCGTCTGTAAGGGCACCTTCACCGGCACCCGATCCATAATGGCGGGGGCGGCCCGTTCAATCGGTCGCCGCTCTAGAGCGGGAATGGGTTCACCCCTGTCCAACGGTCGTCCCATCGCATCAATGACGCGGCCTAACAGGCCCTCTCCCACCGGTGCATTGAGCACTTGTCCAGTCCGCTGAACTTCCCCCCCTGCCATCAGCCCGGCCTGGCGATCGAGCAACACCAGGCCCACCTCGTCAACATCCAGATTAAACGCTAAGCCCGTAGACCCGTCGGCAAAGCGAACTTGTTCTTGCGATTGCACCTGAGGCAACCCCGTGGCCCGAGCCATGCCATTGCCGACAAACGTGAGCGTCCCCACTTCCTGACAGGTCAGCGTTAGGGCGCTGTGCTGGGTGGCTTGGGCAAAGTGATCCAGCGTTTCGGTGAGGACAGATTGGAGAATGTCTGGTGCCATAGGACGGTGGGAAGAAAAGTGGAGAGTGGAGAAGGCGTTGTTAAATTACGGTATGAATTCGCCCCTCAGCCCCCATTCTGGGGAAGCCAGATTTCTTAAAGTCCCCCAGAATCAGCCCTCCGGGCATTCAAGACGGGGGTATTTAGAGGGCGAGATCACTGGCAACTCAGATAGATCTGGACTGCGATGCAGCCATGCCAGTGAAGAATTAGGTGGATAAGAGAGAGGGGTTAATGTCCGTTTGCGAATTGAGGGTGAGGGCAAGAGCCGGTTCCAAGTTGTTGAGGTAGGCGGCTAGGTTCCAATCCAGCTTGTAACCGGGGGTGCGCAACTCGATACCACAGCCCAGATCAACGTTCGTTTCAAACTCTAAAGTGATGGCATGTGCTGCCACTACCTGGATGGCGGCCACCAGACTCTGCTGAGTGGCAGGGGGCAGGGGCCAGCGGCTGCGGATGACGACGGGAGCACCGTCGGCCAGGGTCAGGGCCTCTTTTAGACTTTGTTGCTCCGCCGCTGGCAGCTGCTGTAGGCGGGTTAAGAACGTTTTAACGACCTGTTGCTCTAGGTCAGCATCCGCTAGATCGGTTAAAACCTGACCCACCGTTTGGGCGAGCTGATAGGTGGCTTGCTGGCGAAACCGGCGCAACACCCCGGCTTGTTCTTGTTCTAGAGCCCGGTACCAACGGTCTTTGGTCTGGTTGACGTCGTCTTTAGCGTGAGCCAGCAGTGTGAGCCGCTCGTCTTGCAGGTGCGATCGCAACTCGGCCAGCCGTTGGTCTCGGTGAGCCGCAAAGTCTTGCTGCATGTGCCGCAGCCGTTCGGCTTCTTGTTGGGCCAGCGTTTCTTGTTGGGCCGCTTGTTCGAGTCGGCCGGCGATGGTCTGCTCGCGCTGAGCCATGACGCGGGTGATGGGACCGTAGAGAAAATGTTTAAGGAGGGCCACCAAAATCAAAAAGTTGATGATCTGCGCCAGCACCGTAAACGGATCGATCAGCATTGGTTAACCTCCTGTCTGGGCGATTACATAAGCCCAAAACGGATTGGCAAAAATCAGAATGAGCGTGATCACAAAGCAATAAATGGCGGTCGATTCAACCAGAGCCATGCCCACAAATAGAGTGCGAGTGATGGTGTTGGCTTCATCAGGCTGTTGGGCCAGGGCACTGAGAGCTTGAGCCAACGCCCGACCTTCGCCCAGAGCCGGGGCGATCGAGCCGATAGCAATGGTGAGGCCCGCAATCACAATTGAAGCCATGCCAATAAGCGCCACATTATCCATAGAAAACCTCCGTGTGTTGGTGTCTGATTTACGTGGAAAGAGGGAACAGGGAATAGGGAATAGACCGTTATGGGTTATGGGTTGGTCATTGTTGATTACCGGTGTTTGATTTTGGTTGAACCTGCTTCTCCAAGTTACGCTCACCCACTACCCGCATACCCACTACCCTCACACCTGTCACGTCCCATCACTCCCCCGCTCTTCCGCTCCCGCCGAAGTCTGCGCCTCGGTGGCGGCGGCAATGAACACCATCGCCAGCACCGCAAAAATGTAGGCTTGAATCATCCCTGTGAGCAGGCCCAACATCTGCATCACCACTGGAAAGATCAGGGGGGCAATGGAGAGCAGAATGGCCACAATCATGGTGCCGCTCATGACGTTGCCAAACAGCCGCACCGCGAGGGAAATGATGCGGGAGACGTCGCTGATGAGATTAAACGGCAACATGATCGGTGTGGGCTCAACATATTGCTTTAAGTACGATCGCCAGCCCTGTCGCCGAATGCCAAACAAGGGGATAGCGACAAACACGCAAATGGCCAGCGCTGCGGTAGTCGATAGGGAGCCGGTGGGCGGCTGATAACCAGGCAAAATACTCAGCAGGTTGGAGGCGGCGATAAAGACAAAGAGGGTGCCGACAAAGGGCAGATAGGGTTCGGATTCCTGGTTACTAATGTCACGAATTTGCTGGCTAATGCCTAGCACGAGAACCTCCAGCAGATTTTGTCCGGGCGAAATCTGGGTAGAGGCTGACAACTTGCGCGTCACCCACCAGGAAACGAGCGTCAGCAAGCCCATCACAAACCAGGTAAAAACCAGGGTGGCATTGAGGGTTAGAGGGCCGAGTTGAATGGGGATTTGGTCGGGGGTGAGGTTCATGGAAGTCGTAGGAGTGGAGAAGAGGGAGCGGGGAGCGGGGGAAAGGGAATTTTGAACTCTGGCCTTCTAACTTCTAATTAGCCATCGGTCTGACGACGGCAGATCGCTCGACGCTAGCCAGTAGATACGTCATCAGGAGGGTGCGGCTGAGCCAAACGCCACAACTGATGAGCAGAATGGTGGGTAACGGTGGAGCCAGAGGGTGTTGCAATAGCCAAGCACCGCCCCCGAGTAAGATTTCCAGACGGATTAACCAGCTCAGGCCCATGCTGAGAAAGGGGCGACGCCACCGGGGTAATCGCCGCAGGGTGATCCACAGCCCGCCAAAGTAAAGGCCGCCGAGGCTGAGACCGGCCAGCAGCAACACAATCGCACTCATGCCCATGGCCTCCGGGTTGGCCAGCGATTAAGTCGGGGGCGCAAACAGAGGGGGGCGATCGCGCCGGTCATTAATGGAGGCAGGGTGATCGCCCCAAAGGCCGATTCAATCACGTTGACTCTCCTTTGTGACCCAGTACCAGGCATTCCAACAGCCCAGGGCAACTCCCACCGCTAATAGCATCAGCGTCCAGGAATATTGACTGGCGACTTGGCGATCGATCCATACGCCTAACGCCACGCCCATCAGGGTAGGCAACGCGACGGCCCACCCCACCATGCCAAACATCCCCAAGGCAAACCACACCTGCTTGCCAGTCTGGCGCGCTTTCAGTTTGCGCCGGGCTTTTTCACTGATGTGGTCGACAAAAGAATGGCGATCGGGCCGATGCGGTGGGCGGGGTGTTGACATTTAGCTGCCCTCCGCAGAAAGCGCTGTGAACTGACGCGCCAGACTGGCTTCCATCCGTGCGATCGCGGTGCGGGCCTGCCGCTCTTGCTCATCAATCGCGTAAAACTGCTGCTCGACTTCTCGCTTCAATGCCTGCAGTTGACTCCCCTGAAAGGCATTGCGGGTCGAAATCAGCACCTCCGGCCCGCATTTGATCAAAATGCCACCATCGATGGCGATAAAAATCTCGTCTCCGACCGGAGTCTGCAACGTCAAAATACCCGGCACCAACGCCGCCAGAAAATCGATGTGATGAGGTAACAGGCAAAAGGCCCCGTTTTCCGCCTCGGCAATGACCTTGGTGACAGGTTGATCTATCAGGACGTGGGTGGGCAGGAGGAGTTTGAGGTGCATGGCGGGGGAGGTGAGGAGATGGGGAGGTGAGTGGGGGGATGGGGAAACTCGGCGGAGTCGGTGAGGTCGGGGGAGTGGATGGGGATTAGTCGTGGGTGATCCCATTACCGATTACCCACGACTAATCCCTATCCCCTGTTCCCTATCCCCTATTGCCTCTGGAACTCGTCCGATCATGTACAGTTCTTTCTCCGGAATGTTGGCAAATTCATCGTTGAGGATGCGATCGCACCCCTCCAGCGCCTGATCCAAGGAGACAAATTGACCGGGCGTGCCGATGAACTGCTCAGTCGTGAAGAAGGGCTGGGTCAGGAACCGTTCAAGGCGTCGGGCTCGGTAAACGGTTTGCCGCTCGGCTTGACCCAACTCTTCGATCCCGAGCATGGCAATGATGTCTTTCAGGTCTTCGTAGTCAGCCAGGGTTTTACGAACGGCCTGCGCAATTTGATAGTGCCGGTGGCCGACCACCGTGGGCGTCAGAATTTTAGAGCCGGACTGCAGCGGATCAATGGCGGGATATAGACCCTCACTAGCGCGTTTACGCGACAGCACAATGGAGGCGGACAGGTGCGAAAAGATATGCACCACCGCCGGGTCGGTGAGATCATCGGCGGGCACATACACGGCCTGAACTGAGGTGATGGCTCCGGTGTCAGTACTGCAAATCCGCTCCTCTAGGGCGGCGAGTTCTGTGCCGAGCGTAGGCTGATAGCCGACCCGTGAGGGCAGTTGCCCCATCAGCCCAGAGACTTCGGCCCCGGCTTGCACAAAGCGAAACACATTGTCGATCATCAGCAAGACGTCTTGGTGCGCCTCGTCGCGAAAATACTCCGCCATCGTTAGCGCTGCGTGACCGACTCGGAAGCGAGCCCCTGGTGGTTCATTCATCTGGCCAAATACCATGACGGTTTTGTCCAAGACTCCGGCGGCTTGCATTTCGCGATAGAGTTCCTCGCCTTCTCGCGATCGCTCTCCCACCCCGCAAAAAATGCTCACGCCCTGGTAATGCTTCACCACGTTGTGAATCATCTCGGTAATCAGCACGGTTTTGCCCACGCCAGCGCCCCCAAAGAGACCGGCTTTTCCGCCGCGCTCAATGGGCGCTAAGACATCAATGGCTTTGATCCCAGTCGCGAGTATCTCGGTCTGAGTGACCCGCCGATTCAGGGGTAGGGGTGACCCTTGCAGAGATCGCCGCTGACCAGCAACCGCGCCTCGATCATCAATCGGTTCGCCAAATACGTTGAAGACGCGCCCGAGTAAATCATTGCCAACCGGCACCTGCAGGGGTAAACGCGTATCTTCGACGGCCATGCCTCGGGCAATGCCATCGGTAGAGGTGAGGGCAATGCCCCGCACGTCGTGGGCGCTGAGATAGTTGACCACCTCAACCGCCGCTTGCCCCGCCACGATCACTTGGTTATGCAGCAGCGGCAATGTGGTCGGAAAATGTAGATCGACCACACTGCCCCGCACCGCTGTCACAGTTCCCGCTACCATGGCGCCTGGTGCCGATGATGGGCATCGGGAATATCTCCTGCAAAGGGCTGTGCCCCGGTGGCGGGATAATTGTCATCACGGGGACTAAAGATCCGCCCTGCTGCTGTTGAGATGTCCTCAAACGGCTTTTGGAAAGCTTGCAGGAACCTTTGGGTTTTTACAGACCATTTTCTCTTCAATGAAGTCATGATTGAACTCCCGAATATTATGGTTACTTTTCTCAAGTTGTAGAGGCTCAGAGGATAAAACTCCCGTCTTTATCTCACTGATATGAGATTTACCTTTTGCCACCGAGCTTCTAAGCGCAAACGAAAGATCTCGGCCTCATAATTAAGCTGCCAGCAGCGCTCTAACCCTTGAATTCTGTACTCTCGTCTGAACTTAAATGGATCGAAGCGAGCCGGTTTCTCCTTACCAAACAGGGGCTGGTTGAGATAAGCCTCAGCCATTTCCCAAAATCTATGTTTTCTATCGTTCATTTCTATGACCTCCTAGCTAAAATGGCTTTCCAGGCAACAAGCTAGTGAACTGCTCATTTCATCCAGTTCACTAGCTTGCTCTTTATATTCCTCAGCGCCAGAAACAGCGACTCTCAAGAGCCATGACCGGAAGGCGATTGAGCACTCCCTACAAGGATTAATTTATCTAGAGAGTCTGAGGATGTTGTGAAGAAGTCCGGCACTCGTGGACTGTGGCGTGATTTCTTCAACCATGGCTAGGAGCCAGGGGGCAAAGAAATTGGAAGGGTAGCGTTATTTCTGCCGTAGAGGACTAGCGGCCCATCTGGCTCTCAGCATCCGGCTCAATGATGTTCAAGATCGTTTGCATCAGCGCGATCGGGTCAAAGGGTTTACCCACAATGGCGGCAGCACCATTCTGTTGGGTTTGGCGTTGATCGCTGGGGCGATCGCGCGACACCAAACACACGATCGGAATCTGCCGCGTCAAGTCGTCGGCTTTAAGCTGAGCCAAGATCTCTAAAAAGTTAGAGGACTCATCTAACAAGATGGCGTCTGGCATTTTCTGTTGAGCTAAGGTTAGCCAGTCTTGCGTTGATTTGGCTGTGATCACCTGCCAGCTTGAGAGGGTCTCTAAGCTGAACTGCAAGATAGCTTGGATATCATCGACGTCTTCAATGAGGAGCAAGCGAAGAACGCGTTGAAAAGGCATGGACTCTATAGCATCGGCATCGGGTTTCAGCTTTGATCCAAGTATGTTATCGGTGACGGCCTATCTTAAGCCAGTGAATTTACCGCTCAGAGGGGAGTACATTCACGGGGTCAGGCGAAATATATATGTCTTGCTTGTAGCGAAAGAATATGAGGATCTAGTGAGGAAATCCCTCGGAAGACCCTCACACCCACCCCAAAAAGCCGGAAATTTGGCTGGCCAAGGTCATTGGGTCAAAGGGTTTCGTAATGACGCCTTGGGCACCGAGGGCATAAAATCGTTGTCGATCGACTGATTGAGCCTTCGCCGTTAAAAAAATAACCGGAATGTCGTGCGTATCAGGGGAATCTTGCAGCCATTGTAAGGTCGCCACCCCATCACGTCCCGGCATCATCACATCCAACAGCACCGCATCAGGACGCTCTGACAGAGCGATCGCCAGCCCTTCATCACTCGATCGGGCCGTCAGCAATTCCCAGCTGGCTTCCATCATCAGCCCCACTTCAACAATTTTGTGGATATCAACTTCGTCGTCAATCAGGAGGATACGCTTGGTTGGCATAGTAAGTTAACGAATATCTGGCAGCGTAAAGCAAAAAGTACTCCCTATGCCTAGGGTACTTTCTGCCCAAATTTTACCGCCGTGTCGCTGCACAATGTTTTTGCAAATTGCCAGTCCTAAGCCCGTACCGCCCAGCTGTCGAGAGTCTGAAGCATCGACCTGTTGAAAGCGTTCAAAAATTGTTTCTAACTGGTTGCTCGGAATGCCCCGGCCCTGATCTTGAACCTGGATCAAAATGTCATGATTGCGTTTGGCTGCGCTGAGGGAGATGGTGGTGTGGGCCGGGGAAAACTTAATGGCGTTGCTGAGGAGATTGGTCAGGACTTGGAGAATATGGTCAGCATCGGCCCAGGCCGTCAATTCCCCAGGGGCAATGGCAAAGTGGATGTGGTGCTCGTCAGCCATTGACTGCATCGCTTGAGCGGCTTGCCACATCAGGTCTCCCAAATCGCAAGTCTGCAGAGACATCGTGACTCGACCCGATTCAATGCGCTCTAAGTCCAACACGTCATTAATGAGGCGGGACAGACGCTGGGTATTTTTGAGGGAAATCTCCAAAAATTCCTGGCCTTGAGGGGTGAGGTTGCCCAGTTTTTTGCTAGCCAAAAGCACTAAAGAGCCGTGAATTGAGGTCAGGGGCGTGCGGAGCTCGTGGCCCACGATAGAGACGAATTCGTCTTTCATGCGTTCAGCGGCTTTGCGATCGCTAATGTCGTTCGTCAGGCCAAAAAAGCCCTTGATATGACCTTGAGCAGTGTCTACTTCCGGAATGTAGGTGGTGAGCAGATACCGCGATTGTCCGTCGGGGGTCGTGAGCTCGGCTTCAAAACTCGCCTCACGGCCCGATAAAGCCGCCTCAATATGAGGTTTGGCCTGCGCGTAATAGGCATCGCCCATCACCTGCCAAATGTACTGCCCTGGCAACTCAGTCAGCGGGATCTGGTACCAGTCTTCGTAGGTGCGGTTGTTGAACACATAGCGTTGTTCCGCATCGACCGAGCAAATCAGCACCGGCAGCGCGTTGGTGGTGAGACGCAACTGTTCTTCACTGCGGCGGAGGGCGGCCTCGGTTTGCCGCCGCTGGGTAATGTCTTTGAGGATGACGGTGAATAGCTGCTGCCCATGGTTGGTTTGCAGTTTGGATATAGACGCTTCGGCGGGAAACGTTTCGCCGGTTTTGCGTTGTCCCAAGACGTCTCGACTGCGATTGGCCATTTGACGCGAAGTATCCGCAGCGATCGAGAAATTTTGGACATGTTGGCGATGAACCTGTTGAAAGGCTGCCGGCAGCAAAATATCTAACGGCTGATGGTGGATTTCATCAAAGGTATAGCCAAAGATTTGTTCGGCCCCTTGGTTATACATGACAATTCGCTGCTGGCTATCGATGGAAATGATGGCTTCATCGGCATTATCTAAAATGCCGGCTAACTTTTGCTGACTCTCGCGGAGGGCATTTTCAGTCTGCACGCGGTCTTGAATTTCTTGGCGCAGCTGTTGGTTGGTCTGTATCAGCTGTTGCGATCGCCGCTGCACCTGAGCTTCTAAGTTATTCAACAGCTGCGCTTGGGCAATCGCGACGCCCATTTGGTTGGCCAGCTGCTGCAACAGTTCGATTTCAAAGGCTTCCCATTGACGCGGGCGATCGCATTGCATCACCGTGAGCAGCCCCCAAAGCTGCTCACCCACGTGAATCACAATCTCGATGCAGGCTTGGGCTCCCCACTGCTTGAGAAAGGCGGCAGTGCCAGGGGACGAGCAGTCTCGCTGCAAATCGGCACAAGCACAGGCTAAAGCTGTCGTCTCTGGCCTCAGCTGGAGTCCTGAAACCCCCTGATGCAAGACAGAGGGAGCGGCGGCTGCCGCTGGCATGGCTTCTTGGATGACCTTGCCCGTCGTGGGAGAGTCAAACTCAATGATGAGGACGCGATCGCAAGCCAGCAATGCTCGCACTTCGGTCGCAGCGGTTTGTAAAACCTCGCTAATTTCCAGCGACTCCCGAATTCTGCGGGTAATTTCGCTCAGCAATTGAGCCTGCTGATATTGCCGGGCCAGGGCTTGTTCGATCTGACGCTGTTCTGTGACATCAATGCCGGTGCCAATGACATATTCAACCGCATCAGCAGCATCTTTCAAGACCGTATTCGACCAGCTAATCAGTCTATGCGTACCATCACGACAAACCCAATAATTCTCATACTGGTTGGGGCTGTGCACTTGGCTGACCTGTTGAAAGACAGCTTGAACAGCAGCTTTTTCCGGCGGGGGAATCAACATATCCCAAATGGTCTGGCCCAGAGCTTCGCTGGCAGCATAGCCTGACACCTGTTCACAGGTCTGGTTAAAGCGGACGATCTGGCCTGTGCGATCCAGCACAATGACTAAGGCGCCAACGGTATCCAGAACTGCGGAAGTGAAGTTGCGTTCCTGCCTAAGGTCATCTTCCAGGTGTTTCTGAGCCGTCACATCACGGGCAGCGGCATAAATGAGCTGCTCTTCAAAGGAGGCGGTCGCATACCAACTAAACCAGCGGTAACTGCCATTCTGACAGCGATAGCGATTCACAAAGGCAATGGAGAGTTGTCCAGCCGCTAAGTTTTCGATTTCCGCTCGCGTTGCGGCGAGATCATCGGGGTGAATGAAGCTGGTAAACGGAGACGCTAATAACTCAGCTTCGTCATAGCCCAAAATTTTCGAGAAGTTCGGGTTCAGCCGCTTAAAGTAGCCATCTAAGCCCGCGATACAGAGCAGACTTGGGGTGACGGAAAAGAAGGTTTCGAGTTGCGCTTGAGCCTGGTGACGCTCCTGCACTTCGTGCTGGAGCGCGGCATCCGTTTGCACGAGTCGTGCCGCTTGTACGCCAAATCGTTCCTCCAGTGACTGATGAGTCTCTCGCAACACGGTCTCTAATCGCTGGCGCTCCGCGATTTCTGTCTGCAGGGCTTGATTGGTCTGGTGGAGTTGCTGATTCGCGGCTTCTAGCTCAGCCGTCTGCGCTTCGCTCACTTGCTGCAGCTGTTCAATTTCCGTCAACATCTCCACCGGGTCAAGCATTTGCAGCAGGTTCGTTTGGGTGACAATCCCGGCTACACCCCCAGCCTCATTGGCTACCACCAAACGGCGGGTGTGTCGCCGCTGCATTTCTTGATGGGCTGACCAAAGGGTATCTTGCGGGTACGCCAAAAACAGGGGTGTACTCATGACCGTTTGGGCTGGGGTTTGAGCCAACGGTAGCCCTAAAGCTTGAAACTGGACGATATCCCGCTCAGTCACAATGCCGATGGGGGCTTCCAGCCTTAAGCCTCCTTGCGGTTTGGCCTGAGTGATCACGATACAACTGACTCGGTGATGGGTCATTCGTTGAGCCAATTCCAGCAGGTTTTCGGTGGCTGCGGCCTGAATCACCTGTTGGGTCATGATCTCGCCCACCCGCCTGAGCTTAAGAAAGTTGAACGGTTGTAGGGCTCTACGGATGCTGGTTTGCGTCACCAGACCCAACAGCATCCCAGAGTCATCGACGATGGGGAGCTGACGAATCTGATGCTGTTTCAATATCGCCATTACGGTAAACAGGCTGTGCGCTTCAGATCTTTTGAGCGTGATGACGGGGTGAGTCATGACGTCTGCGATCGCGACGGTGGCTAAATCTGCCCCCATCGCGACGAGCCGCACGAGGTCTCGCTCGGTCAAAATCCCGAGTAGTTGGTTATCGGCCACGATGAGCGCACAGCCAAAGTGTTTAGGAGACTGAGTCTGTGCCCCCTGAGTGCCGATTTCAGCCAAATCGCAGATTTGCCCAAAGGTTTGGCTCATCTGCTCAAGCACCGTTTTGATCGCCACATGAGGCGCGACGATTAGAGGCTGGGGATCTAAAATTTGGTCAATGCTGAGGTGATCGAAGAGGCGTTTGTTAACTAGCGACATGGCTTAGTCAACCCCCGCAGCTGGAATTGGCTGGAATTGGAGAGTATTGGCCACCGGCTTCGAATCCTCATTATGGCTTCCTTTCCCATAACAGCTTTGATTCTACACAAAGGCACCGGCGTGAATAGATTGCCACAAAGTTGCTGTGGGAGAGTCGTCACCATAGAAACGTTACCCATACCGGGAATAGATTCTGGTGTTGCTGAATTACGGTATCAATTCGCCCCCCAGCCCCAGTTCTAGGGCTAACCTTGTAGGGGTTTGGCCTGATATCGCTGCCTCGCGCTCTTGTTCGATGGCCATCCTGGCCGTCCTGAACGCCCCGCAACCCTTTAAAGAGCTGGTTATGGAGGCAGGCTGGAAGCCTACCCGACCGGTTGTCTACAGGACTTGAGCCGACCGGAAAGGGCGATCGCCGCCCCCATCATGGAAGCCGAAAGCTAAGTCATATGAGATTCCTGGAAACCCCTACAGGATTAGGTTCTAGGGAAGCCAGATTTCTCAAAGTTCCCCAGAATAAGCTCTCTGGGCATTCAAGAAAGGGGGATTTATACCAGTTCTGCAAAGTAGCGCTACAGATCGGGGATCCCCCGCTGTCGCTGCCCCCTTGTCGAAGGGGGCTATACACTTAATTTGATGCTGTGTAGTCAAAATTCAGCGAATTGGGATAAAAGCTCGACAACGTGGCAAACCGAGTTGAGACAGCGCGCCGAGTCGGCCGTACCAAGCTAATGGCCCTGCCCAATGAAATACGTTTCATGGGAACTGAAACTACGTTATTTTCAAGCAGCTCCCTGATCAATGCGGGCGATCGCCAATTCCGAGTCTGTTTCGCCACAGCTCATGCCGTGGGCGACGGCATAGCGTTGCATAAACCGCACTAATCGCGCCCACTGGTTATCTTGTTCAATCTCAAGTTTGCACTCAACACTTTTGAGTGCTTTTCCCTCGGGGCCGTCATATACCATCGCAATGCAGACAGGCTGCACCAAGATATCTCCTTCGTCGTCAATCAGGTGTAATGGGCACCCCGCACTTTTTTTGAAACAGAGGAAATGTGCCAATGAAGCCAGGGTTTTGAATCGCATCACTGCCACATTGGTGCCGGTAGAGGAGGCATTTTTGAGGCTCGCACTGCTCATTTTTTCAGGCAGGTCTTCAAAGATTTGGACACAGGGTATTTGAACTGTCATTGTTAACCTTCATTTTTGCATTGTTGATATTGCCGAAGGCTTAAGCCAGATTGCCGTCCTTACAGCATGGGACAGGCAATCTGGTTTTTCGTACCTGAGCACAGTTACAGAATAGAAAGAAACTTTGAGAAAGTTATGAGCAAGGCGCTCTCGTTCAATGGGCCATGATGCCTAACCTGAATAATTCACCAGACGTTTCACCAAAATCGCAAGCCTTCTAGGGACTGGATTTCAGCTTTCGTGTATAAAAACACACTGTCGAAAACGCTAAATTGCCAGATTCCTTTCTGGATAAAAGGTTCAGCCGTTTTCGGCATAGAGTCATGAATAATCCAGGCTAACCCGCATCCCCTCCCGATTGAGCTGTGGCTAATAGCCTCACAAGTTCGCCAAGGTGTTGCCCTACGGTGAAGGTAGAGAATAGCCGGAGGCGTTTATTATGTCTGCCTGGCGTGACTGGTTCGGTAGCCTGGGTTTGATCAGTTGGCTGCTCTGTTCGAGCGCAGTCGTGTGGCCCACCACATTCCCACAGCTTTTTGCGGCACAAGCGCAAGCGGTTGATGGGCAACCCACCATGGAGCAGTTATTGATGGCGCTCACTGATGGCACCTATCAGTTTTGTACGGAGCCCGATCCTCAAGATTGGCGAGATGGGGCCGGAGCCTGCTTCAATTTTGTCAAGCAGGAACTGACGTTAGAGGGCTACTATGGCTATCCCCATAGTGGAGATTTCATTTGCCTGCGGGGGCAGGTTTCTGGTGACTGGCTGTCCGGTGAGGGGCTCGTCACGTCATGGGCCGGACAAGGCTGGATTGAAATTCCCCCAGAAGAGTTTGTTTGGGATCGAGAAGGCCGACTGTCTCTTAATCAGGGAGAAGTGATAGAGAGCGAGGGGCCGATCAGCCAGATTGTCTTTGGTCAGGCCAGATTGCACCTGCAGGGGTTGTATCAGTACCCCGAATCTCGCATGACATCCCCCACTCAGCTCTGCGACTGGTCGTTTAACGAACCGCAAAGTTAGTCACCGGGACAGAGCTTTTGGCATTCGCTGGGCCGATCGCGGCATTATTCATGCAATCTGGCGGAAAACTCGCTCAAGATCTGCTGATCGCGCTCGATCACCATGGGAAAACGATGTACTCGTCGATGGATTTAGCCTACCGGATTCTTTATTGCGGCGGCGATCGCGACGCGAGTGTAGCGCATTCAGTGCATTGGCGTAGCCGCCCCCGTGGGGCATTGCGCCCCTTAGATTTGGGAAAGGTGAGCGCGCGATCGCTCCCCCAGATCTCTAGGAAGTGGGGGAGCGATACTCCCTTTGTTGGCCGTTGCTAACGTTCTGCTCGTTGTGATTTGTCATCCTCTTCTGAAAAATCACGTATAAGATCAAAGTAGAAACGCAAGTGGTAATGGTGAATGTCCCAAGATGCCTCAGTTATCAGTGCGTCACCTGAGATCATGAGTGGGACTCCTGTTTTTGCGGGAACACGAGTTCCTATCGCGACTCTTTTTGAGTATCTTAAGGCGGGTGAATCGGTTGACGATTTTCTAGAAGGCTTTCCGACCGTTAAGCGGGAGGCCGTGGTTAGCTTGTTGGAAGAAGCTGGCAGGCGACTACTGACTGATATTGCCGCTTGAGGATGAAGATCATTTTGGATGAGTGCGTTGATCGCCGACTGGCAAGAGAGTTTGTCGGTTATGACATCACGACTGTTCCTAAAATGGGTTGGGCTGGCATCAAGAATGGTCAACTGTTAACGCGGGTTTCAGAAACTTTTGATGTTTTCATCACGGTTGATCGCAATCTCCCCTTTGAGCAAAATTTGCCTCAATTTGATGTGGCGGTCATCGCTTTGCAGACCCCATCTAATCGTTTGGCTGATCTTAAACCACTTATACCAAGGGTTTTAGCTGCTTTAGCGATCGCCCTAAAAGGAGAAGCGATTCTAATTAGCTGATGCCTCGGCGCAACATGTTTAGTTTCCCAGTAGCGATCGCCCAGCGAATGCAGAACACTTAGCTTTATTTACTGGCGAATCACTCTCCCATAATCGTTAAGCAACGATCGCTCTCCTCAGACTTGAAGGGGGATGAGATTTTCGCGTCTGGAAATTGTTTACGTACCTTCGCAGAACACTCGCTCAAGATTTGCCGATCGCGATCGGTCAGCATGGAAAACGATGTGCTCGTCGATGCAGTCATCCTATTCGCTTGTTTATTGAGTCGGCGATCGCGGTCTCGTCAAATTTCCGAGACCGCGAGCTTGGTAGACCAGTGCGGAGTTTACGCGAAGGTGAGCTCGGCAATCGCGCCGCTACCATTTAGCGTGACGACCAGTTGACTTACGCCATCAACATTGATGTCAGTGGTGCCTAATTCACCGTCAGCGGTCTTGACGATGGCAGTACTGCCCAAAGTTACACCATTGAGATCAATGGCTTCGATGGTGCCACCTTCCTCACTATCGAGAACATCGAGGCTCGCGATGTTTATGGACTCATCAAAGGTGAATATGAACGTGCCCCCTACAGCATTGTCATCAGGATTAGTGGTGTCGCCGTCTTCAGACAAGATCAAGACATTCCCCAGGGCATCACTAGCCAGGTCGGTATCGCCCCCAGTGGGATTTGCAGTATCGAAAATCATCGCTTCCAGGCCATTGGTGGTCACGGTCAGACCTGTAAGCTGATCGGTGACAAGCGTTCCAGCGGTGAGTTCTGAAGCTTCAAAATCAATGTTTTCTGAGGATAGCGGTGACACATCTATGACTTCCCCGGCGGCATTGGTCTTTAGGGTGATTTCATCGCCATAAACCCGACGTTCCGTATCGATCAGCTCATAGTTCGCATCCAGAACAGGGAAGCTGTAAACCGGCGTAAATGTGATCTGGGCGCCCCCATCCGGACCATCAAGCCGTTCGAGATTGACCTCCAGGTGACCGTAGTGTTTACCGCCTTC
>ERZ1740058.348-NODE-348-length-38340-cov-6.669374_pt1 | contig 38340 bp, 28 predicted proteins | sample MGYA00581745_ERZ1740058 | MGnify/ENA primary metagenome ERZ1740058 (study PRJEB43018, sample SAMN04849742) | marine metagenome | isolation source: floating plastic debris | place: Pacific Ocean | collected 2008-08-30 | study: EMG produced TPA metagenomics assembly... | reverse complement strand
ACGGCATACAATATTTATTAAAGTCGTTTGCACCGTAGTGCTAGTCGGGCACTGGCTGGACTTCTACCTAATGGTCACACCGGGAGTCCTGAAAGAAAACGGAAATTTTGGAATATTGGAAATTGGGTTGGCGATGGTCTACTTGTCGGTCTTTCTATTTGTAGTGCTGGGCAACTTAGCCAAGGCGCCTTTAGTGGCTCGTAACCACCCAATGTTGCAAGAGAGTTTACATCATCACACTTAATGAGTTGATAAATTTACGTATATGATTCAGTTTTTGATTGTAGTTGGAATCGTACTTTTCTTGGTCATCCTCTTTACTATACTGAGGATACTAAGATTAGTAAATGTTGCGCGCGGTACCGATAAAAAGTATGCTTCTACGGGAAACGGTGTGATCGCTATGCTTTTTATGGCTTTCCTGATTATCGCAGGAGGACTGATGGTTTGGTATTCGGTAGGAGAGTTTGACAAGTATAATCCTCCCGTTGCTTCCGAGCACGGTGTGGTTACTGACCAGTTGTTCTGGATTACAATGGCTGTGACTGGGTTTATCTTCATACTCACTCATATCCTGTTATTTTACTTTTCTTATAGATACCAATATAAAGACACTAAGAGAGCATTATTCTACCCAGACAACAGCAAACTCGAAGTGATCTGGACGGTTATCCCGGCCATCGTACTTTCAATTTTAGTGTTCTCGGGTTGGAAGGCTTGGACTGATATTACTGATAAGGCTCCTGATGATTCAGAGGTTATAGAAATCTTAGGGTATCAATTCGGTTGGACGGTTCGGTATCCTGGAACAGACGGGCAATTAGGTAATTATGATTATCGTCTAATCGATGCAGAAAATATTTGGGGAATGGATTTCACCGACAAGGCATCGTTTGATGACTTCACTTCTACCACGGAGATTCATGTTCCTAAGGGAAAGCCAGTATTATTTAAGATTAGGGCTCGGGATGTGCTACATAGTGTATATGTTCCTGAATTTCGTTTAAAGCAGGATGCAGTTCCGGGGATGCCTACACGCTTTCATTTTGTAGCTACCAAGACTACCGCTGAAATGCGTGAGGAAACTGGTGATCCAGATTATAATTACTATGTATTCTGTACGGAGGTTTGCGGACGAGGTCACTTCTCTATGCGTCTTCGCTTAATTGTGGATGAGCCAGCCGATTATGAAGCCTGGAAAGCTGGTAAGCAGCCTTGGTTACAGAACAATCCTGATTACCTGGCGAAAGTCCCCAGCGACCTGAAAGAACTGGCAGTGATTAGTGCGGGCATGGACTTGTCCGAAGAGCAAAACAATGTAGAAGTAGAAAAGATTAACTAAGAAAACGCTTACGAAGATAATATTATGGCGACGGCAAATATTGAACACGCAGTAGAGCAAGAGCATAGCCACGATCACCACGACGAGCATCACGGTAATTTTATTACCACCTATGTATTCAGTACCGATCATAAAATGATTGCCAAGCAGTTTCTAATTACTGGAATACTGTGGGCATTTATTGGTGGTTTACTCTCAATTTTCTTTCGGCTTCAGTTAGGGTTTCCTAACATGGATATGACTTTCCTGAAGCCAATTTTAGGGGGTTGGATTTCGGAAACCGGAAGTCTTGACCCTGAATTTTATCTGGCTATGGTAACCATGCACGGAACTATTATGGTTTTCTTTGTGCTTACCGCCGGGTTAAGTGGTACTTTCAGTAACTTCCTGATACCCTTGCAAATTGGTGCCCGTGATATGGCATCAGGTTTCATGAATATGCTATCGTACTGGTTCTTCTTTTTGGCCAGTATGGTAATGCTTTCATCATTATTTCTAGAAACAGGTCCAGCAGCCGGTGGTTGGGTGGTATATCCGCCATTGAGTGCTTTGCCCCAGGCTATTCAGGGATCGGGATTAGGAATGACGCTTTGGCTGGTAGCGATGGTATTCTTTATTGCCTCCACACTACTGGGAGGTATTAACTATATCACTACCGTTATCAACTTGCGGACGAAGGGTATGTCTTTCGCTCGGTTGCCGTTAACGATCTGGGCTTTTTTCCTGACCGCGATTATTGGTTTGTTATCTTTCCCAGTTTTGGTAGCTGCCGCATTACTACTAATATTTGATCGTAGCTTTGGTACCAGCTTCTATCTATCAGAGATATTTATTAACGGAGAAGCACTGCCAAATATTGGTGGTAGTCCGATCCTTTATCAGCACTTGTTCTGGTTCCTCGGACACCCAGAAGTATACATTGTACTTCTACCTGCCCTAGGTATTACTTCTGAGATTATTGCCACTAACGCTCGTAAGCCTATCTTCGGTTATCGGGCCATGGTTGGTTCCATGTTAGGTATCACTATCCTTTCATTTGTAGTGTGGGCACACCATATGTTTGTATCAGGATTAAATCCCTTCTTAGGGTCCATCTTCATGTTCCTGACTCTGATTATAGCGGTGCCTTCGGCAGTGAAGGTATTTAACTATCTCACTACGCTGTGGAAGGGAAATATTCGCTTTACCACAGCCATGATGTTTTCCATCGGATTGGTTTCGGTGTTCATATCGGGGGGACTCACGGGGATCTTCTTGGGTAACTCCGCCATCGATATACAGCTTCATGATACCTATTTCGTAGTGGCTCACTTCCACCTGGTAATGGGTAGTGCATCATTCTTCGGGCTGATGGCTGGGGTCTACCATTGGTTCCCAAAAATGTTTGGTCGAATGATGGATAAAGGATTGGGCTACGTTCACTTCTGGATGACGTTTATTGGAGTGTATATGGTGTTCTTCCCTATGCACTACATTGGTATTGCTGGTTTCCCGCGTCGATACTATTCGTTTACCACCTTTGATCCGTTTGGGGCATTTGCTGATCTAAATATGTTTATCACAATTGCGGCTATACTTACCTTTGGTGGACAGTTGATATTCGCATACAACTTCTTCTACAGCATTTTCCGTGGCCGTCTGGCTCCGTTAAATCCTTGGAAGTCGAATACCCTAGAGTGGACGACACCACGTAATCCAGGTCACGGAAACTGGCCAGGAGAGATTCCGACCGTTTATCGTTGGCCGTACGACTACAGTAAGCCAGGGGCACCGGAGGATTACATCCCTCAAAATGTTCCATTCTCTGAAACTCCTGAGTCGAACTTGCCATACGAAAACGAATTAATTGGCATCGAGCAAGAAGGTGAAAAGACGGAGAAAATGGATGAGTCCAACGCAAAGTAGTAACTACCGATTATTTCAGAAGCTTAGCATTACAACCGTAATCGCCGTTTACCTACTAATTTTAGTAGGTGGAGTTGTGCGAAGTACCGGTTCGGGCATGGGGTGTCCCGACTGGCCTAAATGTTTTGGCAGTTGGGTTCCTCCTACTGAAGTCAGCCAGCTACCTTCTGATTACAAGGATGTCTATTCTCAGCAGCGTGTCCAAAAAAACAGTCGATTAGCCAGTTATCTTGAAAAGCTCGGATTTGCCGAACTGGCTTATCAGGTTGAACATGACGAGTCTATCAAGGAGGAAGCAGATTTTAATGCAACTAAAACTTGGATAGAATATGTAAATCGGCTCATCGGCGCTATTATAGGCTTGTTAGTCTTTGCAACTTTCGTCGCCTCTCTGCGGCTCTGGAAGACCGATCCTGTACTGACTATCACATCCTTCAGTGCGGTAATCCTGGTAGGTTTTCAGGGTTGGGTTGGCTCCTTAGTAGTATCTACCAACTTGTTACCAGGCATGATTACCTTTCATATGCTGTTGGCACTACTAATTGTTTGTTTGCTGATTTATGTTGCTTACCGAGCTAAAAGCTCAGTGAATAGCAGTAGATGGAAACTAAAAGATTCCTGGCCAGCTAGTGGGTTGGTTATCTTCTTGTTGCTACTTACGTTGGCACAAATAGCACTAGGAACTCAAGTTCGGGAGTCGGTAGATATGGTAGCTAAGACGCTGGGTGAGGAAAATCGGCAGGGGTGGATCGATGCTTTAGGAAGTGTATTCACTGTTCATCGTTCTTTATCGTTTCTGGTTGTGGCGATGCATGTAATTGTTGCTGCATTAATCTACCAACGTTTCGGAGTATCCGGAAACTTAACAAAGTGGAGTTTGGTATTAGTAGTAGTGATCGGGTTGGAGGTGGCGTCTGGTGTAATTATGGCCTACTTTAATATTCCTCGGGTGGCTCAGCCGATACACTTACTATTTGCTACCGTAGCCTTTGGTATCCAGTTTTATTTATTATTAGGTCTGATTTCTGGATCTGGAAGTGTTGATAAATATACACAGGAATCGCAACAATATGTTAGCTACTAAGAATACAAATATCTCGTTTAGCATTAGTGAAAGGATTGGTATCTATGCTGAACTTTTCAAAGCTCGGTTATCGATGCTAGTATCTTTCTCGGCGGGTTTTGGCTTCATGCTTGCTTCCCCCACTGAGGTCAATTTGTTTAGTTTATTTGTATTATTGATAGGGGGATTCCTTTTATCAGGAGCTTCTTCTGCTATTAACCAGATAATTGAGCGGGATTACGATAAAATGATGTCGCGAACCAAAAACCGTCCACTTCCTACCGGGAGAATTAGTGTGAACGAAGTGATTGGTCTAGCACTAGTAACCAGTGGTCTCGCACTATTGCTGCTTGGTCAGTTTACTAATTTATTGACTACTTTGCTAGCACTTCTATCGCTGATACTTTACAGTTTTGTATATACTCCACTGAAGAGAGTCGGTCCAATAGCGGTGCTAGTGGGAGCTTTCCCTGGGGCTTTGCCACCACTTTTAGGTTGGACTGCGGTAACCGGAGCTATCACTCATGAAGCGCTCATTATATTCGCTATCCAGTTTATCTGGCAGTTTCCTCACTTTTGGGCGATTGCTTGGGTAGCCGATGAAGATTACAGCAAAGCAGGATTTAAACTGCTGCCTTCCAAAGGTGGTAAAACCATGCAATCGGCGGTGCAAATCATGACGTATACGTTGTTTTTAATCCCTTTAGGATTGCTACCTCTTAAGTTTGGTATTGCCGGAATCGACTCAGCAATTGTGGCTACCATTTGTGGGGTATTGTTTCTTGGACAAACATTTCGCTTGATGGTAGATACTTCTCGGAAGACTGCCTTACGGATTATGTTTGGGTCGTTTATTTACCTGCCTGTGGTGCAGATTGCGTATTTGCTCGATAAAATATAATAGAAGTAAACAATGGATAAGTCAATAAATATAGAACAAGAATTGCAACAGGTTTCCTGGGTAGAAGAACCCAAGCAAACCCTGTCAATGCATCCCCAGAAATTTGCACTGTGGCTGTTTATTGTTACCGTGGTGATGATCTTTGCGGCTTTTACCAGTGCCTATATTGTCCGAAGGGCGGAAGGAAACTGGTTAGATTTTGAGCTACCTTCTTTATTTTGGGTAACTGCTGGAATTATTTTGTTAAGCAGTGTAACGATGCACTGGGCGTATTATGCCGCCAGAAAGGATCAGATCAATCAGTTAAGAATTGCTTTGTCTATCACGTTAGGTTTAGGTATTGCCTTCTTAATCGGGCAGCTGGTAAGCTGGGAAGCCTTGGTGGATATGGAGGTGTTTTTTGTGGGAAATCCGGCTGGTTCTTTTGTGTATGTACTTAGTGGAGTGCATGGTCTCCACATCGTTAGTGCGTTAATTTTCCTGGTTGTAGTGTTGGTAAAAGCTTTTCGGTATAAGGTGCATAGCAAGCAAATGGATACCATGGAAATGTGCGTAACCTATTGGCACTTTTTAGATGGACTTTGGATATATTTATTTCTATTTTTGCTGCTGAATCGCTAACTAGCAGCAGAAAATAATATCCGTCGGTTAGCGGGTTCACAAACATAAATAGTTCTATGGCAACAACAACAACTAAGGTTGAAGACGCGACTACCATTTGGGGTGGGGGTAATGCTCCCTTAAATGCAAGCTACGGCAAGCTGATGATGTGGTTCTTCCTACTCTCGGATGCTTTTACTTTCTCTTCACTTCTAATTTCCTACGCTCTCATCCGTTATTCCTGGCCCGCATACGATGGCGCAGTAGAGGACTTTGTTTTCTCTCAGGAGTACTGGCCCATTCCAGAAAAGGTTTTTGACGCCGTCCCGCTACTGCATGGAGTATCTTTGCCGCTGGTATTCGTAGGGATTATGACATTTATTCTAATCCTTAGTAGTGTAACAATGGTACTGGCCGTTGAAGCCGGACACCGCATGGATAAGAAAGATGTAACTAAATGGATGCTGTGGACACTGGTTGGCGGTATTGCCTTCTTAAGCTGCCAGGCTTGGGAATGGTCGCACTTCATTCATGGTACCGACGAAGGTGGTTTAATGCCCGATGGCTCAATCTTCTACGGGGCTAATCTCACTCAAAATCAGTACGGACCACCGTTGTTTGCTGATCTGTTCTTCTTCATTACCGGTTTTCATGGGTTCCACGTGTTTAGTGGGGTCATGCTAAATTTCCTAATTTTTTATCAAGCAGCAGTAGGTGTTTTTGAGCGTAGAGGACACTACGAAATGGTAGAGAAGGTGGGATTGTACTGGCACTTTGTTGACCTGGTTTGGGTCTTCGTGTTTACGTTCTTCTACTTAATTTGATAGGCGATACTAATACAATTCTTTATGGCACAATTAGATGAAGCATCGACGGTTGCCGTGCAACCAAAAGATCAAAAGAAGATAAATCAACTTTGGCGAATAGCAGGTATCCTGGCAATTGTAACTGCAATAGAGTTCGCGCTAGCGTATATATTACCGCGTGGACCGCTTTTATACTTTACTTTTGTGGCACTCACGTTGGTGAAGGCCTTTTACATTGTAGCCGAATTTATGCACTTGAAAGGTGAGGTGAAAGTGTTAATTTGGTCCATTCTCATTCCAACAATTTTTGTAATCTGGCTTATTATTGCCCTAATTGCGGAAGGATCATCAATTTTTGATCTAAAGTTCTAAACTTTATCGCTTTATCTCTGCTTATTGGAGGTAAACGATAAACCCATGCGAAAATCTCAGAAAATCGGTATGCTGCTATTACTACTAGCCATACCGATTTTTTTTGTGCTTTTCTTCGAGCTGTTCAGCACTAGCCACTATGCTGTGCCGATCTACTACGAGAATGGTATTGACTCCCTTGCTGCCTGTCAGTCTAACCGGTCGACTCATCGGGTAAAACCTCTATTAACCCAAAACACTGCCGATCAGCAACCCCGTTCTCACCCGTTTACTGATGCTGTGCAGGTCATATATATTCCACCGGCTAGATGTGAAAGTGCTTGCATAACTATGTTGGAAGAATTGGCCCGAATCCAGGGGGTTCTAGAAACCCAAGCACCCATTCAGGTTATTTTAATTGCGAATTCAGGATCTCCTTCGTTATCATTATTGGCCAGGAAATATAAGCCAAACCAGCCTGATTGGCTGTTTTTGGAAGGGGATGAGCGTGAGTACCCTTCGTTTCTTCAGTGCGAGTTAGTACTACCTCGAGGCGATATTCCTCTGCATGAAACCTTTGTGCTAGTAGATCGGGTGGGGCAAATTCGGGGCTACTATCAAGGAATTGACCCTTCGGAGGTTGATCGTCTCATTGCTGAAATCCGAATTTTAGAATATAGCACTAATACCAATGGAGATGAGGCAGAATAATTACTATCTTATCGTTAGCGGAGAATTGTCTTTATCGGTTCGTAGTCCTTTGTCACGGGTCATTAATCATCAGTAGTTAGTCCGTCAACCATCTGCCTAAGGCGAGCATGTGAAGTTCCACGCTCCCCCTTTACTGTACCTGAGTAATACTCTAATTCCGCTACTTCTATCGGGTTACTAGCAGGGCTAATACTAATCAAACAGCTGATAGCATGCTGATGTACTAGATAGTGCTGGATACTATCCAGTATCCGATCAATAGTACGGACTAATCATCAGGTACACCGCTACGCCGGTGACGGATACGTAGAGCCAAATGGGAAACGCTAGCTTAACAATCCGCCGATGGTCACCAAACTGCTTATTAAGTGCGTAGTACATAGCTAACAGTACGTAACGTACCACTACGATAGATAGCAATATATGCGAAATCAGCAGAAAATAGTAGAGATAGCGTATGGCCCCTTCGCCACCGTAGACTGTGGAAGGGTTGGAAATATGATAGACAATGTAGGTCACTAAGAAAATAGATCCCAGTATAAAAGCAGTTGTCATCAGCTTGCGGTGTAGTTCTACCTTCTGCTGCTTGATGACCACTACCGCGGCAATAAGCAGCAGTGAGGTAGCCCCATTAATCATGCCGATTACATGGGGTAAAGCAGAAGTCCATTCACCGAGAGGCACTTTCTGCCGAATGCCAATCAGTAGGGCAACGGCTACCGGAATAGCGATGGATAGTATGTTGATTGCCCGACGATTGGTCAGGAGCGTAGGATACAATTGGCTTTGGGTTTTAACACTCATTGATTTTGTTCATTAACTACTCAAGTAACATTTGTATTTTGGCTTTGGTTTTCCTCCCACCTTTTTTCCGGATCAGAATCAATGTGCTCCTTATTGTAATGGTGGATTTGGGTATTATGAGAATGTTTGGGCAGCATTGAATAAATAGCCTACCCGTCTGATTTCTGAAGTTTTCGTTACTTTTCTCTTTCCTTACGATTAACCCACATTACAGCTGATTTTGAGAACTGAAAGCTCGCTTACCACGTTGGATATATGTTATGTTACGATTTATCAAGTTTCTTGCAATAGTAATCATCCTGGTAACCGGATCAGCCCAATCACTACTAGCTCAGTGTGCTATGTGTCGGGCTACGGTAGAAAATAATGTGAGCTACGGGGAAACTTCTCTGGCATCTGGCTTAAATCTTGGTATCTTGTACCTGTTTGTTGCTCCCTATCTAGTGATCGGAGTAATTGCATTTTTTTGGTACAAAAAGAGTCGCGCTACGCATGCAAGAAAAATCATTAGGCTACGCCATCCTTAATCATAAATGCCCTCGTTGTCGAACCGGCGATATTTTTCGGTATTCATTTCTTCAGAAACCAGCCAAATTTACCGCTACTCATAAAAACTGTCCGCATTGCGACTTACAATATGAACGCGAACCTGGCTTCTTCTTCGGAGCTATGTACGTAAGCTACGCGCTCACTATGGCAGTACTTTTAGGTACGGCCTTCATTCTCTACAACTTCTTCGGCGATCCAGAACTGATTGTATACATCACTACCGTTCCGGTGGTGGTGTTGCTACTTCTGCCTATTATTTTCCGCTACTCTCGAACCTTGTTTCTTCACGGCTTTGGTGGAGTAAGCTATAACCCGACGTTGGCTAAGCAATCATCGACAGACAATTCCTAATCATTGATTGTTAATTAGGGGAAGAACCCATACTTTGTAATTTTATTTTACTACAAAGCCAACCTTTCTTCTTTATGTTGCTACGTCTACTGCTACTTATACTTGTATTTTCAACAGGTTACCTACCCAACTATGCCCAGAAACGAAAGAAATCCAATGCCAATGCAACTCAAGTTGTTTACGATAAAGAATACTACGATGCCCTAAGATGGCGTAATATCGGCCCGTTCCGGGGCGGTCGGGCTACTACTGCTACGGGTGTTGTGGGCCAACCTCAGGTGTACTATTTTGGAGCTACTGGGGGAGGAGTCTGGAAAACGACCGATGCCGGCCACCGCTGGGAGAACGTATCCGACGGATTCTTCAAAACGGGTTCCATCGGTTCAGTAGCGGTAGCAGAAGCTGACCCTAACGTAGTGTACGTAGGTACCGGTGAAGCTCCGGTACGAGGGGTAAAAACCTCGCACGGCGATGGGGTTTATAAATCAATGGATGCCGGAAAAACTTGGCAAAGCACTGGGTTAGAGAAAACCCGGCAAATTTCTAAAGTCAGAATCCATCCGAGTGATCCTGACGTGGTTTACGTGGCCGCCCAGGGCAGCCCCTGGGCGGCTACCGAAGAGCGAGGTATCTACCGTAGCCTAAACGGCGGAGCTAGCTGGGATAAAGTGCTGTTTGTGGATCAGAATAGCGGAGCCTCGGATTTGAGTATGGATCCTACCAACCCTCGGGTGCTGTACGCCGCTTTCTGGGATCATCAGCGTACTCCCTGGAAAATCAGGAGTGGCGGTCCCGGTAGCAGTATTTACAAAACTACTGATGGCGGTGACTCCTGGAAAAAGCTCACTACTGGACTACCTGATTCCATTATGGGGAAAATTGGTATTACGGTTTCTCCCGCCAACCCTAACCGAGTGTGGGCCATTATTGAATCAGAGCAGGGGGGATTGTACCGATCCGATGATGCAGGTAATACTTGGAAGCTGATTAATGAAGACCGGGTGCTACGCGCACGATCCTGGTACTACATGCATATCTTTGCCCATCCTACCAACGAAAATACGGTATACGTGCTCAACGCACCCTTCATGAAGTCTATCGATGGGGGGAAATCCTTTGAGCAGGTAGCCACTCCTCACGGTGATAATCACGATCTGTGGATTAACCCGGATCAACCCGAATACATGATCAATGCCAACGACGGGGGAGCTAATGTCTCATTTAATGGCGGAAAGACTTGGTCTACCCAGCAGAATCAGCCTACAGCCCAGTTCTATCGGGCGAGTGTGGATAATCGGTTTCCCTACTATGTCTACGGTGGGCAACAAGACAATTCTACGGTGGCTATTCCCAGCCGCACCAATAAGGATGGAATCTACTGGGAAGATTTTTATCGGGTAGGAGGTTGCGAAAGTGCCTTCGTGGCTTTTGACCCTGACAATCCCGACTACATTTACGCTGGTTGTTACCAAGGAATTATTTCTGAGTATGATGCTAAACTGAACGAAACCCGCGACGTAATGGCCTACGCCTTTCAGGGGCTAGGCTCTAAACCCGCAGATGTAAAATATCGCTTCAACTGGAATGCACCCATTCTGGTATCCCAACATGACCCTTCCGTCATTTATCACGCTGGAAATATGGTGCTTAAATCCGGCAACCGGGGCAATACCTGGCAAGAGATTAGTCCCGATCTAACCAAAGACGATACTACTACTCTGGACTACGGAGGTGGCCCTATCACCAAAGAGGGTGCGGGTGGAGAAGTGTACCATACCATTGCCTATCTAGCCGAATCGCCCCACGATGCGCAAACCCTATGGACGGGAAGTGATGACGGACTGGTTCATGTAACTCAAGATGGAGGTAATACCTGGAAAAATGTAACCCCAGCTGGAATTGGCGAAGCACTTATTAATTCAGTTGAAGTATCTCCTCACGAACCAGGAACAGCCTACCTAGCTGTAACCCGCTATAAATTTAATGACTTCACCCCGCATATTTTCAAGACTACCAACTATGGTGAATCCTGGGAGAGACTGGTTGATGGCATTGAAGAAGAAGCTTTTGTCCGGGTAGTACGGGAAGATCCCGAACGAAAAGATTTGCTGTATGCCGGTACCGAAACCGGACTGTATGTATCCTTCAACGGTGGTCAGCAGTGGCAACAATTTCAGCTAAATCTGCCCATAGTTCCTATCACCGATTTGCAGGTACATCGTAGTGATTTGGTGGCGGCTACGCAGGGGCGAGCTTTCTGGGTTCTGGATGATCTAACTCCACTGCACCAACTGAACGAAGGTATAAAGCAAGCTAGTACCTTCTTGTTCGAGCCTCGTGATACCTACAAAACTGACGGCAGTCGAGATACCACCGCGGTGGCCCTAGGTGAAAACCCAGCCAATGGAGTAGCAATCTACTATTATCTGAATGAAGTGTCCGAAGATGATTCTCTAGCGATTACGCTTGAGATTTTAAACGAGCAGGACTCGGTTCTTCGTAGCTACACCAGCGATGCTGAAAAAGAAAACGAGCGGTTGCCCAAAGAAGCAGGTATGAACCAATGGGTTTGGAATCTCTACCAAAACAATTACGAAGAGGTAAAAGGGCTCATGCCATTTCAGGGAATGCAGAGCTATCGGGTAATGCCCGGTGATTATCAGGCACGGCTAGCCTATGGCGAAGATACCCTTACGCAAGCTTTTCAGGTACTAATGGACCCCCGCGTATTGGCCACTGATACTCAATTAGCGGAGCAAGAAGAGCATTTAGAAAAGCTTGATCAGTCAGTACGAAATTTGTACTCCAGTGTTCGGAAGATGCAGCAGATTCGGGCGCAGGTAAAAGAAATGAATAAGCGGCTGGAGGAAGAAGAAACGGCGGAGGAAGTAAAGGAAGCAGGCGAAAAAATTGTCGAAACGGTAAACGAAATAGAAGGAAAATTGGTGCAAATGGAACAGAAGACCTTTCAAGACGTGATTAACTATCCCAATCAGCTCGATACCCATTTAAAGCACCTGAAAAATACGATTGACGGTTCTGTGCCGCTCGTTACTACCGGACAAAAGCAGCGCTTTGCTGATCTGATGGACGAATGGAAGACCAGAAGGGGAGAAATTCAGCAGTTAATGAATGAGACTATCCCTAACTACAATCAACTCATTCAGGATAATAATATCCCATACATTGCTACTGACGAAGGTAAGCAAGGAATTCCGTAGTAGGTACTATGTGCCATTCATTTACTATGTGTAAATTGAAGTAAAACCACCGCTTTAAATTCAACAGTCAGTTTTTTAGCAGTCGAATAGTGATCGCGAGTTCCTGCTTACTAATTTGTAATAAATAGATGCCAGTGGGAAATTCATTCATATCGAGTGTGATTTCAGACCGGGATAAATAAGTTTTAAAAACGGTTTTTCCTGACAAGTTTACCACTTGCATGTTAGCTTCAATCCATTGGGGAGGAATCTGAAGGTGCATCAATTTGCTTGTTGGATTAGGATAAAAATGAACTACTGGGATTTGTTTTTCTATAAAAGCAGTAGGTTTTTCTATTGATAATGAGAATGTAATAGAAACACTATTATTATTTGTATCTGTGGCAGTCAGAGTTACTATGTAGACCTTTACATCCGTTTCAGTAGGTGTGCCAAATAAGGTGCGAGTTTGTTGGTCAAATACAAGCCATTCAGGTAATGGGCTTCCATCCTCTAAAGTAGCAGTTAAGATAAGCTCATCACCATCAGGATCGAGAAAGATATTATTGGGAATAGTGTAACTAAATGAACTAGCAACTAAGATTGATTGATTTGGAACCTCGTTCTCGACTATCGGAGGATTGTTATTAGGATCAGTGGTTATCTTTAAATTTTCATACCAGGCGATTTTGTCGTCCAGATATGAAGCAGATAGTACATCTTGATCTCCGTCGTTATCTAAATCAGCTACAAAGACGGAAATAGCTCCGTTTGCTTCAGTAGTAATAACTTTTTGATCACCAAAGTTGCCATTCCCATCATTTTCGTACCAAGCAATCTTATTATCACGCTCAGAAGCAGAAAGCACATCAAAATCACCATCCTTATCTAAGTCGGCTGCATAAACGGATTCGGCTGCATTTGCCAAAATTGTAATTACTTGCTGTTCACCAAAGTTACCATCGCCGTCATTTTCATACCACGCAATTTTGTCATCAGCCTGAGAAGCAGAAAGCACATCTGAATCACCATCTCCATCTAGGTCAACTGCATAAATATCCGTAGTCTGACTTACATTTGTAGTAATTATCAACTGTTCACTAAAGCCTCCACTTCCATCGTTTTCATACCAAGCAACCTTGTTGTCTTCATAAGAGGCTGAAAGCACATCAGAGTCTCCGTCATTATCAAGATCAGTAGCGTAAACTGAATAGGCTCCATTTGCAGCAGTGGTGATTATCCGCTGCCCACTAAAATTCCCATTCCCATCATTCTGGTACCAAGCAATCTTGTTATCGTCATATGATGCGGTGAGTACATCGACATCATCATCACCATCCAGATCAGTTGCGTAGATTGATAAGTATGTGCCTGGTGGTGTCATGATAATCTGCTGTTGACCGAAGCTGCCTTTTCCATCGTTTTCGACCCAAATTAACTTGTCAGCGTCTATTGAAGAAGAGAGAACGTCTAAATCATTGTCTCCATCCAAATCAGCCACGTGTAGTTCTTCTCCACTTATGCTCAATGAAATTATTCTTTGTTTTCCAAAATTCCCATTGCTATCATTTTGGTACCATGCCAGTTTATTGTCTTCTCGTGATGAAGAGAGCACATCCGAATCGCCATCACAGTCTAAATCAATAGCATAAATATCTTTTGGCCAGTTCGTTGCGCTTTCAGTTAATATTTTTTGTCCACTAAAATTGCCATCACCAACATTCTGATACCACGCAACTTTATCATCTCTAGACGAGGCAGAGAGTATATCCGAATCACCATCTTCATCGAGATCAGCTGTATACACAGAAAAAGCCTGATCTGCCATAGTAGTAATTATTTGTGGCTCATCAAAGCTGCCATTCCCATCATTTTGGTACCAAACGATTTTATCATCCCAAGAGGCGGATAGGATATCGGAGTCACCGTCATTGTCTAAATCAGTAGCATTTACTGAATAGGCACCGATTGCCTCTGTTGTAATTATCTGTTGTTCACCAAAGTTACCATCGCCGTTATTTTCATACCAAGCGATCTTGTTATCACCGTAAGAAGCAGAAATCACATCAATGTCACCATCATTATCTAAATCAGTGGTATATACTGATTTTGCTGCATCTGCTGCAGTAGTTATTATTATTTGATCACCAAAATTCCCATTCCCATCATTTTGGTACCAAGCAATTTTATCATCCCTATGTGAGGCAGAAAGCACATCGGAGTCACCGTCATCGTCTAAGTCAGCAGTATATACTGAAGAGGCCCAACTCGCGGCAGTTGTGATTACCTGCTGCTCATTAAAATTCCCATTTCCATCATTTTGGTACCATGCAATCTTGTTGTCTAAACGTGAGGCTGAAAGCACATCCTGGTCGCCATCATTATCCAAATCTGAGGCATGGACAGATAAGGCTCCATCAGCCGAATCAGTAATCACCTTCTGCTCGCTAAAATTCCCATTCCCGTCATTTTCATACCACGCAATTTTGTCATCAGCCTGAGAAGCAGAAAGCACATCTGAATCACCATCTCCATCTAGGTCAGCTGAATAAACCGAGTTAGCTATTTCTGCTGAAGTAGTGATTACTTGTTGTTCTCCAAAAGTGCTATTTCCTTTGTTTTCGTACCAAGCTATCTTATCATCTTCAGAGGAGGCTGAAAGTATATCCAAATCACCATCTCCGTCTAGGTCAGCCGTATAGACATCAGTAGCAGAACTAGTCATACCCTCTGTGATTATTTTTTGATCACTAAATTCGAGTTCTGTCTGAGCAAACAGTGTAATAGAAAAAAAGATTAATAACAGACTAACGTAGTATTTCATGAATTGATTTTAATATCTATTTCTATCTAAATCAAGTACCCAAATACAAGTGGTTTAAATTTTAGTTTGATTTAAATTCAATGAACATTGCTCTATCAATGTTGTCTCGTCAACAATCAATAAAATACCTATCGATAATTATTAGTGTCATCCTGTACAAAAGTCAAAATTAAGCCATCAAGTATTATTGAGAATTTTTTCTTGATAGTTATAACTTAATACTTCAATTCTCTTGTAGGAGGTATTTAGTGACCGAATGAATCTATATCAACAGACATTAATTTATATTACAAAAGTAATAATTTAGTATATATTTAATTTTATTTATTAAATATATAATTTAAAAAATTATATAAAAATCATCTACTTGTTTTTTATTGGTAGATACTAACCTTTTCCTGTTATCATATTTGATTACTCTAGAGATGAGATATTCGAAAAATAAAATATCCTACGATTAATGTAGATATTGTATATTTTAGCGCTTGTATTTTCTATAACCTTAGCCTATGAATTGTCTATATCGTCTTTGCCTAATACTATTTCTAGTACCAATATCCTACCTCCATGCCCAGAAAAAACCTTTAGATCACGATGTGTACGATAGCTGGAAGGATATCGAGTCAGCCGAGATTTCGGGGAATGGACAGTACGTTTTATACGGAGTAAATCCAGCCAAAGGCGATGGTACGCTGTACCTTTACAACACTAACCAAGGTGAGCCAATCCAGTATGCGAGAGGTACAAAACCTTCATTTTCCTACGATAGCCGCTTTCTGGTATTTCAAGTTGCTGCACCTTACGATAGTGTACGGCAGATGAAGTTAGCCGATAAGAAATCTGACGAAATGCCCAAAGATTCGCTACTAGCTATAAATCTATACAACGGCGAAGTTGTCGGCGAGTTTGCCCGAGTGAAGTCTTACAAGTTGCCCAAAGAGGGTAGTGGCTGGTTAGCCTTTTTGCACGAAAGCCCGCTCGACACTGCTGGAGAAGCCAAAACGGATAGCACTCAAACCGACACCGATCGAGTCTACGCGGCATTAGGCGTAAAAGCCGATAAACCGGAAGGAAACGAATTGGTAATCTTAAACCTAGAAACTGACCAGGAATGGCGTTACGACCGGGTGGATAACTATATTTTTTCTGAAGACGGCAGCCAGGTAGCCTTTAGCCAGATAGCCGATGACTCTACGAGCAGTGCTAGCGTGATGGCCTTCAATACGGAATCAGAAACGCTAGTAACTATTGATACGGGTAAAGTTTCTTACAAACACGTAGCACTGAGCCGAGATGGACAATCCGTGGCATTTCTGGCTAGTGAAGATAGTCTGAAAGCCGATGACCGTTACTACAGCTTATATCTGGGAGATTCCGATGGAGACGTCAGGGTGATTGCCGATACTACCACTCAGGCTATTCCTGAGAATTGGATGGTCAGTGAAAACGGTAATCTTAATTTTTCGTACGATGGGCAGCGAATCCTCTTCGGAACAACTCCTCGTCCTCAGGATTATGCTTACGAGGAAGACACCACCATTTTAGACGAAGAGCGGGTGAAAGTGGATATCTGGTCGTGGACCGACCCACTACTGCAACCGATGCAACTGGAGCAACGAGACGATGAATTGAAACGAACTTACGCTGCGGTCTTCAACCTATCTAGTGGAAACATTAGACAGTTGGGTACAATGGAGATTCCCGATATCCAGTTTGATGATGATATGCGGCTGAAGTACGCTATTGGAATTAGTAATCTTTCCTATCAGCAGCAGATTTCTTGGGATGCCCCCTTTCGGCGGGATGCCTACCTGGTTGACATAAGTAGTGGTGAAAGTATGCCCATTGTTGAGAACTCAGCTGGTTACCCTCGGCTTTCACCAGCTGGTAAGTATGCTTATTGGTTTGAGCCTAGTGATAGTAGCTGGTACGCTTTTGAAATTGCCAGCCAACAATCTATTAACCTGACCGAAGACATTGAGGCTAACTTCTACGATGAACTAAACGATCGTCCCATGCTACCCGGCAGCTACGGCTCAGCCGGTTGGACCGAAAGTGATGAACACTTTCTGGTGTACGACTACTACGATATCTGGAAAATTAACCCCGTAACCAAAGAGGCTAGTAGCCTAACTAACGGTTATGGTCGAGAAAACCAACTAGCTTTCCGTTACGAACAGCTAGACCCCGAGGCCTACTTCATACCTGCTGATGAAGAGATCATCCTTTCGGCCTTTGATCGTACAACCAAACAGAGTGGTTACTATCAAGAGCACACCGGTAATAATCGCTCCCCAGAGAAATTAGTGATGGATGATTACCGATTTTTCGGATTGGAAAAAGCTCGGGAAACCGATGACGTCATTTACCGAAAATCCAGCTTTTCCGAATTCCCCGATCTATGGCTAAGTACTACTGATTTTAAAGAGGGTGAAGAATTAAGCGATGCCAATCCCCAACAGCAGGATTATTCTTGGGGAACTGTAGACCTCGTTTCCTGGCGTTCGGTAGATGGTACGCCGTTGGATGGACTTCTGTATAAACCAGATGGTTTTGATCCTAATAAGAAGTACCCGATGATGGTTTACTTTTACGAGCGTCTTTCCAATTCGCTGCATCGACATATTACTCCTCAGCCCGGTCGGTCTAGTATTAATGTGTCTTTTTACGTGAGCCGAGGCTACTTGGTATTTATTCCAGATATTGTGTATAAAGTCGGCTACCCCGGCGAGAGTGCATTGAATGCAGTTTTATCCGGTACCCTTAATTTGATTGATGAAGGGTTTGTAGATAGTGATCGGATTGGGGTGCAGGGCCATAGCTGGGGTGGTTACCAGATCGCCTATATGCTAACCCGTACCAATTTGTTCCGGGCAGCTGAGTCAGGAGCTCCGGTATCTAATATGACTTCGGCCTACGGAGGTATTCGCTGGGGAACTGGTATGAGTCGGATGTTTCAGTACGAACGTACCCAAAGCCGCATTGGTGGCACCCTTTGGGATTATCCGCTGCGGTTCATTGAGAACTCACCCATCTTTACAGCAGACAAAATTGAAACTCCAGTGCTCATTTTACACAATGATGAAGATACCGCTGTGCCCTGGGAGCAAGGAATTGAGCTTTTTGTAGCACTGCGAAGATTGAATAAGCCTGCTTGGATGATCAATTACAATGGCGAGCCCCACGGCATCACTAAAATGCCTAATCGCAAGGATTTCGCTCGTCGGATGCAGCAGTTCTTTGACCATTATCTGAAGGATGAGCCTATGCCACTGTGGATGAAAGAAGGAGTGCCCGCTACCGTAAAAGGAAAAACTCTTCGGTATGAGTTAACCAGTGATGAAGGAAAGTAACTGAAAAGAGGAGAAGGCAATTTAATATTTTTGTCGCGCGCCACTCCATCCCTAGCAGTGGTACACAGGCAGCATAAATAGTCAATCCGTTGAAATTGCCTTTGTGGTTCCTCTCGGCAATTCGGTCAGGAATACTTGATCGTGCGTTTCTTAAAAGCAATTCTGCTGAGAATACTCACGGGGGAAGACGCCCGAGGGTAATTCTGGCAAGCATGCTAATCCATGAAGTCACTACGTCGCTATTCTTGCCGGAAAAATCTTACCCTCACCGGAAACAGAATTATTTTGTCATAAATTAACGTTTTCAAGAAGCTAGGCCAGTTTTGGTCAGGCTTTTGTATTTTGGTAGAGCAGAAAATCCATATCAGAATAATCTGGAGACTGCGGTGTATAAGTTTACAGTTAAAAATCTTTCTTTATTTATTGCAGGTATCGCGTTATTGCTGGCGCTGGTGCTTCGTACCTTTTTTATAGAGAGCTTCCGCAGCGAATCTCTTTATTTGCGCGACGTGCAGCGGAATATCACTCAAAACCTGAATCAGCTCACCAGGGAGGCGAGGGAAATTCAACGAACTCTAGAAAGTAATGACTCGCTATCGTTGTCGGACTTCATTTCCGATCTGCGCTTTCCTTATTTCATCTTTCGCGACAATCAGTTGGCCTACTGGTCTAATTATCGCTTCGTGCCATCGTATCAGCAATTGCGGGGTACTTCCGAGTTTCAGTATAAGGAGTTTGATCAGGGAAGCTATATCATCCACCAGGACTCAGTTAATGGTTGGAAATTTTTTCAACTGTTACTAATTAAAGAAAATACCGAGATTGATAATCAGTACGTAGGCTCTGGCTACAATTTAGAACTCTTTCCCCAACCCGAAACCGTGGATGTTAGGGAGGTACTTTCGGTAGATGCCGCTAGCAATATCATCAGCTACCAAGGCCATAACCTATTTTCAGTACAAGCGAATGCACCTCCGACCGGCTACCGAGAACACGATACGGCTAAATCGTTTCAGGCCCTGATCACTGCCCTGATAGCTGTGGCAATATTGCTACTACTACTAAATGTGTTTCGCTGGGCCCAGCAGCAATTTCGGAGTCAGCGTATTGACCAAGGTTTGTTAATCGTTGGCCTAACCTTACTGACACTTCGGGGGTTAATGATCTTTTCTAATTATCCCTACGGAATACTGCCTATAGATTTATTTGACGGACGGCAGTTTGCTTCATCATCCATTAATCCATCGCTTGGCGACTTACTGTTGAACTGTATTTCGGTACTTATTATCATCAGCTACAGCTTTAGTTACTACCGCGATTCACAGGCCTACCGTAAGTTGATCAGCAGTAAGTCTGAAGTTAAAACAATTGCTACCGTGCTAGGGCTTATTTTGTTATTATTCGCTCTTTTCTGGCACTATGACATTGTTCGTAGTATTTATTACAACTCTCAGTGGACCTTAGACGTAAACGAGAGCTTATCTTTTTCTACGCTGAAGAATATTAGCTTACTAATATTCATCATCAACTCTATCAGCTACTTTCTAGGGGTACACCTAATCTTCCGGACCTGTATGAGCCTGAACCAGAAGAGTTACCTCCCTATGCGGTTAAGTTTTCTAATCGCAATAGGTGTCGGAGTAATACTAAGTGCCCTTGGAGATGTACCTACCTTTCCGGTAATCGTGATTAGTGCTGCGTATTTTGTGTTGCTATATCTCTTCAATCTGCCCCGCTTCCTTACTAAAGTGAGTTACGTCACCTTTCTTTATGTATTTGCCGGTGCACTGGTAAGTGCCGCTGCCTGCGCCATAGCCGCTTACGATATGCACCAGGTTGAAACGCTGGACAACAAACAGAAATTTGCTAACCAACTGGTGGTAGATAATGACATCTTGGGGGAGTACCTGTTAGAGGAAGCTGGTGAAAAAATTAAAAACGATCCGCTAATCAAGAATCGATTGTTTAGTCCTCTTGCCTCTAAGGATATCATTAAAGAAAAGATCAGACGAGTATATCTTAGTAACTATTTCGACCGCTACGAAATCAAGGTGTACTTATTTAATAGCAAAGGGCAGCCTTTGGGAGGTGATCCCACCTATACGTATCAGGAGTGGCAGGAGGATATTGATACGTTCAGGTTTTCTACTGAGTACCCTAACATATTCTTTATTAACCGAACTGAAACGATTCCGGAAACAGAAGGTGGCCAGCGCTACTATCTCTTTCTGGATATAGAGAATTTTAACAACGTTGTTGGGCATATTTTAGTAGAACTAGTCCTACGCCGTTTTACTCCCAATCAGGTATACCCGGAATTATTAGTTGACCGAAGTTACCTGCAAGCTTACCCAAGTCGCGATTACAGCTACGCGATATTCTCATCAGCTTCTAATCAAAATATCATTGAGAACGAGCCATTATTTACCTCGGGGAACGAACAGTTATTTCAATACTTTAAGAACTATGATCTAAGCGAGTTAGAAGAGGAAACGATAGTTGATCGAGGCGACTATAGTTACTTGGTGATGAAAGGGCAGGAGGATGAATACATCGTAATTGCTTCTCCTGCTTATTCATTCATTGATATTATTTCTAATTTTTCCTTTTTATTCTTGCTCTTGGTTTTTTCAATTCTGCTGCTGTTAGGAGCCTATTCAGTATACTTTGTATTCAGACGGGAGAATCTTAATTTCTCAACAAAAATTCAGCTCTACTTGAATGCTGCCTTCTTTATGCCACTACTGGCCCTAAGTATTACGACCATCAGCATTATTAGTAGTTCTTACAATCAGGAGGTTAATCAGTCTTACATGGAGCGTACTGAGCAGATCAGCCGAAATATTGTGGCTGCGTTGGACGCTTATCAGAAACGCGAACTGTCGAAAGATGATTTTTCGGCTACAGTGAGCCAGGTTGCCAATGTAACCGAAACGGATATTAACATTTTCGACACTTCGGGAAAACTAGTCGTAGCCAGCCAGCCGCTGATCTACGAGAATAAGCTGCTATCTCGTCATATCAACGCTCAGGCATTAGTTTCCATCCGGGAGAAAGGAGACACCCGAACCGTATTGGAAGAGTCAGTAGGCTCACTGTCTTACAAATCCTCTTATGTAGGCCTGAAGTCGTTCCAAACTGGTCAACTACTAGGTGTTGCTAGTATTCCTTTTTTTGAATCGAGAAGTCAACTAGAGACCAGAATTATTCAGGTGCTCACTAACGTAATGAATATTTTTACTTTCGTATTCATCGCCTTCCTAATTATTTCTTATCTAGCTTCGGTATTATTAACGTATCCGCTTAAATACATCACACAGAAAATCCGTCGTACTTCGCTGGCCGACTATAACGAGCCGCTCTCTTGGGAAAGTAACGATGAAATTGGCCTCATGGTAGGAGAGTACAACCGAATGTTAGTAAACCTGGAAGCCAGTAAAGCTGCTCTGGCTCGTAATGAGAAGGAATCAGCCTGGCGGGAAATGGCCAAGCAGGTAGCTCATGAAATCAAGAACCCGCTAACGCCTATGAAGCTTAGCCTACAGTTGCTGAAACGACGACTAGCGGAAGAGTTTAAATACGGGATGGGACCCAATGAGGTACAGGATATGGAAAAACCATTGGATAATCTTTTGCACCAGATCGATACCCTGAATGACATTGCCAGTTCTTTTTCTTCTTTTGCCCAAATGCCCCTTCCCAAAAGCGAACCCTATGAGTTGGTTTCGGTGGTGCGACGCACCGTGAGTCTCTATGAAGAAGAGAATATAGCGATTGATCTGAACATTGTGGGTAGAGAATTTACTGTGATGGGCGACCGTCAACTGATGGGTCGCATTGTGAGTAATCTAATCATTAATGCCAAGCAATCTATTCCTCAGGATCGTGAACCTAAGATTCGGGTGAGCCTGCAAAAGTTTGGTACTGACCGGGTTATCTTAAAAGTAAGCGATAATGGTACAGGGATAGCGAAAGAGATTCAGAATAAAGTATTTTTGCCCAACTTTAGCACCAAATATGCAGGTTCGGGAATAGGACTCGCCATTGCTAAGCGAGGCATCGAGCACGTTGGCGGACGAATTACTTTTGATACCAAGGAAGGAGTAGGAACTACCTTCCTAATCGAGCTTCCCCTCGTGACCGAACGGCAGTCGGTGGTTGAGCTTTAAACAATATGCTAAGGATTGGGTCAGGTTTTTTTTTACTCCTCTGGTTAGGAAGCCTTATCGGCTATTCGCAATCGTCAGCCTCGTCTACCGCCTCTAGTAATAATTATAAATGCCGCACCCTCCTAGTAAAGTCCGACTCATTGTGGATTGATTCACTCTCGGTAGTTCCTAATTCACTAGAAGTTGTAATTAACCAGGATACCCTTACCGATGATCAGTTTAGCTACGATTACTCCTCCGGTTATTTGTACTTAAATGATCCTAATCGGAATGCCGAATCAGTAACAGTTTGTTACCGTGTGCTACCTTTTAGTTTGCACCAGATCCACGTGCGTCGCGACTTATCAGTTTACGACTCTACGGCAGTATTCCAGGAAATCCGCTATGCCGACCGCTACACTAATCCGGCGAATTCGGGTCAAGAGACCCTGATCAATACACCTAAGCTGCAAAAAAGCGGTAGCCTAAGCCGGGGTATTTCGTTTGGCAACAGACAGGATGTCTTCGTAAACGCCGCGCTTAATTTGCAGATAGAAGGGCAACTTACCGACGATTTATCCATACGGGCGGCTATCACCGATCAGAATGTTCCGCTACAGCCCGACGGTACTACCCAACAGCTCCAGCAGTTCGATAATGTGTTCATCGAGTTTAAGCACCGGTTTGCCACTCTTAACGTAGGTGATGTACAACTGAACCATATGGGAAATATTGTTTCACCGTTTTCTCGCAATACATCCCTATTTGCCCAACCACAGCAGCCCTATTTTCTGAAATACCAACGGAATGTCCAGGGCGGACTGCTCAATACCCAATATTCCTTAGGAAAAAATGCAACCGCCCAAACCTCAGTGGGGGCGGCTATTGCTAAGGGAAAATTCGCGTCGGTCAACTTGACGATCCAAGAAAGTGTGCAGGGACCCTACCGATTAAACTCACCTGAAAATACTAGAAATAACACTATCGGTACCGACGGAGAGCGAATGTTTTATGTGTTGGCCAACTCTGAAAAAGTATTTCATAACGGACAGCTACTAACCCGTGGCTTCGACCAGGATTACACAATCGACTACAATCTAGGGGAGATAACCTTCACCCCGAGAGTAGTACTCACGCAGTTTTCCCGGGTGGTGGTAGACTACGAATACGCTGAACGCAGCTATAGCCGAAGTATACTAACGGCTCGTCATCAGCAAACCCATAAGTGGGTTTCATTCTCGATTAACTACTATCAGGAAGGAGATAATGCCCGGAGGCCCTTAGGATTTGAACTATCGCCCGAAGATTACCAACAGTTACGCGAAGCTGGCGATGAACGTCTCAATCAGACCGTAAGTAGTGTAGATACGGTTAGTGGACAAAGTTCGGGTTTGGCCTTCGGTAGCCAGCAAGCCGATGTGCCTGGCGTGGGGAATGTCTACCGAATTTTATACGCTCAGCAAGATACCCTAGTGGCCGGGCAGACTTATACAATTTTTGTATTCAGCAGCGGCGAAGAAGCGATCTATCGTCCTCGCTTCAGTTTTGTAGGAGAGGGCAACGGGAACTATATTCTTCGGAACAGCCAGGTAAACGGTAAAGTCTACGAATGGGTAGCTCCCCAAAACAGCCTACCCCAAGGGAACTACGATCCGGTACGTCAGCTACCAGCCCCTCAGCGCAAACGGGTAGTTTCGGTAGGAACGGAAGTAGCACTTTCCAAGAACGACCAGCTATATACCGAATTGGCTTTGTCAGAGAATGATAAAAATACTCTCTCCGACATTGACCAGCAGGATGATCAGGGAAAGGCAGTTGTGATCGGATACCGCAGTCAGCCCCGTCCGCTCACTACCGGATCAGCCTACCGCTGGTCGCAGCAATTGCAGTATGAGTACACGAATCGTTATTTTCAGGCCATTGATCCCTTTCGCTCGGTAGACTTTGAACGAGATTGGTCTAATCTGCCAACGCTAAACGGGTTACTACCTCCGGTGACTGACAATCATATCGTTCAGAGCCAGACGCAATTGGTGAAGAACGTCCATAACCGGATTCAGTACCGTTGGGTTGGACGTAGGCAAACCAATTGGCTGAACGGTAGCCAGCACTCGTTGGAAGCGGCTCAGGAGCTAGGTGGCTTTCGCGTAGCGGGAACTGGGTTCCTGATGCAGAGCCGCTATCTGCAGCAGCAAGCTTCCTGGAAAAGAATGAAGATAGATGTGCATCGTCCGCACCGTTGGGTAACGCCGGGGTATACCTACCGCCGGGAGGAAAATGAAGTGAGTAGTACCGAATCCGATTCCGTCATCTACAGTGCTGAGCATTACGACGAGCACCAGTGGTACTTGGCCAAAGGTGATAGTATCTCCGGAACCTTTCGGGTAGATTATCGGGTACGGAATAACCGACTTCCTTTAGCGGGTGAGATGAAAACCAGTGAGCAGGTACAGATGCTTCAAGCTCGATGGGACAAGTCGCTAGGGCAGCAGCATTTCCTTAGGGTAAATGCTACCTACCGGAATGTGCAGCTCCGCAATGCGGCACTTTGGGAAGGGCAACCCATAGCCTTAGCTCCTGAGAATTCGGTAATGGGGCAGGTAGACTGGAAGGGCAGCTTTCTGAAGCGCTCACTACAGATGTCGCTGACCTACGCGGTGGCGAATGGAAGAGAAATCAGGCGGGACTTCGTGTACGTGCGCGTACCCACCGGAGAAGGTATGTTTACTTGGCGAGACGATAACGGTAACGGCATTGAAGAAATCAATGAGTTTTATGAGGCGCGCTACTGGGACGAACGTAACTACGTGCGGGTGATTGTACCCAGCAACGAATACATTCAGGCATTTACCAACCAATTAAACTACCGGGTGAAGGCTCAATTCCCCCAGGGGTGGAATGAAAGTGGGGGGCTGAAATCTGTTTTTGCACGCTTCTCCAATGTGACTCAACTTCGAATTCACCAGAAGCAGACCGATGACCGATTGGCGGCCCGGGTGCTACCCGGCTATTCGGTGGCGGAAGAAGACTTACTATCCGCTAAAGAATCAGTACGTTCTACCTTCTTTTTTAACCGACAGAGCCCTCGCTTCGGGGCGGAAGGGGGGCTACGGACTACCCGATGGAAGCAGTTGCTTCAGCAGGGTACTGAAGACCGTTCTACTCGAGTTTACCGTACTCAACTCCGCTACCAATGGAGCCGTAAGTGGAAAGTACTAGTCAACAGCCAGCGAACTCACCGAAAGTACGAGCTGGATATGCAAAGTGGCCAGGTTAATTCCCGTAACTTTGATATTACCGAACATCAGTTGGCGCCGGAACTACACTGGCAGCCTCACATGGGTTTCAGATTAGTGACCAAAACTAGTTGGACTACCAAAGTAAATGCTACTGTTCCGCTGGACGAAATAGGCGGCGAAGAAGCTACCCTTCGGTCGGTCGGCTGGGAGCTGCAATCCAGTAGAGTGATGAAGCGCAATATCAACGCTACCGTGGAGTGGCTTAGTATTGACTATAATGCTGATGCCGGTCAGGCGGTAGCCTATGAGATGCTGGAAGGGTTACTACCCGGCAATAACGCCCGTTGGTCGCTGAACCTACAGCAACAACTACTAAAGGGACTACAACTCACACTGAACTACCAGGGGCGGAAGTCACCCGATCAGGTGCCAGTTCATAGTGGTAGTGTTGCAGTGCGGGCTCTGTTCTAGTTCGTAAGCCTAATCATTCCCATCTTTACTTTGGTCAGCCAATTCTCTTACCGAAATTCCATTAATCAGTACATCCTTTAGTACGGCTTCACCATCGCTGATAGCTACCAGTGCGTAAGTAGTTTGGCTAGTTTCCCGCAATGATTCCCAGTATACCCGTTCGGCTTTGGGGGCTTTAGATTCTTCCAGATAAAAGCGGTTAAAGGGATATTGTAGCGTGAGTTGACGGTTACCGTTAGAAGAAACATAGCTGACCGTTGTACTCAGAAAGTCTTGATCATCAGCAGGCTGTTCTTTGGTGACGGACTGAATTTGGGCAAAGCCGTGTTCATCGATAGTAAGTAGTGCATATACACTTTCGCCGGCTACCCAGTCGTTTTCATTCACAATGGGAACAGTGGTATCCTCAAAACTGAGGGTAATGTACTTTCCCCGGAAAGGGTCGTTCGGATCAATAGGGGCTGTTCGAAATTTGTACTCAGTCCCCTGAGCTAATACGGCTTCACGGTCGAGAATCATTGAGGCGGGTACGTAAAGTTGTACCAGGGCTACTAGCAGAAAGGCAATCAGTAGGATAGTTTTTTTAGGCATTGGCTTTTCGCTGTTTAAGCATACGGTAGTTGGCCACAAAGAAGCCTACTCCCACACTTACAAATAAAATACCCCGCACTACAAAGCTCAAATCAGTATCGAAGAAGCGACAAACTACCAGAGCAGTAATAATTAGCAGTCCGTAGTTCAGTATGCCCAAATGATTGCGCCGGGCTCCGTTCCGGATAGTAAGCGTTCCGATTACAAATACTATCAGGTTGATAAGGACTACAGCCACTGTTGAAACCAGTCCGATAATGAATACCGGGATAAATAGTAGAAAGACTAGTGCAAGGGGCTCAATATCCTTTAAGGAACTAAGCTTGAGGAAGAGATAAAGAAACCACCCTGCCAACAGGGTAAGCAAAGCCGCTACGGCAAACTCCTGCGAGGTGAGTACTTCATAGGTACCAAATTGCTCCCGAGATAAATTCGACCAGAAGTCACTAAAGCTAAGGATCAGCAATACGATTACGGTACCCAGTGAACCCAGGGCAGTGTAGCTGTTACTACTTCCTTGAGACAAGTCGGAAACCAGGAATTTACCCAGAAGGAAAAGCAAGCCGAACAGGCTAAGGTAAGCGACAAACATAAGCTCACCCAGGTCTTGGGTCAAGGTGCCTAACGAAATAATCACAGAAAGCGGCACCAACCAATGGTGAAACAGGGTAAAATTACCGCTGGCTTGCGAGCGATAAAGCTGGTAGTAGTGTGGAACTATTAGCAGCAATAGTGGCCAGTATAGGTATGATTGCTGAAAAGGATACGTCCAGTAGCTTAGATCGCAGGCGTAGTAGGTAATGCCGATCAGATAAAGCAGTGAAACGGAGGAAGAACGGATCAGATACACCAACGGTAGACTAAGCAGCATCCAGGTGAGTATGAAGCTACTGATGTTGCCCGGTATATTGTAAATCTGACTGACTAGTGAAATACTGGCTCCGATAGCAAAAAATAGGAAGGTAGCCGAGCCTTCCCGCCAGGCGGTACTTTCTGACTGCTTGATTAGCACGTAAGCACACAATCCTTGCCCCACCAGCAACGGTAAAAAAGCAAAAGTGGTTTTAACAGGTCGGCTAAGATTATCCCAATTGTGGGCGATGATCAGAATAATACCTAAGCCCACCAGTATAGCACCTAGGATGCCGAAGGCAATCACTAACCGATTACCCGATTGCCCTGACTTCTGCTGATAGTAGGAGTGGATTTGCTCGGCGGTTTCTTCAGAGATTATCTCCGCTTCTACTAACTCCGCGATATCTTTTCGTAGGCTCATAGCGGTAAATTTACTGGATTAATAGCTTATCCCCATATTGGCTAAAGACTTCGATTTAGCTAATTGGGTCAGTACAGTTCTTGGCGGATTCAATTACGGAAAGATTCCTACAAAGTATAAATCAAATCCGCCTAATCCGCCGTCTCGGTTTGATGAGAAGACCATCATGGTCTGTGTCCAGGTGACTCCTTCTTCGAGTAGAATAGGTCGGAACTCGTCGGAGGCAGTATTGATAGTTTCACCAAAATTAATAGGTTCACTCCACTCTCCGTTTTCCAGCAGACTGTAGTACAAGTCGTATCCACCGAATCCGCCCTCACGGTTAGAGGCAAATACCATCCGGTTTTCGTAAATAAATGGGCATTTATCGTCTTGACTGCTTGATAAATTGGTGTCTTTCACTATTTGATAGTCAGCATTATCGGCCAGCATCACTTCAATATCCTGAGTAGGATCAGTATTCACGTAGTAGAAATCAAAATTATTATCCTCTCTATCCGAGCAAAAATAAATTCTTGATCGATCAGCATTAAAGGTGGGATACATATCTTCGTATTCAGAATTCAGGAAAATTACTTCCTTTGGTTCAGTAAACCGTGGCTCGGTTTGATTAGATATGAAGTTGATTTGGGCATTGCCCGTTACATCAGTAGAATACAGCAGGGTAAAGTTAAATCCATCTGGCGTATTATCAACAACCAGGTTTGGCCCGAACTCGTTAGCGGTAGTTCTAATTTTTTGCAATCCTTGGTTTATTATTTCATAATCTTCACTAAAGACCATCCAGTTAGCGTATTCGTTGGTGATCTTTAACTCACCAGTAGTCTTATCAAAATTAACGTTCATCGGTTCATAAATAATGTTGAAGGCGTTTCCTCGGCTTTGTCTATTCGTGGAAAAGCAGAAAGGAATCAATTCTCCTAAAGTGGGAGCTGTGGAATTGTAATCGTCGTATTCCGTATTAAATTCCGTTAGGTTTACCGGCTGTTCGGGTAAACTTCCCCGTTCGTATCTGTAGCCGAAAGGTGATCTTTCACAAGAAGTGATAGTAACCATTAGTGCTATAAATAGAATTTTAGCTAAAACAATCATTCTTTATCACCTTTAGAACTATTCATTTCCGCTATCATCTCAACGGTTTCTTTCACAAAGTTCGTCTTACCTAAAACGTAAGCTCCCCGATCATTCTTGTGCTTCGCCGCTAGTTTGAGTTTTAGAGCTTCATATTCTTTCGCTTTAGCATGATTCTCATTCAGATAGTCACGAAAGGCAATCTGGTTCCACATATAATTATCTTTGGGGCACATATGAATGTGAAAAATTTGTTCCTTCTTACCCTCGAGATTATACCCTTTGCCAAATGACATATAGGCGTCAATATTGTCACGTTCGGGTACTTTAAAGTGAGTGTAGCCTACAGCCTCAAACTTAACGATGACTCGATCATCAAAAAGTAAGTCATTCGGTATTTCTATCAGTATGTCAATATAGGGTTTAGACTTAATGGCCGGAATAGCAGAACTACCGAAGTGTTCAATTCGTAACACAATATCTTTCCCCACTTCGGAAAGAATCTTTCGCTTTTCCTTTTCGAAGATGTTTTTCCAATCTGGGTTGTGATCAACCAGCTCAATTGGGAACAATGTGTTCCAATCATCTCTGCTGAGGTCTTGTAACCGCTTACGCATGATCAATCGATTTATAATTTGATTTCAAAGAAACAGACATCGGCCTGTTGGTAGTGAGCGGGTAGGCCCAAGGGGTCTTTTAGTTTACGGCTGCCTAAAAATTCAAAGCCACAGCGAGTGTAATGATTAATAAGTTTCTGATTATATCCGCAGGTATCCATCCGGATAAACCGTAACCTTTTTTCTTGGGCAAATTCTCTCGCCCAGTCGGCAATCTGTTTTACCAGATTATTGCCTCTGAAATCTGGATTGGTAGCAATGCGGTGAATGTAGAGAGAATAATCATTGTCTTCTTCTTCCCAGATTTGGGGATCGTGATAAGTAATAGCCCAAACGCATGCTATTTGGTTGTCTATCAGCATTTTAAACTGTCGTAGCTCTGTCACTTCGGTAGTCACTAGCTCTGGACTAAACTCCGGCCACTGGTTCTCGGGAAACTTTTCCTTCTGCAGCTCAGTCGCTAGCCGGTAGAGGCGAAATATCTCCGGAATATCTGGTTGGGAGCTTAAAGCAACAGTCATGGTGTAAAGGTTAATCCAGAAAAAAGCACTTACCCTAGATTGGTAGGCCCGTAGTCTAATAATGGGGCCGTATTTTCGACTCTCACAGTAGGTTTTACGATGAGAAAAAGTAAAGTGCTTAGCTGTAGCTGCAATACTACAAAAAAACAGGATGCTAACAGCACCCTGTTTTTTGTCCTTGGATTAATGAAAAAAATACATGTTTCTAGATTTCTATTTCTAAGTTTGGTTTCTTTAAGCTCCCGCTTAAATTCTCTAAAATTATTGCTTACACAATCTTTGATTTCTTCTTAAGTTTGCATGGTGAAGTTCCCTATGTGATCGCGGTCAGCTTTCAATTTATCAATGCTTTCTTTGTACTCGGCCTGATAGTGATGGTTTACTATCTAAGAAAGGTTTTCTTCTCAGTCAATATCTATGAATTAGTAGTAAAGTAGCTAAAATGAAAAAAAATAGTAAAAAATTTAGCTCTGATGAATGCCCACAAAATTATCCAAAATTTCAACAGCTCAGATGAAAAAATGCGGGCTCCAAAAAGTCATACGGTCGTAGCTACAACGCTTCTAGAAGTTGATGTAGCGCTTTTTCTTTTTAGCCTGCTTCAACGACTTCTGGCTACGCTTAGAGTAATCGTCAATAGCTTGGCTAACTGAATCCAACAAGTTGTAAATACCTTCGTTCAGCGACTTTTCTACATCGCTACGAAAACGGGTACCTTCTTGGTTGAGTCGTTTCCTGGTTTTGTCACCTTTCTCAGGAGCCAATAATATTCCAGCAGCAATTCCGGCCAGTGCCCCGGCAATAATTCCTGATAGTAATCTCATAAGATCAAAAAGTTTAAGTGTTCAACATAGTATACGAAAATCTTGTGCCAAGTTTCAAAAAATAGCATTTTTCTGCAAGTTAAGGGCTGATTTTAGGCTTTGGGGTTACTTTTATTGGTTGTATAGGAATGCTACTCGAGTAAGAAAACTAACTTGTTTGAATGCCTGAGAAAAGATTTCCCCACTTTGGGGAAGCGACCCCTAAGAAATAAACCACTATTGGTTTCCCTAGTGTTTTCAACATTATTTTCTGGCTTTAATGAGCCTTTCAACTATAAGGGGAAATGCAAATCCGAGCTATATTTTTGCCTCATTTTTTTACTTTCTACAATCTTATCATAAGAAGCGGAAGTTTCTACAGCACAAGTGGAGTTTTTATGGGGTTATTGCTTTTGAAGCGTTTCGTCTGCTCTTTTCTATTGGTTTTCAGGGAGTGGTGAGGGAGATCAAAAGGATACTATAGTTCAAATCCTCTTAAGCCAACCTTTCGAATAGATTTTAGTTGGAATTATAGCGATGGTATTCTTTGGCAAGGCAGCCCATCAGATTTATCGGGCTGTGTTGGGTAAATACGCCAAAAAGTGTAGGGTAGCCAGTTAGATCAACGAGTGAAGGATATACCGATGAAGGCTGGATATGTTGGTTATACTGCCTGTGGAATTGGAATCTTAGTCATAGGATACTTCTTTTTGCGAGCAGCCATTGAGGCTAAACCTGATCAGGCTGGAGGAACTAAACAGGCATAATAATTTATACAGCCAAGCTCAACCCGGCAAATGATTTTTTTTGAGAATTGTGGCAATTAGTTTGGTTTTTATGAGTTGTCTTTGTTCGTGAAGGCCCGTTATCGCGTATTACCAAGTAGTATTTAAAATTAACCTATAAACTATGAGTCTATTTGAGAAAATTAAAGAAAGTTTTGACGACGACGTACAAGTAAATAATTGGATTGTTGGGGGTGCTACTATGATCAGTGCTATACTGGTGAAGCGAATTATTGAATTTGCCTGGCAGAAGGCCACCCACGAAGAACCCCCAAAAAATCCGGCAGACCGGGAAGTTTCACTGCAGCAAGCCTTGCTCTGGACACTATTAGTTAGTGTCACTTCCAGCTTAGTCAAGCTTTTCATTCGCCGCAACGTTACTTGGGATGAGCGAAAATCCTAGTGATCTCCAATCATTTTTCCTACACCGGTGAACATCAGTGACTTTTTTTTCCATAACAATAACTTTTTTACAGAATATTGTGGAAATATAATTAGGGAGAAACTACTCTAATTTAGCCGACAACAAGCGTACTCAGTAATAGGGCCTTGACCTGCCTGGTCTCCTTGAAGCCCTGATAGCGAAAAAGTCTGAATGAAACAGAGTTAACAGTCTTGAAAATAATTAGCTGGCTGTACTAATTTCTTCTTACTTTGGAAAGGAAATAGTAAAGCAGGTACCCTTATCTACCTCACTTTCTACCGAAATTTTAGCTTTGTGGCTATTGATAATATTTTGAGTAGAAGTAAGCCCTAATCCCATACCCCCTCGTTTGCCAGTATGAAAGGCATCAAATAAATTATCTAATTCACTGGCTTCAATTCCGTGCCCATTATCTTGAATAGCTACGTATTCACGCTCAGCATCCTGCCAGGTTCGTAGCGAGAGCTTGCCTTTCTCTGAATCTACTGCCTCTATGGCATTGTTAATAATACTTAGCAATGCTATTACCAACTTATCTTGATCGAGTAAAATATCGGAGAGATTAGCATCTAATTGCTGCTCAATTTGCACCTTCTGTAACTTGATACGTTCGGAAGCAATAGTTAGTGTCTGCTCCACTACTTGATTTAGTGAACAAGGTTGTAACGAAAGTTGGGATGGCTTAGAAGAATTGAGCATGGCTGTTATTAGATCGTTTATTCGCTTGGTATTACGGCGGATAATATCCAGGTAGACACTTAGGTCATCCCGGTCGGTAATTTCTGCGGCAAATTGTTCTAGTGATAAATTGATATTCGTAAGCGGATTACGAACCTCGTGGGCAATACTGCGAGCAATGTTAGCCGTCATCATCATTTTCTCGAGGCGGATTAACTCCTGCTGCACTTTTTTCTTTTGAGATACGTCAGTAATAATTCCCTGGTAGCCTTGTAGTGTCCCTTCGGTATCTACCAATCGGGCGGCTGAGAGACTACAGGCAATTGGACGGCCATCTTGGTGAAGAAGTATTGCTTCGAAGTCTTTAACCATGCCCTTGCAGGTCAGTTTCTGGTAAAGTTTGGGATACTGCTCAGGCTGGGAAAACAAATCTTTCAACGACATGCTGCGAAGCTCAGTCAGTGAATAGCCGAAGAACTGTTCCGTAGCACTGTTGGCATCAATAAATAAATCTTCATGATTGGTAATGTAAATAGCACTTACTGACTGTTCAAACAGCGTTCGGTACTTCTGCTCTTGAGTATGAAGTTTATTGACCGTTTTAGCGTTATTGATGGCGTAGCGAATGCTACGTTCAATAACCAACGTATTCAATCCGTCTTTCACCAAATAGTCGGCAGCACCCATCTGCATGGCCTGGAAGTCGATTTCCGCAAAACCCTTACCAGTGAGCACAATGATGGGGCCTCGTACTCCTAATTCTATTCCTTTCTTCAGTAAGTCCAGACCGTTGTGCTCTCCTAATCGGTAGTCAATCAGGTATACATCGAAACGATCTTCAGTCAGCTCCTGAACGGCATCCTTGTAGTTTTCAACCCACTCAATAGTGAAATCGGTGGTTTCCATTTCGGTCAGTAAGTCGCGGGTGATGATGTAGTCATCTTCATCGTCATCAACCAGCAAAAGGTGTATCTGCTCTTTTTGCATACGGGTATTATTCTATCCGCTGGGGTAACTCTACTATACCGAACCAGTAATTGCCAATAGCTTTGGTTACCTGCACCAGATCTTCAAATGTGACGGGTTTGGTAATAAACGAGCTTACTCCCAGATCGTAGGTTTTAAAAATATCCTCTTCGGCTTTGGAAGTAGTGAGTACAATTACCGGAATATGCTTCAGTTTCGGATGAGCCTTTATCTCGGCCAGAGCTTCGCGCCCGTCTTTACGAGGCATATTCAGATCAAGGAGAATCAGACCGGGGAAAGGTGCATTTTGCTCGCTATATTTTCCTCGTTGATGTAGATAGTCCATCAGTTCTTCCCCATCTTCTACAAAGTGCAGATCGTTGGCCAGGCGGTTTTCTTCCAAGGCATCTTTCGTAAGAATACGATCATCCGGATCGTCATCAGCCATGAGAATGGTTGTGGTTTTATGGTGAGCTAGATTCATACCGGCAACGGTTGATTTTTGGGTAAAATTACGTAAAAAGTGGTACCTTTCTCTTCCTCGCTAGTAGCATAGATATCACCTTGATGATTCTCGGCAATCTTGCGGCAGATGGCTAACCCAATGCCCGTACCAGGGTACTGATTGCGGCCGTGCAGGCGCTGAAAAATATTAAAAATGCGGTCCAGATACTTCTCATCAAACCCGATTCCATTATCGGCGACTGTTATCTCGTAAGGTTCTGAAACTGAATTGGGTGAGTCAACTTCTTCCGGTTTGATCAGGCGGGATTTTATCGAAATTCTCGGCGGAACACCTTCTCGCTTAAACTTAATAGCATTACTCAACAGGTTTTGAAAAAGCTGCCGAAGTTGAGTAATCTCCCCTTCAATAGTTGGTAAGTCATCAACTTCCACCGTGGCTCCTGATTCATCAATAGTAGTCTCCAGATCAGAAATAACTTCTTGCAGCAACTGGTTCAAGTCAATGGGTTCAAAGGCATTTTGAATACGACCCACCCGGGAATACTTCAACAGATCATCAATTAGGGTCTGCATCCGCTTGGCGGCACTTTGCATGCGGTTAAAGTAATCCTGACCAGTATCATCAAATTTATCGGCGTATCGAGTTTTAATACGATCGCCAAAAGCCTGAATTTTTCTCAGAGGTTCCTGTAAGTCATGGGAAGCTACGTAGGCAAATTGTTCTAAGCTTTCTTGAGCACTCTCCAGTGCGTATAGCTTGTTCCTGAGTTCGTCTTCGGTGAGGCTAAACACCCCAATATCTTCGGTGACTATCAGGCAGCCGAAGACTGTTCCGTCGTAGTCGTAAGTTGGCACGAATGACAGCCGGTAGATGGTACCATCTACCGATACCTCTTCCCGAATTGTTTTTCCCCGAAAACATTGTCGGCAGATGCGGGTAACTGTTCGAGCAGCGTCTTCATCCAACACATTAATCAGTTGTGTGTTTTGTTCTACGGTAGAAGTGTAGCCATAGGCACGCAGTGGGGCTCCTTTGCTGATCCGGACATTGAACTGCCGGTCTATCAGTAGCACATCTGTGTCGGGTAAACCTTTGACCAAGGCCTGGTAAAGACCTTCGTTTTGTGAGCTTTCCTGCAGCAATTGCCGGTATTCGCTAATATCACTGAAGCGAACCAAAAGTTGCTGATTAATCCGGTACACAATGTTTTTAAACCAAGTATTTAATCCCTGGTTCTGATACTGAAACTCAGTGCGATAAGTGTTTCCGGTTTCTATTACGCGTACATACTGATTAAACAAATCAGAATCTTCCAGATCCGGGAATACCTCGAGTAAATGCTTGCCTTGTAAATCCTGACGTTGTCGGTTTAGAAGCCGAAGAGCGGTTTCGTTGACTTGCTCGTGGCGAAAATTGATGATCTCTTTCTGGTCATCGTAGACCGGACTAAAAATAATAATGCCGTCGTCAGTAATTTCAAAAAGGTCGTGTATGGTTACCTCCTGCATAAAAAAATAGTCTGGAAGGAGTAGGTTTAGCTAGCTTAATCATCTCAAGGCTAGCAAGCAATTTAAAAAGTCAGTAACTAGAGATCAATGTTGTACGATTTCATTTTGTTGTACAACGTCTTCCGATCAATGTTGAGTACGCTAGCGGCCTTCGTTTTGTTGTATCCTGTCTTTTCCAGCACGTTGATAATGGCATCTCGTTCGGCTAACTTAGAAACCGACTTTAGGTTTTCGGGTTCGGAAGTGATTTCTTCGGTAGAAAGATCATCGAAATAGGAAGGAGATTTTATCTCTTCAGGCAAGCAATCTAATGTTACTTCAGGGGTTTGAGCTAATAGCACTGATCTCTTTACCACATTGTGTAGCTCCCGCAGGTTGCCGTGCCAGTAGTATTCTTTCATGCGGCGCATGACACTGTCATCAAAGTCTTCTACCGATTTGTTAAGCTCTTGATTGGCTTTTTCTAAAAAACTATCGGCAAATAATTTTATATCAGCTTTCCGCTCCCTCAACGGAGCCAACTCAATTTTAAACTCATTAAACCGGTGATATAGGTCTTCCCTAAATTCCCCCTGCTTTACAGCATCAGATAGATTTTCATTCGTGGCCACAATCAGACGCACATCAATAGGAATATCCTTAGTGCTACCAATCTTTTTAATTTTTCGTTCCTGTATCACCCGCAGAAGCTTGATCTGATTTTCGTACGAGAGGTTACCAATCTCATCTAGGAACAACGTGCCTCCGTTCGCTGCCTCAAAGCTTCCGGTTTTGTCGTTCAATGCTCCGGTAAATGCTCCCTTTACGTGGCCAAATAATTCTGACCCGGCTAAATCCTTGGGCAGAGCTCCGCAGTCAATGGCCACAAAAGGTTTGCCTATGCGGCTACTGTAGTTATGGATTTCGTTGGCGACAAACTCTTTTCCGGTTCCGGTTTCTCCCTGAATAATCACCGACATATCGGTAGGAGCAATCAGGCGAATATGTTTCATTACCTGTTTGGCTTGAGGACTCTCACCAATAATAAAGCGGGTAGACTTCTGCGTTTTTTTTGGCTGTTTGGCTACTTGTTTACTGGCAATGGCCTGCTTTACGGTAAGTAGTAACTCATCGGGGAAAAGCGGTTTGGTTACGTAGTCATATACTCCCAACTTAATGGCTTTCACCGCAATTTTTACGTCGGAGTAGCCCGTAATTACAATAATGGCTGCTTCAGGATTGGTAATTTTTAATTTAGGAATAAGTTCTAGCCCGGTGATATCAGGCAGCTTGAAATCACAAACCAGTAGGTCGTAGGTTTCTTTTTTCGTGATTGATAGTGCTTCGTCTCCGGTGGCTGCGGTAGCAGTAGTAAAACCGTTTTTCGCCAAAAACCTATCAAGCAGCAGTCGGATGTCCTGATCGTCATCTACAATTAAAACTTTACTCATTGACTGAAAGCGAAAAATTGTTATAACAACAATTGGAAAAAATAGCCGTGATGAGGCTAAAGGTAGCTAATTTTTACTTCTGCTAATAGTGCGTAAACAAAAGAATTTGTTTGGAAATTCAAGTTACAGATCAAGGTCAGCTAGCACTTTAGCGATGCTTTTGCGGTCGAATGGTTTAGTAATAGAATGATCTATTCCAAAGGTATCGGACTGAATTTGTCGCAGTAATGTATCGTGGGCACTGATCATGACTACCTTGACATTTGCCAATTTTGCTTTGATAACTGGTACCAGATCATGGCCTAATCCATCAGGCAGGTTGAGGTCTAAAAACACTAAATCGAAGGCCCTTTCGGTGTTCAGTTTGTGCATACCATCGGTCAAATTATAGGCGTGATCGGTTTCGTAGCCCATCTGACGCAGCAAAGTTGCCAGCAAAAAGCATATTTCTTGTTCGTCGTCTAGTATTAGTATGCGCTTTGCTTCCATCAACCCGACTTTTATCTAATGATGCTAAAAAAATTGAAAGGGTCCCTAACATAAACTGATGATAAAAACAGTGCCAAAGCCAAAAATTATTTATCTG
>ERZ1740058.347-NODE-347-length-38400-cov-7.072369_pt1 | contig 38400 bp, 34 predicted proteins | sample MGYA00581745_ERZ1740058 | MGnify/ENA primary metagenome ERZ1740058 (study PRJEB43018, sample SAMN04849742) | marine metagenome | isolation source: floating plastic debris | place: Pacific Ocean | collected 2008-08-30 | study: EMG produced TPA metagenomics assembly... | reverse complement strand
GCGACGCCACTATCTAAATAATGTAGCCGTATACCGTCGGTAGTTACGTAAAGACTTTGCATGGTATAAGGATATTAAGTGAATTTAAAATTATTAATCATACAGATCTGTAAGAAGCAAATTTGGAGAATTTAAGTATTACCTTTGAATAAACCAAGATTAGAATTATTTTTGAAAAGCAGTAATGCTATTGATTTTTTACACGCAAAAGACGCAAGCATCAACACATATGGCTGAAATAATAAGAATGCCCAAAATGAGCGACACCATGGAAGAAGGGGTGATCGCCGCTTGGCATAAAAAGGAAGGTGATGAAATTAAATCTGGAGATATCGTAGCAGAAGTAGAAACCGATAAGGCCACCATGGACTTAGAAGCGTATGAAGGGGGGACTATTCTCTACATTGGCGCTAAAGAAGGAGAGGCTGTTCCGATAGATGGAGTTATGTACATTATTGGAGAAAAAGGGGAAGACTATCAATCTTTACTCAAGGAAGCAGAAACACAAGAAACTACTTCTACCGCTACACAAGAGGAACAACAAGCCACTAATAAAAAAACGGATAGTGACGCCACTTCGCAACCTTCTCAAGACCCCAGTGATATTCCCGCTAGTATTGAGCTCATGCCTAAAATGAGCGATACTATGGAAGAGGGAGTAGTAGTAGCCTGGCACAAAAAGGTAGGCGATAAGGTACAGGCGGGCGACTTGCTGGCAGAGATAGAAACGGATAAGGCAGTAATGGAACTGGAGGCTTACGAAGCGGGTACTATCCTTTACATTGGTGTGGAAGAGGGAGATAGCATTGCGGTAGATGCCGTCTTGTACATTGTGGGAGAACCAGATGCAGACTACAAGGCACTTTTAGCCGCGCACCAAACCTCAGGTAACGGGCAATCTTCTGACGATAAAGCCACCATTCAAAAAGAGAAAACACCCTCCGAAGCCACCACCAAAACTACAGAAAGTAAGAGTAATGGCGTTGCCAGTACTACCGAAGAAGGACGGATCAAAATCTCTCCTCTAGCGCGTCGTATGGCCGAAGAGTTAGGTTATGATATTTCTCAAATTGACGGTACAGGAGAAGAAGGAAGAATCGTAAAACGCGATATAGAAAACTTCCAGCCTGAAAAGAAAAGTACGTCCTCCTCTCCTACTGAACAACCTTCTCAAAAAACCCAACCTTCTACTAGCTATCTGGGTGAAGACTTTGAAGAGGTAAAAGTTTCGCAGATGCGTAAAACCATTGCGCGTCGCTTAGCAGAGAGTAAGTTTACAGCCCCTCATTTCTACCTTACGATAGAAATCAATATGGACAAAACGATTGAGGCACGTAAACAAATGAATACCTACGCACCTACAAAAATCTCTTTTAACGATATTGTCATTAGGGCTACGGCTGCTGCCTTGAAGCAACACCCGCAGGTAAACTCTTCTTGGCAAGGAGATACCATTCGTACCAATCACCAAGTGCATATTGGTGTTGCAGTGGCTGTAGATGAGGGCTTGTTGGTACCAGTGGTGCGTTTTGCCGATACCAAATCGCTTTCACAAATTGCTAGTGAAGTGAAAGACTTGGGAGAAAAAGCACGCAATAAACAACTACAGCCTAGCGATTGGGAAGGTAATACCTTTACCATCTCTAATCTAGGCATGTTTGGGATAGAGGAATTTACAGCCATTATCAATCCGCCAGATGCTTGCATCTTAGCCGTAGGAGGTATTAAGGAGACCGTATTGGTAAAAGACGGAGAAATGGTAGTAGGTAATGTTATGAAAGTTACCCTCTCTTGTGATCATCGTGTGGTAGATGGTGCTACAGGCGCTGCCTTTTTAAAAACCTTGAAAGGTAACCTAGAAGATCCTATTAGGATTTTGGTGTAATATGAGTAAAAGCTGTTCTTGCCTAAAGATTAGGTAAGAACAGCTTCAGAACTATCGCTCATTACTTTACAAGTATTATTTCATACTTTTAGCTGCTGCCAACAATAGTGCTTCTGGTACACGCTCTTTAAAATTTGGGTTGATGTACTCAAACTTGATTGTCCCTTCTTTGTCTAAGAAAAAAACAGAAGGAACAGGTAACAAATCTTTATTACCTCCTCCAGAAGAAGTACTCAAGTCAATTCCATATTCTTTATACTTTTTTAGTACCTCATCGCTTACCTGAAAGGCAATACCAAATTGCTTGGCTGCTTCCATGTCATTGTCCGAGAGGAGCGTGTAAGGTAACTCAAGCTTATCTGTTGTCTTTTTAAGCTCACTCGCCTTATCTGGGCTAATCGCCACGATTTGATAGCCATCTGCACGAAGTTTTTCTTCTAGTTTACCAAGTGCAGCAAGATGTTTATTACAAAAAGGACACCACCCACCACGATAAAAGATTAGAATTGTCTTTTGTTTGGCCACTAATGCCTTGAGGGATTGTTTTTTACCAGCTAGGTCCTCTACCATGAGATCAGGAACTTGTTCACCAATTAGTAGGGGACTTACATCCTCTGGCTTGGTCGGTACAGGCTCTTCCGTTACCTGAACAGGTTGAAAAGAGAATAGCATAAAAGCTAAGCATAGGAAGTAGGGTATTTTCTGCATAAGTATATGAAAGTTTAAGTTTTACTAAAATATGTTTGTAAGGTACATCCTCTTTGTATAAGCAAATGTCTGATGCCTGACAGTATAAGCAATTATTATCATTTTTGTGGTAAAGTTCCTATCTTTATACTGTTCAGATGATAGCACTACATTTTGAAGAAACCTTTATATCCCTTTTTTGTAGATTACGCTATACCTAAAAATGCAAAAGAGGCACTACTTAGACAAAAAGCTAAAGTAATATGGCTTGTAGGGCTTCCCAGCGCTGGTAAAAGTACAATTGCGCAGGGGTTAGAAAAGAAACTCTATCAAGAGGGATTTCTAACACAGCTCCTAGATGGCGATCACCTCCGGACGGGTCTTAGCCAAGATTTAAGCTTCTTAGCGGCAGATCGTATTGAAAATATACGCCGTGTGGCAGAAGTTGCCAAACTTTTTCTGGATTGTGGCGTAGTCACCTTGGCTTCTTTTATTTGCCCTACACACGACCTCCAAACATTGGCGAAGAAAATTATTGGGGAAGAGCATCTCATAGAAGTATTCATTGAGTGCCCACTTGCTGTATGTGAAGCCAGGGATGTAAAAGGGCTGTACGCAAAAGCACGAGCAGGAGAAATCAGTGATTTTACAGGCATCAGTAGCCCTTTTGAGCCACCCACTCATCCTCAGATAGTCATTCATACTGCCGAAGAAAGCCCTGAACAATCCATTGATCGTCTCTATCGTTTAGTAAAACCCTTATTTATCTACTCATGAAAATTGGCTTACTCTCCGATACCCACAGCTTCATGGAAGCTACTATTTTAGAAGTACTACAAGATTGTGATGAAGTATGGCACGCAGGTGATATAGGTGATCTCTCCGTAACCGATCAGCTACAAACCTTACAAATACCTCTGAGAGCGGTTTATGGTAATATAGATAATGCTGCTATCAGACAAACTTTTCCCAAAGATCTTATTTTTGAATGTGGAGGGCTCAAAGTGTGGATGACACACATAGGCGCTTATCCACCTAAGTATACGCCTAAGGTAAGAACAAAGCTCGACGAAATACGCCCCGACCTATTCGTTTGTGGGCATTCTCATATTCTTAAAGTGATTGCCGATAAGCCGAGAAATTTACTCCATCTCAACCCTGGCGCAGCAGGGCATCACGGTTTTCATACGATACGTACTTTATTACTCTTCGATATTATTGAGCACCGCCCTACCAACATGCAAGTAGTAGAACTCGGTAATAGAGGACAGCAGCGTTCGTAAGTTTTTTGTAAAAAAAGGAATCGTTATATTTATCTCGATCGAACGAATAGACTATAATCTCTATGAAGGTAGTATACACTAGTATATTAATGTATATAGGTAGCATTTCATCTTTTTTGGCACAATTCCAAACCCAAGAAGTTGCACTTTCCTATGAGGGCTACAAGGGTACAGCAGAAGTGTGTATGAATTGTCAATCGCTAGCACTAGCCACCAATAAAACCTACTATTGGGTAGAAAATGGGCGTTTGGGGGAGTCAGAAGGTAGATTTAAGGGGCAACTGCTACACGGAAGTCTTGTCTTGTACAAAGATCGTTTTGAAGGAAGAGAAATGTTCTTGGAAGGTAACTACTACACTGGTCTCAAGGATGGGATTATTAAAACCTACCTACCCGAAAGTGTTTTAGATAAAAAAGAACAATATGAAAAAGGTGTGGTACTCTCTCGTGCCTTTTATCGAGGCGAGGAAGAAATAGCAGCCAATACGCTTGTGCGTCAATTTGACTATCAAAAGCATCTTCCTGATAAGAGTCTGCTTACATTTACTTTCTTCGGCCCTCAAAGTAAAATCGTGGCAGCAGGCTATCAGGTATACACTCCTTCCTATTTTTCTAATTTTTATGAGGGTACTTACAAGAAGTTTTTTAAAGATCAAGCAGGGAATGAATACTTGAAAGAGGAAGGGCAATATGTAAAAAACCGTAGACAAGGCAAATGGCAGGTTCATTATGCAGATGGGGTAGTAGCACATCTCACCTACACCCAAGACCTTTTGGTGACAGAAGAGTTCCTTAGGAATGGGCAACCTTTTACAGGTACGGTAAGAGATTTATCGCCCAATAAAACCACTGAAGTGGCCCTTATAGCAGTGAAAGAAGGAAAACGTAACGGTAAAACATTAGATAGTTTTGGGCCAACGCAAGATAAACAGAACAAACCTAACCGTGTAATTACCTATACTGAGGGAAAGGCAGATACATTACTGTCTTTGCAAGATTTTCTCCGTACCCAAACGATTACCCGTACATTAGAAGTAGGCAAACAATGTGATGCACGAGGAGCTGATTTATACATAGACCGTATTCAATATACCTCACAGGGGGCATTGGTTTACTTACATCATTTTTATGACAGTCCCACAGGAGCTACATCACTCATCTATACAGCGCCTCCTGACGATAGCACAAGTTTTAAAGCAATTGAGGTAGCAACAAGGCAACTTTTCCCCTTACAGAAGATATTTGGCCTGCCTGTCACACCAGCTTATCAAATCACTTATAATGGTCAGATTACTAGCTTCGTTTTGTTTTTTCAAGGGATGCGTCCCATACACAAACACCTCAGTTTTATAGAAAGTCGGATCAATGAGTTGCGTACTACTAATGAACAGCAGGCTGGTACCAGCGCGTGGGGCTGTTATGAAATATTACTCGAATGACCAAGGCTTCTGCTACTTTTTTATTATTTTCAAAAGGCTTCTTAAATTTATATTCGTGAAAAGATTATTTTTCCTCATTATTGGTGTTGCTTTCATTCTCTACATTAGTGCTGTTTCTTGGTTGCTTTTTAGACAAGATGAGATCATTTTTAGTGTACAAGCAGAAAAGAGTAGCGTACAACTCCCCCATCGCAAGATAGAGTTCAAAAATAGAGAAGATGTACTAGCAGGATGTATCATTCCTGCAGTAGGTGAACGTAAACAATGGGTCATTTTTTGCCATGGTGCCGAGACTACTTTATATGCCAAGGGGCACCAAGCACGTTATAATACTTGGCATAAGCTCAATCTGAACGTACTGACTTTTGATTACCTGGGATATGGTAAAAGCCAAGGAGAACCTAGTGAGCTAGGCATGTATGAATCGGCTAGAGCAGCCTATCACTATCTCAGTAATGTAGAACTTGTAGACGAATCAGATATCATCATCTATGGAGAGGGATTAGGAGTGTCTGTTGCTTTAGACTTAGCTAGACAAGTAAACGTGGCAGGTGTTGTATTAGAAAATGGCATTACCTCACTCATAGATTTGTGCCAAGAGACATATCCTTTAATGCCTATGCATTTAATCTTTAAAAGTACTTTTGATGCAAGGACGCGTATTAATGCAGTAGTGGCGCCAAAGTTATTTATCTATGCCTCTGATAATCAAAAAATTGCCTCTATTCATACACAGCAACTTTACGATATTTCTCTTCAACCTAAAGCCATTAAGTTCGTTGAAGGTGGCCACCACGACGCTATCAGTCGTGATTCGCTCAACTATCAGCGTATCCTACGTACTTTTCTACAAACTATACGCTGGAAGTAGTAGCACTAAGAGCTTTTTTCTTTGGCTTCTGTAGTAACAGACTTTTTAGGTTTATCTTGTGCAGGTGTAGGAAGGAAGCTTCTCAGTATTGCTTCTATTTTGTTTATAATGTCTCGTTTTTCTTCACTAGGTGCATAGGTATAGCCTTCTATATAGTATATTTTGTCTCGTCGCTCATCTACGAAAGCATACCCCAAAAAGGGCCCTCCTTTAGATTTATCTGCCCAAGCCCATAGGCCTCTGTACTCTACTATAAAGTAGTCTTTTACGGGCATTAAACGAGCGGCAATGGGAAGTTCTACTTGTATATCCATAAAAGCGCTATCTCTTTTGGGGTTATTCACATAGCGACGTCCTAATGACCGCCGCCAAGCAACGATACTGTCGACTGAAAAGTCAGACTCCGAAGTGTAAGGTTTAGCCGCCATGAATATATTTTGATAGCTTCTCGGGCTTTTTTCGCCTATCCACAAGAAGTTACTATTTTCTTTAACCTTCACATATCCTGCTGGTACTTTTAGTCCAATATCGAATTTTTTTCTAAATTTCTTTGCAAGCACTTTACTGCTATCATCCATGCGCAATGTTTTCTCAATTCGCTTGATTTCTACATCATGAAAAAAGCTGTATATCTTCGTTTTGTGCTTAATCAGATTATCAATCAGCCGCTTATCGGTAGCGCCATACAAAAACATCATTTTCTGATCTTTTGCGTATTGATTCTCTCTGGTGTACATGTACAGGTTAGGATCTACTTTGATTTGTTCTATAGATTTTTTACTATAAAATTCTTGCATCTTACGCCCTGCCGTACTTTGATCTTCAAAAGAAGTAACAAAGATGATGTTGCGGTGCTTGCGAATAAAGCCCGAAAAATTTTTAGGATGCATGTAGAGTAAGTCAAAACGTGGCTCCTGTTGTGGGAGTCCCTCGATGGGCTCTTCTAAAATTTTACGTAAGGTGATGCCTGTCTCGGTAGTCCACTTGGTAGAATCCATCACCACCATAATCTCTGCGTTCCCACCTACACTAGGTACTCTATTACTTGTATAGTCTGATAACTCACAGCCTGCTAAACAGCCAAGTAGAAGGCATAAGGCAATGGTTATTTTCAAAGATAATACTCTCATTTAGCTTAACTTAGACAATCATTAATAAGGTGAATAAGTAAAACACCTTATACATATAATGGTATTCGCAGTGAAAAGGTTTTTCTCTTAAAAATACTGGTTTAACCCACGCGTATTTTCTGTCCTGTTACGAGTAGATTTCCTTTCAAATGAGGATTGAGCTTTCTTAGTTTTTCTACTGAAAGGTTTTTATATCGCTGGCTAATATTCCAGAGCGTATCTCCTGGCTGTACTACGTGGTAAGCAGGTGATGAAACCACTTTCTTCTGAGTAGTAGCTACCTTCGTCTTAGGTGCTTCCTTCCAGATTACCAAACGTTGATTCACATATACTACGTCAGAAGTGAGTTTATTCCAATTCTTCAGGTTGAGTACACTTACACCGTACCTCTGGGCAATAAGACTGAGAAACTCACCATAGCGTACACGGTGAATCACTTTTTGCTTACCATCTACGTTGGTTACAGGCGTGTAAGCCGCATAAGAAACAGGATGTACATTCTGATTTTTAGCAGCCGCTAAAATCTCTTTTCTGTTGGCTACAATCTTTTCTTTCTCCTCAGCAGGAATACGCAAAGGGTATTTTTTCATGTAGTAGGGAACAATATTTTTCTTGAGATGGGGATTTAAATCTTGCAATGTCCCGAAAGGAATCCCTGTTTCTTTTGAGAAGGCCATCAAGTTTACATATTGACTCACCTGAATCGTATCAGAAGGAATATAAGCCAAAGTCTTATCTGGTGGAGGTACAAAATGCTCGTCAGTATGATTCATCACATAGTTGATTGCAATGAACATTGGCACATAATTGCGTGTCTCTCTAGGTAAGTAGTAATAAATTTCCCAGAAGGTAGTCTTATTACCTGATCTACGAATAGCACGTTGTACATTACCTGGCCCACAATTGTAAGCAGCCAAGGCCAAATGCCAGTCGCCAAACATTTTATGTAAATACTTGAGGTAGCGACAAGCGGCGTCTGTAGATTCGTAAGGATCCATACGCTCATCAATGTAGCCATCTTGGTACAAGCCATATTGTCGTCCTGTTGAGGGAATAAATTGCCATAGTCCCATCGCTGCTGCCCAAGAGCGGATACGAGGAATTAAAGCAGACTCTACGATAGAAAGGTATTTGATTTCATCTGGCAGTCCGTGCTTAGCGAGGGCTTCTTCAAAAATAGGGAAGTAACGCTCCTTACGCATCATAAATAGGCGCGTCTGCTCACGATCTTTTACCAAATAACGTTGAATATGCTTTCTTACTACACTATGGTAGGGTAGCTTAATATCTTTTTCAAGGCAAGCCAGTCTTTCCTTGATAAGCGACTCGTGTACTTGTGGAACGTAGTTCTCTAGTAGTTTTTGGGTATTGGTATCTTCTAGTGGTTGTGTATCTGCCTCTGTAGGTGCTGCATTTTGCGCTAGAGAGAGCGAGGGTAGTTGTATTGTCAACAGACAAATAAAAATGTATTTAAATAATTGCTTCATAGACCTGTAGAGCACTTATGTGGATTGATTTGAAAGAAAATTATCGTATCACTATGTAGCCGACTAAAGATACGGAACGCTTTTTAGTTAGCCAAATAATTGCCTATTAAAACGCCTTTTCCTTCATAATTGATCCCATTTTACTAATTTTATTTGTAAGTGCCTCTTTACCAGTCTGCTTAATTTTCACCTTCTACCCTCACAAGCTGTACTGAAACGACCTAGTCTGCTTCTTTCTTTGGTTGTTCTTTTACTACCAACTGAAGGGAATCACTGCGCGACAATGTATCGCTCACTAAAGACACTTCCTTTACTGCTAAGGTATCTGTTTCTGATAATCGTGCCATTTTGGCGAGGGTGGGTATCCATACTTCGTAGGTTTTACCCTCTCTTACTGTTAGCCTATTAGCTTTTAGCCAAGGGTTATGTCTTTGTAGCGTCTTCAAGGAAAGACCATACTGGCTAGCAAAGTCTGCTAGGTTATGAATGGTGCTGTCTACCGTTATTTTTCTATAATGTGGATACGCATAAGGCTGCACGTCTGTCAAATCGTACTTCGCTAAGTTTTCATACACTTGCTTAAAAGCAACTGCTTTGTATACATAGCGAGCCGTCTCAGGATTTAGGAATAGGTCGTAGTAAGAGTCTACACCACTGGCACGCAAGGTGTACTGTATGCCTCCTATGCCCATATTGTAAGAAGCTGCTACGTTTGTCCAGTTTTTTAAATACTTATAAGAGTAGCGCAGGTAATAAGCAGCCGCATAAGTAGCTTTAATGGGATGATAGCGCTCATCAATTTCGTTGTTGATCTCCAGCCCTGCAGTACGTGCTGCACTCGGCATCAATTGCCAAAAGCCCGCTGCACCTGCTGGCGATACCACATTCGTTAGATTACTTTCTATAACCGCCAAGTACTTAAAATCGACGGGGATGTCTTTCTCTTTCAAAATTTGCTCGAAGAGGGGGAGCCAATAGTGAGCTTTACTTACCGTTTGTGTAGCGCCTTGCTTCCAATAAGTAGCCAAGTGTAGCTCCCATTGAAGCTTGCTAGCAATATTTTTCTTTTCGGTTGGTACGCGCTCTCCTGCAAAGTAAACTTCACTTGAAGAAGGCTTCTCTACCATATTATTATTTTTTGTTAAGTATACTTGGTGTGCTACCTCCGACTTATATTGTAGTTCATACTTTTGCGATAGTTTTGCATACACCGCATAGCCTACAAAAAAGATAACAACCATCAACAACAATGAAATCTGTAAATTTCTCAAAACAATTACTATTTGGTAAAACATAGCAGGTGCTTTCCACAGTTAGAAATCAATCTGTAGCACTCTGTAAATCAATATATTATATTAGAAATTGGGTTGTAGAAGGTATTTAGAGTAAAAATCGTCAATTACTTTTACGGCGTCTTCTGCCGTATCTACAATGCTAAATAAGTGTAGGTCTTCTGGATTCACGTTTTTTTCACGTGTCAGCAATTCCTCTTTGATCCAATCCACCAAGCCGCTCCAAAACGATCTTCCAACAAGAACGATTGGGAAACGTCCTATCTTTTTGGTTTGAATAAGCGTAAGTGCTTCAAAGAGTTCGTCTAGCGTGCCAAATCCACCAGGCATTACTACAAACCCTTGTGCGTATTTGACAAACATCACTTTTCGTACAAAAAAGTAGTCGAACATAATAAGCTTGTCTGGATCGATATAGATGTTGCCGTTCTGTTCGAAAGGTAGTATAATGTTAAGTCCAACGGATTTCCCTCCTTGCTCGCGGGCACCTTTGTTACCTGCTTCCATAATACCAGGCCCTCCTCCTGTAATGACTCCGTAGCCGTGCCTTACAAGTTTACCTGCTATCTCCTCCGCTATTTTATAGTATTTATGATCGGGTTTGGTACGGGCAGAGCCAAAAATAGATACACAAGGCCCTATTTTTGCCATTTTTTCAAAGCCGTTTACAAACTCAGCCATCACCTTGAAGATCACCCAAGAGTTAGCACTCTTGATCTCGCTCCAATCTCTGTTTTTAAAAGCTTTGATGATCTTGTGTTCGTCGTCTATGTCAATCTTCTCTTCCGCCATAATTTTCGTTCTTTAAAATTGTAAATTTCCAACATACTCTTTGGTCTCTCTACACTTTGACAGAATTCTATTTTTACCTGAATTCTTTTTACTTAAAGCATTATTTTTCGAACGGTTGCAAATATATTATACTATATACACATTGTCAAATATATTTATGAAAAAATATATCAAAACCTGATTTAAGGTACTTGACGTGCATTTTACAAGTCCATAACTTTTAATGTAAGCCATTTGTTTTGAAACCAAAAATTGTACTTTAGCAAGAAAAGTCTTACTTCTCTAAGGCTGCCGCTAGTTGGTAGAGCCAAGTGATGGTCACTTCTAGTACTAAGTCGTTTTTTACTTTCTTACCACCAGCCAACAAGGCTAAAGTAAGTTGATCATTGTAGGCAATCAGCGTACTGAACATAAATTCAATTTGTTGATGCTTTTGCCAGAAGGGATAGAAGCGCTCTTCAAAGAAAGCCTTGGCTAAAGAGGCTTTATTGGCTATTAAAAGGTACTTTTCAGCCGCTTCAGTATTTACTTCTACTACAGGCGCTTTCTCCAAGCGATCAGGGGTAGTGGCGTACCCTTTTGGAACAATTTGGAGCTGTAGGTGATGTTTATTTTTGAACGGGATACTCACTACCAAGTACTTAAACCGATTGCGTATGGTCTTTTCGATAAGTAGGTTTCTTCCACTAAACGCTCCTACAAGTTTGGGGAGTACTTCATTGCCCACTTTTCTAGTGGTATCTAGCTGTAAGTTTAGTTGCTCGTTTAAGCGTTCAAACTGTTGTACCGTCTTTTTACTTTCTCGAATGGCCGTAAGCCTTACGTAAAAAATAGCTGCAATAATACCTAGTACGACAATAAAAGCAAGAATTTTAAGTAATAGCATCTTTTTCGTTTTGGCAAAGATAAGGAAAGATTTGACAGACTATACTAGCCAAAAGTAGCTGCACAAATTTATATTTTTTTATAACTACTGTGACCTTCTCGTTACTTCTCAAGTCTTTACTACAGAAGGTTGACCTTAATTAATCACTATTTACTCAAAACATTTATAAATCTATGTCTAACACACTTCGATTTCTTATATTAATAGCCTGTTTATGCAATCTATTTGCCTGTCAGGAAAAGAGGAAGACCTACCGCTTGACGCTGAAGAGCCTTTCACTACGGAAGTTGTTTTAGGACAGCCCACCATTGTAGACTTACATACCACCTCTGGAAGAACCGCTGAGGAAGTGAGTTTTCAAACGGTTAGCCCTGAGGCAGAGATTGTTGGCGATCATTTTTTACTTTTTACACCACAAGCCTCTACAGAAACCGTAGTATACAAAGCTTGTGAGCAAGAAGATTGTCAAAGTTATACAATTCATCTGCGCAATGTCGATAACACAGACTGTAAAGTGTTTGTGGTTCCTGATACAGTATTTACAGGTGATGCTTCAGAGGTGCTCATTGATGTATTGAAGAATGACATCCTTTGTGATAACGACCAGCGCCCTAAGATTGATATTGTACTTCCACCTGTGCGCGGTACGGCTTCTGTAGTAGAGGGTACTTCAGAGATTTTATACGTCAAAAATGCTGACTTTGACCAGGCTGATCGGTTGGTGTATCGTATACAACGAAAGGGGATAAAGCGTTTCGCGTTAGTATATATCCTTGCTGGAGAAGATCCACGTGTTGTTGATCCAGCATGTGAGGTACGTGTAGAAGACGATTACATAACATTGGTTAGCGATACTATCAGCAATGGCATGGTGACAGTCACTCCATTGCTAAACGACAATATCTGTAATACATCTGCGGAACTACAAATTGTTCGCCAGCCAAACGTAGGTAAAGTCACTATACACAATAACCAATTTGTTGACTATGTTTTACCTCGTGAAGGTTTTCAGGGGGAAGTTTCTTTGCAATACAGGGTCTATCAACCTAACGAAATCAATGAAGAGGCCAGCATTATACTAGACTTTAATTAACATATCTTCTGGCTTATACCTAAGCGCATGGCCTTTTTGAGGCCATGTGCTATGTTATTCGTCTATAATCCGTGTAAATAAAGGGGTCTAAAGTACGAAAGCTCTTTACGCTGCATATTACACAAGATAGAGAAGAAGCAAAAGGTAACTTCGGATTTTCAGCATCACCTTCAAGAGAGAAAGCCTTTGCAAAAAATTTTTAGCTAAGGAGTACTGAATCGTTAAAATCCTCTTTTTACTTCTTTAAATGACAATGAGTAAGGGTTTGACAAGTCGTAGAAGCCAGAGATACCTGTAAAAGTTTATATTTTTTTACAAGTACTGTGACCTTTTCATTACTTCCTGAGTCTTTACCATAGAAGGGCTTTCTGATTGATTATTATTCACCTATTAAACACTTAGTAAACTCATGTCAAAAACACCTCAGTACTTTATCTTACGCACCTATCAACAAGAAGACTTATCGCTTATATCTTGCTTTATAAGCACCTTCAGGGAAAAGTTTTTTTACAGTCCAAGGTCTATCAACCTAACAAAATCAATTATGAAGCCAGCACTCTACTAACTAATTATACCTTATGGCTTATGCATAAGAACATGGCCTTTTTGAGGTCATGTTCTGTATTATTTGTATATGAGCTAGGTAAATGAATTACATGACTAACGCAGAGATTATAAAAGGTTGCCGACATCATCGACCTGAAGCACAAAAGGCCCTTTACGATACCTATGCTCATCGACTGATGGGGATATGTGTGCGTTATGCTCGGGATAGAGAAGAAGCAAAAGATATTTTTCAAGAAGCGTTTATGAAGATTTTTAAGCATATTCATCAGATAAGAAAGATACAATCACTAGAAGGTTGGTTGAAACGTGTGACAATCAATGTGGCGATTACCTATTGTAATAAACACAAAGTATGGCAGCAATTTATTAGTGATGAACACCTCGATGACCAAGGTGAAGTCAAGGATTACCTACGTGTTGTGAATAGTTTGACCAGTGAAGATTTATTAATGCTTCTAGAGCAGCTTCCCTACAACTACCGCACTGTTTTCAATCTATATGTAATAGAGGAGTATACACACAAAGAAATTGCCCAAGCACTTTCTATTTCAGTAAGCAACTCCAAAATGCTGCTAATGAGAGCGAAACAGAAATTGATGCAATTGTTCAATCAGATAATCGAAAACGATCGTTATGAGCAAAAGACAGGATCATAAGCCTTGGGAGGCACTTGTCAAAGAAAAACTGCAAGGGCTTGAGGTAACACCCGAAGCTACTGCTTGGACAAATATAGCAGGCCAGTTGTCTTCACATACGCTTGCCACCTCTATTTCGTCATCAGTGGGTATCCTTTATCAAGCGGCTACTTTAAGCACCACTTTAGCTATTTGTACCTTCTTGACACTCTATATGAGCTCTCCTACCCTTTTTTCAAGTAAAACAATTAGTGATAAAGACACCACCATCACGCAAGGATATACCTCTAAACAGTCTAATCGTTTACCTTACTTTGATAGTCTAATAGCCAAATATCTACCTAGCAGTATACCCACTACCACTGAGGATACAAGCACGCAGCTACCCTCCAATACACCAAAAATCTATATTGATGATTCAACTGAAAAGAAGGACGCTTACTCAATAACTTCTAAAATACGTTTGCCTGAGGCTTCAGAAATGATGGTAAAACCTAATGTCCTCGAGAAAACGCAGGATACGCTTTCACAAAAAAATCTTATTTCAGACAAGAAAAATACGCTTCTCTCCTCTTCTCCTTTCTATGAAGAACCCTCTCTTGAAGAGGATACAAAAGGGTATAACCATCAGGTATTTGTCGATTCCTTATCAGAGGAAAATGATTTATTAAAAAAGACTGCTTTGCAGCATCCATCAGTGATAACTACTGACAACTTACTACCCTCTTTCCCTATCCACTTCACCCCCTATGCTCTTATCCCTTTAAGCGAAGCTAGCCCATATGTAGTGTTGGATTCCTTACAACATGATTCCGATGCTTTTGCAAAAATTTTCCAGCCAGCCCTTTGGGGATTTGATTTTTTTGCCGCGCCTACTGCTTATCGAGCGGAGTATCAACTTGACGATCCGCTTGCGGAAGGTGGTGAGCAGTTGGCTGTACTAAGTAGTTGGGGTAGTACCATAGGCGTGCGTGTAGATAAGATCACTGGGAAACGGGTAAGCTTATCGGGAAGTGCTGAAGTAGGTCATTTTAGAACAGAATATAACAGTGAGCAAACAACTGTTATACAAATAGATAGTGCGCAATTCAATAGTATTACTCTGAATTACAATAATCAGTTACGCGTGATGCAAATAAGCCTTACGATGGGAGGTGCTTACCACCTTCTCCAAGGAACGCATCAAGTGAAAGTCTATGGTGGACTTGGCTATCACCTTAGCCACTGGAGAGAACAAGAACAAATAACAGAGGCTATCACCAGTGAGAGTAGTCATCACAGTCATTTTTCAGGAAGCTTCGCTTTAGAAGTGAGCCGCCAGCTTCTTCCACATATTCGCTTGTATGCTGTACCTTACTACAGGAGAAGCTTTTACACATTTTCTCCAGAACTTGCAGCCCTACGAGAACTAGGGCTGCGTGTAGGAGTTGGTATCAACTATTTTTAATGTGATTGTATCAAGCACTTAAGATATTGAGACTTTTTGGCTTAATAGCTACTTCTAGTCTCTCTCCAAAGGTAAAATTCTCACCGTCTAAGTGGCTAGCACCTGCTTTTTTTCGCTCTAGTACTACCTTTTTGGTACGAAAAGATTGGTAATAAGGCATTTTGGGTAGCGATTTTGTAAATAATCCCAATCCTACCGAAGGCATTTGCCACTTTGGAAAAGGTGCTAGTAGGCAAACATCTAACAAGCCGTCTTTTATATTGGCTTGTGGGGCTATATAGGCATCGTTACCATACTGAGAAGCATTAGCAAACGTTACCGAAAAGGCTTTCATCTCCATTTCGTGCTCATCAGTCTTAATGTAGTAATCTTCGGGTTGAAAGTTAAAAAAGGCCTTTAAGGTACTTTTCACATAGGTAGAAAAGCCTCTGCTTCCCGATTGTGCAAAGAGCGCACTCACATAGGCGTCAAAACCTACCCCAGAGGTACACAAAAAAGGCTGATTATTGACCATACAGGTATCGATGCGTACCGTATGTTGTTTATTAATAAGCTTGATAGCCCGATCTGCTCTCAAGGGAATTTTGAGGTGACGTGCCAAACCATTTCCTGAACCTAGCGGAAGTACGCCTAGCGTTTTATCGGTACCAATAAGGGCTTGTGCCACTTCATTGATAGTACCATCACCTCCAACGGCTATTATGTAGTCTTTATTATTTTTTATGGCTTGTCGGGTGAGCTCAGTAGCGTGATGTTCACGCTCGGTAAAGACCAACTCTACGTCAAAGTGTTCATTATCTATGTGTCGGTCGATAAGTTTACCAACAGAGTCTTTCGATTTTCCTCCAGAAATAGGATTAATAACAAAGAGGGCTTTCTTTTTTTTGATTTCCATAGCTAAAAATAAAATAACAATTATTTAACAATTAATTAACATCAAAACGGGATTGCAAATAAAATAAAAAAATTTGAGTTAATAAAATGTTAAGCTGGTTTTATAATGTCCAAATTCTCAACCCGTTATTGAATAGAAAAGTTTAGAGAGACTTCCCACTTCTTAGTTCAATTGAGCTGTATACTGGTTGGCTTTTGTAAAAAATTATTTTACTTTACACACCCTATTCATCCAACTATGTGTACGACTATGCTTACAGATTTTCAAAAAAAGAAAATAGCACGTTTATTTCAGTTTTACGATGCCAACGGTAACGGGGTCATTGAAGCAGAAGATATTGACGAAATTGCCCAGCAGTTCGGGCAAGAGTTTGGTTGGGCGATTGCCTCACCAGAAGACAGGAAGTTTCGGGCTACCTTTAAGCAATTCTGGAGAAAATTGATTATGTCTGTGGATAGTAATGACGACCAGAAGGTAAACTTAGAAGAGTTTTATGCTGCCTATGAGGCCAGCCTTTCTAGTGAAGAAAACTACGAAACTTTGGTACGTCCTTTTTTGGACAATCTCTTTCCTGTGATTGACAGTGATAACGACGGCGCTTGGAGTAAAGATGATTTTATCAAATTCTATAGGGGCTTTCGTAGCTCTTCAGAAGCCGCAGAAAGAAACTTTAAGCGCCTAGATTTGAACAGTGATGGTGTATTGTCTAAAGAAGAGATCTACCTACATTTTCACGATTTCCATATGAGTCAAGATGAACAGGTAGCGGGGACTGTCTTTTTTGGAGAGTTATAAACTTAATAAGCGTGTTTACTTGTGTAAACTTCTTGGGAACTTTTCATTTTTTAGGAAAAGACGTTAGTTCCTCACAAACAACCACTTTACGCCTTCGTACAAACCAACAAATACAACCCCTAATACCCCCTTCTTCTTTTTTTCAGTTAAGGTAATACTGATAGTTGCAAAAGTACTGAGATGTTCTAGACGCTCTATGGTTCCTTTTAACAATTCTATTTCAGTAGTTAAGCGCTGAAGTTCTTTTTCTACCAGTAGCGTTGCTTCTACGTCTTCTGCTTTTTTTAGCAGTTCTAAGTAGCGATTGCGCGTTTTCTCTGCATTTTCCAAGCGAATCTGAGCATCAGCATACTGATCGGTTACATCCTCTGCCTTTCTTGTTAAGTTTTTTGCCTCGCCTAGTTGCTTAATCTCCTCTAAGGCGGCGTCAATACTTTCAGCTTCTACTCTTAGTACAGCCCTTTGAGTACCTAGCTCTAAAGCATACCCTTCATACTTATTTGCAATGGTTTCTAAGGTCTTAGCTGTTGAATCGGGCGATACACAGACCAAAGTCAAGTAAGCCGAAGAGATAATGCGTTGCGGTACTTTCTTGAGTTGGTTTTCTTTTTTAAGCGTTGACTGCCCTCCACGTTTTCTATACTTTGCAGTACTGTCACAGGCAATTATGAGAAACAACACTAATGCTATATAAATACCTGTAAGGGATGATAGGCGGAAGTCTGATTTCGTTTTCATAGATTCTCTTTTATTGAATATATAAAAAAATGGTAATACATAAAATCTCTTGATAAATAGCTTTACTGAGGGTATTTCTAAAGAGCCTTTTATATTATTCAAACTATTTTTAACTATATTGGCTATCTAAAAGCAAGTAATCAATAGGTATATGAAAGAACCAGCAGGATCTTCAAAACGTAAAAGAAAAAAAACGATTTCATACTACTTTAGGGTAGACTTTACCACTATCCAAGGGCGACTCACTGCTGGCTTTCTCTCTATGGCGGTGCTTTTCTTTTTATTGGTAAGTGGCACCAACTATCAGTGGCAATTGATGACCAATAACAGAGAGTACGTACTGGATAAGCTCCGCCCTATCAAGTTTTTTAGCGTAGAAGTGCTCGATAAAGTAAACGAAACCCAAGTAGTATTTGAGAAAGCATTGCTATTTGAGAATGATAAGGAACAGTATATGAGCGAGTATGATGCCATTTGGCTGAACGAGGTAAAGGCTAATCGAGATTCCTTAGAAAAATACGTGAACCGCCTCAATGACAATAATGCTACCGTCTTGTTCTCCAAGCTCGACAATCAAATCGCTAACCTTCGTAAAGAATATAACCAAGCCCAAAAGCTCTACAGCAACCGAAATAACTTTTTAGGCGTAACGGATGTCAATGCCTATTTACGTACCTATTTACAAAGTACTATTGTACCGCTGGTAACCGATCTTGAGAAGAACATCCAAGACATTACGATACTAATTGATAACTTAGAAGAGAAGAAAGATCAGCAGTACGCTGATTTGGACTATTGGCGTCCTTGGATTGTTTTTGTCCAGTTTATGTTGGCCAGTATCATTGCTGCTATCATCGGTTCAGCACTTATTTTGAATATATTCAAACGTATTCGTTTACTTAGAGATAACCTGAAAATTTTAGCTGCAGGTAACATCCCTAAAGATATTCAAGAAAGTGGTGATGAACTCAATACACTTATCAGAGCCATTAATGAGTTAACGTACAACTTACAAGTTATTAAAGATTTTGCTCTAGACGTGGGGAACGGCCGATTCGATACGGAAGTATCAGTTTTTAACCAAGAAGGAGAGCTAGGAAAATCACTCTCAGAAATGCGACAGAGTTTAAAACTTGTATATGAAGAAGAAAGTCGCCGCATTTGGGCTACAGAAGGAATCACAAAATTTTCTAACATACTTAGAAATTATAATGACAACATTGCGCTCCTTTCCAAGGAAATCATTTCTAATGTAGTAAAGTACTTAGAGATTAACCAAGGAGGGTTATTTTTACTCAATCAGCCAGAAGACCAACCTCCCTTTCTAGAGCTAAAAGCAATGTATGCTTTCGACAAACACAAGCTTAATGAAAAAGAGATTCAACTAGGAGAAGGCCTTCTTGGGCAAGCTTTCTTAGAAGGAGAAGTAGTACACATTAAAAAGCTACCCGACACTTATGCTGAAGTTACTTCTGGCTTAGGGAATGCCCATCCTAAAAGCTTGCTACTAATTCCACTTGCCTACAACGATGAAACCATCGGTATGATGGAGTTGGCGAGCTTTGGCGACTTCAAAGAGTACCAAATTACTTTTTTACAAAACCTGGCAGAAGTCATCGCTGCTACCATCGTAACGGTTGTCTCCAACGATAGTACAAGAAAGCTACTAGAAGAATCACAAACCAAAACGGAGGCCATTAAACTGCAGGAAGAGCAACTACGCCAAAACGCAGAGGAGCTTGTAGCCACCCAAGAAGACCTCGCACATAATCTCAAGAAAGTAGAGCGTGAAATGCGTAAGCTACACGCGATTATCGACTACATGGCGTATGCCGTCATGGTGTATAATGACAAGGGGATGATCGAACTCATTGATAAAGATACAGCCTATCTATTTGGCTACAGTGAGGAAGAAATGGTAGGAAAAAACATCAATGCGCTCTTCGTAGGCTCAGACAACGACAGCCGTAGAGGTGTAGGCGATAGCCTTACCCATACATTTGCCGATACCCAACTGGTAGAAGAGGCACGTAAAGTGATAGGTATCCGTAAAGATGGAAGTAAATTTCAGATTCAGATTAACCTTAAAAAAATGGAGTGGAATAGAGATGCGCTTTTCATTGCTACCTTCTCGCCTAACTAAGCAAATGATACTATAACTTATGTTTCTCTTTGAGATAACTCAAAAACGCTTCTAAAGTATCTTCTAGCATACTATATACCTCTTCGAAGTGCCCCATATTACCGTGGTAAGGATCTGGTACTTCCTCGCCAGTATTGCTAGGATCAAACTGACGAATAAGTATTACCTCTTTGGCTTCTTGCGTACTAGGGCGTACTTTTAGTATGTTTTCTATATTACTTTTATCGGCTGCTAGGATATAATCAAAGGTTTCAAAGTCTTCTGCTTGAATTTGACGTGCTTCATGCGTTAAAGTAATTCCTTTATTAGTCAGTACTTTACGTGTTCTATAATCAGCCAGTTCTCCCAAGTGATAAGTAGAGGTGCCTGCTGAGTCTACATATACTTTATCCTGTAAATCTTGCTCTTCAAGCATATGTCTTAAGATGCCCTCTGCCATAGGAGATCGGCAGATGTTACCAAGGCAAACAAAAAGTACACGTATCATAGACAGCTAATTTGCATAAAGGTATAAAACTTTTCGTTAATTCGATAGTATTTTTGATCACTTCGCCATATATTCCTGTAATGATGTATAAGCTATATTTACAATTGTATAGAAGACGCTTTATAGCAATTTTAATAATCGCTTGTATGCTAGCGAGTTGTCAAAAAGACAAAGAAAACGTAAATATACTTAATGAAGAGAAAATGGTAGCTATTATGGTAGACATCCACCTTACAGAAGCACAAGTTCCTTACTTGGCAATAAAAGATGAGGATACCCTGAGAGCCGTTTTTCACGAATTAAAAAGAGGGGTCTTTAAAAAACATGGCACCGATTCTTCTACCTTTTATAAGAGTTATGATTATTATCTAAATAACTTAGAAGAAATGCAATCGATCTACGAGGTAGTGTTGGATAGTCTTACCTCCAAAGAAGCAAGCCTAGACATCGACAGACCCATTGTGGATTCGTTAGAAAAGAAAAAAGTAGTAATTCCCCGTAAACGCAATCTTAAAAAGGCCAAGAAAGACTCGACAGATAAGCAAGTTGTTTACTAGAGTAATGAATAAAACAATGTAAAATTATGCAAACGCGACTGAGTTGTTTAATTGTAGATGATAGCAATGTAAACCTACTACTGATTAGCAAGTTCGTAGAAAAAACTGACTTTTTAGAGCTTAAAGAAACCTTTACCAATCCCATCGACGCTTTTAGCTACCTGCAGGAAAATAAGGTAGATATCCTTTTACTTGATATTGAGATGCCTGAAATGTCAGGCTTAGACCTGCTCAAGGCGCTGAATACACCGCCTGTCACTATTCTCATTACTTCCAAAAAAGAATTTGCCCTAGAAGCTTACGACCTTGATGTAGTCGATTATATCGTGAAGCCTCCAGACTATGCACGCTTTTTAAAATCTGTATCTAAAGCACAGCAAGTAATCCAAAATAGGCAAAGCAGCGCTGCTACTTCAAGTAAGCAAGAAGAAGACATCTTTGTAAAGGTAGAACAAAAGCTTATTCGCTTAAAGCCTAGAGAGATTACCTACATAGAGGCGCTTTCAGATTACATATTGATTCATACCCTCGAGGGCAGACAATATATTGTGTATTCTAGTATGAAAACCTTTGAAGAAAAGCTCAAAAATTTAGGTTTCGACTACTTTTTACGGATTCATCGTTCGCATATTATTAACATGCAGCACATTGAGCTACTCGAACACGAAAGCGTAGTCATCAAAGGAAAGTACTTGTCTATCGGTAAAACCTACCGAGAAGCTTTTATGCAGCAAATCAAGAAACTATAGCACTGGGCTATGAAAAGAATCATCACCTTTCTCGTCGTTGTTAGTTTACTACTCATTGCTTTTTTCCAGTACCAGCAATACCGTCGTTTTCATCCTCCTAAAGCGTATGACTACGCTACAGACATCCAGAAAATTGACGTTAACTACCACGATGCCGCTTTGGTAGAGGCTTACTTCGAAAAGGCCTACGAGATAGGTAGTTTCGCTAGACAGGCTTGGTTCAACCATCGAATTGATGTACGCTTTCCAGATGAGTCTGATACCCATAGCATGCAGGCCGCCCATCGTTACAAACAACTTGTCGCACACGTACAACATATGGAAGCCAAGCTAAAGCAGTCCTTACGTTTAAAGCAACAAGGCTTTGATAATATCGCCATTGCGTTGATTGAGAAAAAAGGTATTAGTCCAAAAGCCTACAAGTTTGTAAAATATTTCAAAGATACCACCTTACAAGTAGGCGATGAGAATGCGAGTGTTTGGGCACTTCAGCAGTTGCTCAATCAAAAAGGGGATACAATTAGAATAGATGGGGTGTACAGCGATGATACAGAAGCGGCTGTTCGCGTATTTCAAAAGAAAAATGGGCTTTACCCTTCGGGTATTGCAGATGAAACTACACTTCAAACTTTACTGCAATGAGTGATGACCTCAACGATAAGTTTTCTAAAGTAGACGTATTCTTCGAGATGTTCGAAGAGATGCTCGAAAGACAAAATAAATATGTCAGAAGGCTCATAGAGAAAGAACTAGAAGAACTTAAACAGACTTTCAGCGATCAGCACCCGCTGCGAGAAGTAGTGGTACCTGCCATCGACGAACGCATTGTAAAAATAAAGGCCGAACTCAACGATGTTTCTGGTGATACCATCGTCAAAGCCATTAGAAAGCAAATCAAAGAGTCGCAGTCTGACATGATCGACGCCCTCTTCCCTATCATTGGGAAGCTTATCAAAAAGTACATCAGTGTAGAGATGGAGCGTCTTTCAGAAAATATTAACCGACAAATCGACAATACCTTTTCTTTTGCCTCTATCAAGAGAGAGTTCTTATCACTTTTTGGTATTAAAGAAAAAGACCAGCTATTGAAACAAGCCGCTGCCCCCACGATAGAAGAAGTCTATGTAATTTACCAAGATTCTGGACTGCTCTTAGGGCAGTATACCCTTACGGATATTACCGATCACGACCTCATTGCAGGAATGCTTACGGCTATTAAGTCTTTTGTAAAAGATACCTTCCAGCAAGAAGGCGAAACGGGAGATCTAGATACCATTGAGTATGGTACTTTTAAAATTATCCTCACTAATTTTCACCGTTATTACCTTGTAGTGGTCGTATCAGGCGTGGTAGACTTGCACTTTAAAGAAAACGTGTTAGAGCATATGCGTACTTTTGGTGAGCAGCATTTGGCTGAGTTGAGTAGTGAAGCATTGCAGAATAAGGATTTTTCTAGTAATTTGAAAGATCATTGGCAGCACTTCAAAAATGTCGATCCTCTAACCAAAAGAGCAAATGAGTTCACAAGCCATGTTAAGCAAAAAAGTAATTTTGATTGGAAATTTTGGCGTTGGTAAAACTTCTCTCACAGAACGCTTTGTACACAAGCGATTTTCAGATGAATACCTGACGACACTGGGTGTACGCATCGATAAAAAAGAAGTAGTTGTGGCACATACAAAGATCAATTTGGTGATTTGGGATATTGCAGGCGAGGTAACGCAAAAAAAAGTAAATAAATCTTATTATTTGGGGGCTAGTGGTGTTATTTATGTGTTTGACCTTACTAGGCCTGTTACGTATGCGTCGATTACAGCAGAAATTAGCTATGTGAAAGAGACCTTACCTCAAGCGAAGGTTGTTTTAGTGGGAAACAAGCTAGATCTCGTAGAAGAAGCGCCCACTGTTGAAGCGCCCTTTCATTACCATTTGACAAGTGCTAAAACAGGAGAATCGGTAGAGGCGGTTTTTCAAGACTTAGCTACAAAATTGATTTAACTATTTTTAGGGATTGTTTATGTCTTTATGAAAAACCAATATGTTCAATTATTTCAACAACTTATTACGCAATATGAGCGCACTATCTTACAGTTTATCCTCTGTGATGAAAAAGGCGATGTTTTATTAAGTAGTAATAACTTTATAAAACTATCTGCCCAAAATAACCTATTCAAAGTATTTGAGCCCTTAGCTGGACTACAAGAAAGTGTTGCACAGCTTCAAAAAACGCCCTTGCAAATTCCCCGCGTAGAAGTAGCCATTCCTTCTATGCAGGGCATTTATGACTTCAAGATTATTAAGCATATCCACCAAAAAGAAGTCTTACTCTTCGTTTGTATACTTGATAATACTGCGCACAACCACTACTTACAAACAGTACAGCAAGAACGTAATGAAGCTGTCATCTCTAAAGAACTTACTGACCTCAAATTACAAAACGAAACGCTTAAAGAAGAGGTAGCCCAACGCACAAAAGAAATCTTACAACAGAAAAACCATCTTGAAAGGCAGAAAAAGCGGATCGACGCCAGCCTAAAATATGCAAAAGGTATTCAGGAAAGCCTACTCCCCGACGATACACTCCTGTATAACGACTTCTTCGATGCCTTTGTGCTTTACCAGCCTAAGGAGGTAGTATCAGGAGATTTTTACTGGATATATCCTACACAAGACGTTTATTATATTGTAGTAGCAGATTGTACAGGACACGGCGTTCCTGCGGCGATGCTCTCGATTGTAGGTAACTTGTATTTGAGCGAAATCATCAAACGTAACATACAAGACCCGGCTATGATTCTTACCCAACTCGACCAAAGGGTCAGAAAACTGTTCAGTAATATTCATAGCCAAGTACAAATCAAAGACGGAATGGATTTGACGTTGGTAAAGATAGATACAGCACAGCGAACCTTTACACTTGCTAGTGCTAGAAGAGAAGTAGTCTATCTTAACCGCGAAGAGTTGTTTGTGTTGGAAGGAAGCAGGCGAAGTGTGAATGGGCAGTTTTCGCATAAGAAAGGCGATTTCATCAACCAAACCCTACTCTATGAGCCAGATGACCTCCTCTACCTCTTTACTGATGGCTATGCTGATCAGTTTGGTGGAAAAGCTAATAGAAAGTTTATGAAGGGTTCTTTTAGACAATTATTACAGAAGGTTGCTCATCTTCCACTCCATCAGCAGAAGTATAATTTACTAAAAACACTCGACGACTGGAAGCAAGAAAAAGAACAGACTGACGATATACTCATTATGGGGATTCACTTCAAGTAAGCCTATCCTTTGGGCTGCTTGAGCGCTTCTTGGCGTTGATGAAGCGTAGCTTGTATACGTTTTACTAAGTGTTCTAGGGATTCTGCGTATGCTTGTATTTTCAGGGATCCTGACTCACGTAGAATAGCCTGCTCTATTTGATCGATCAGATCGACGAAGGCTTCATTCCCAATTAATACACCTGTAGGACGCATTTTATGGATAATTTTTTGCATTTCTCGCCAAGCTTTTTCCTCAAAAGCTTGCTCGAAAACCCGCCAGTCACTTTCTAAGTCAGTTAAAATAGTAGCAATCATCTCTACCATAAAACTGGGGTCTCCTAGCGCATTTTCTTCTATCTTTTTTAAATCTAAGGTAATATCTTCTTTGCTTCCTGTTTGTGTAATAGTATGTAGAAGCTCAAATAATACTACCGACTCGAAGGGTTTTACTAAATAGCCATCTACTTGTTGGTTGTGTGCACGTAACGTCTCAAGATTTTCTGTACCTGAAATAATCACAACAGGTGTATCTGCTGTAATTTTCCTAATAGCTGTAATAAGCTCTTCACCTTGTAAACGAGGCATATGCCAATCGGTAAGAATGGCGTCAAAGTCTTGCTGCTCTAATTTTTGGCAAAGGATCACCCCGTCTCGTGCAGTTGCTACCTGCACGCCTTTTTCCTCTAGTAATTTCTTAATATAGAGTAAAAGAACAGCATTGTCATCTGCTACCAGTACCTTTAAGTGCTGGAAAATGTGAGAAGAGTTTGGCACTTCTATGTCTTGGTTAGTTTCTTTCAATAATACTACTTGCAAAGGAATACACAAATAAAAGCGTGTCCCTTCACCTAAACGACTTTCTACGGAGATGCTCCCTTCCATCAACTCAACCAGTTGCTTCACTACTGTTAAGCCAAGACCTGTACCACCGAAAAGGCGATAAGTAGAGGCTTTACCTTGTGAGAAAGGCTGAAAAAGTGTATCCGTTTGCTCAGGAGGCATCCCTTTTCCTGTATCTTCTATTGTACAACTCACAACTACTTGCTCATCGGCAAGGTTTTCAATTGGCTTATCTACTTTAATCGTCACACTTACTTGACCCTCTTTCGTAAACTTTACGGCATTACTAATAAGATTATAAAAAATCTGCGTCAAACGTGTAGGATCACCGTACAAAATATCAGGTAGATTTTTATCTAACTGAATGACTAACGTAATCTCTTTTTCTTTAAAAACAGGTAAAAAAGATAACTCTATGTGTGCTAATATTTTTTTTAGGCTAAAAGAAGTACACTCTATAGACATTTTACCCGCTTCAATCTTTCCTATATCGAGTACATCATTTACAATTACCTGTAGGTATTTAGCGGCAGTATGAATCCCCCTAATAAGTGTCCTATTTTCTCGAGATAAATAGCTATTAATCATCAATTCGGCTAAGCCTACAATCCCTTGTATAGGAGAACGTATCTCATGGTTTACTTGCGAGAAAAAATAATTCTTAAAGTCACGGGCGCGTTCAAGCTCTTGTTTCTGTAGGGTAAGAAGTTGCTTCTCTAGGGCTACTTTTTGGTGTTGTATCTCCAGTACTTCTTTTTCTAGCAAAGCTACACGCCCCTCTTGATGTCTCCCTTGCAGCGCCACAAAATCCTCAGAAATATCTTCTATTGTCCAGAGGATGGAAGCCTCGCCCTCGTATGAGATGGGTGCAAAGCTCAGGTTATACACACCTTCTTTAAAAGGAGCCTCATTCAAGTGTACCTGTGGAAAGGAAAAAGAGGTAGTTATTTGCGTCAAAGTGCTTTCCAAACCAGATAAAAAAGTGAGTTGATGAAGAATTGGAGTGTTTTGATAGGATGCTTTGAGGGGAATAAGTGTATCGCAGCTATCTATTAATGTACCTTTAGGAGAAAGTATAACTACCTGTATGCTTGATTTTTGAGCGATGTATTGCTGTCTAAAAAGATGTACATTCATAGCACCCATTTATACAAATATAAATGTATACCTTGAAAAAACCTTAGTTCATCGAGAAAATAATCCTCTCCGTCGAAACTGAGTATTTTGTAAATAATAAAGTAGTAAATTGAAATCAGTTAGTTAAAAGAAGATTGAACACGTTGCTCTAAAGCCATTCTATATGAATGGCTTTTTTTGTTAGTAGCCTCCTTTATAGCACATTGGTACTAATAACGCTCGTCACCGTATTCCGAAAATAAAGGGAAAGCTACATAGCGAAGAGGGCGTTTTCGAGAAACCCGCTTGGGATATCGAAATAGATAGGTAATGCCTAGCTCATGCGCACCACCTAGCCCTGTAAGGCTGCCAAAGGCATATTCAAAGGCATAAGAGAAGCGTAATCCATTAAATTGTAAACCTGTCTGTAAGGCCAGCGCACCTTCTGCGCTTTCTTGAATAGGTAAGTTTCTATACCAAAGCCCTAACGATACATTTTTGTAATTACCCAACATTCCCACATCTAAGTTGTGCAAACTGCCCTGTGCCCGATAAGAGAAGGCAGCGCCTATGGTACGTTCGTTATCTTGTATACCCTCCAATGGTAGGCGTACCCCTCCCTGTACCCCATAACGGATCGGTAAACGATAATCTTGGTCAAGAAAATTTTGGTTGGGTTGATTGAGATGTGCTGCAGAAAATCCAAACCAATATACCTCGCTATAAATCAAAAAACCTGTAGAGATATCTAGGTAGTTGAGGTTTTCGTTATCGAGTGCCTCTTGGGTAGGCGCCCCAGTAGCGCCTGTATTGGTAAGCTGATCACCAAAGACTAAGTCAACGTAGTTGAGATTTTTGGTTCCGTACCCTATTTCTAGCCCTAGCCTAAGTCGCCATTGACGCGAAAGCGGTACAAGGTGGGCGTAACTGACATTTACATTGGTAGAACGAAAATTAGCCGCTCCCGCAATGTCGTTCATGAGCCAAATCCCCATATTACTGCGGGAGTTAGAAAAATTATGATCATAAGAAAAATAGGTAGTTACGAAATCCCCTGCCGACTGAGGGAACTGTACTCTATGCAGCAGTATACCTCTTCCTTGTGGGTTCGTACCAGTAAAAGCTGGATTGACAGAGAGGGGAGCTACATCCCATTGTGAGAAGTTTTTATCCTGCGTACTTCCTAGCTGACTGATCCCAGTGAGGAAAAGAAATAACAGGCAATATTGTATGTTATGCATAAAGGCTTATATCAATCAAGGTCTTTGCTGAGCATGTACAAATTGGAGACCAATAGACGTATGTCTGCGTAGATGTACGCAGATATTCCCCACTAAGTTAAGACTTTTATATAACATTTTTTTGCTGTAAGTAAGGGTAAATCCTTTACTTTTATTTGGTATTTGCTCTTGGTTCTGTGTTATTTGCTAGCTGAACGGACTTTATACGGATAACATGTTCGATGAAATACTAAAACAAAGCCTTCAAGAAAGCCTCCCTATTATTCAGGAAAGTATCGCCTATTTATTACCAGAGCTTATACTCGTAGGTGCTTTTCTAGGGATTATTCTCCTTGACTTATTTGTCAAAAAGCATAAGGAAATCGTATTTACCCTTTACTTTTGGGTGGCTTTGGGGCTATGTACTAGCTTTTTACTACCCCAGCAAACCCTTCAACAAACGAGTTTTCTAGGGACGCTACTACACGACGAGATGGCTTTTTGGTTTAGACTTTTCCTAGTAATCGCCGTATTCCTAACAACTTTACTCTATCTGCGTTCTTCCTTCTACCATCGTGCCCCTCAGCTCTTAAGTACTTTTTATACCCTGCTTTTAGGCATGTTGATAGGCTTACATTTGATGGTACTGAGCCAGCATTTGCTACTACTTTTTATTGCCATCGAGGTAGTCTCTATTAGCGCCTACATCTTAGCTACCCTCACCTTTAGTAAGGCAAGTACGGAAGCAAGTATTAAATATATTTTATTTGGTGCAACAGCCGCTGCCCTGATGCTCTACGGTATTTCTTGGCTTTATGGCCTAACAGGTACGCTGTATTTTTCACAACCTACTTTTGTAGCTACCTTACAGACGCTCGGTAGTCCCTTGGTTATGGTAGCCATTTTACTGACAACTGCTGGTTTACTCTTCAAAATCACGGCTGTTCCTCTCCACATCTGGACACCCGATGTATACCAAGTAGCACCTACCCCTATTGTGGCATTTTTTTCAGTTGCTCCTAAAATTGCAGGCTTAGCAGTGTTATTTCGCTGGGCTACGGCCTGGCAGCCCTTGGCTGTGTCATTGGGCAATGCGACTTTCACCTTCCAAAATCTTTTAGGCTTTGTAGCACTAATGAGTATCTTATTGGGAAATGTGGCTGCCTTATCACAAACAAATGTAAAGCGCCTCCTCGCTTACTCAGGTATTGCCCAAGTAGGTTTTTTGCTTATTCCTGTGGTAGCACTTTCTGAAGCCTCCTTGTCAATACTTACTTTTTATTTACTCATCTATCTACTTATGAACTTCCTCGCTTTTGAGGTGGTCTCCATGGTGGAACGTCGTAGGCAGTCTGTTACCTTAGAAGGCTACCAAGGATTGGGACAACAACAGGTAGTATTAGGGATAGTGGTATTAGTGGCGATGCTTTCTTTGACAGGTTTACCACCCACCGCAGGTTTTACCGCCAAGCTACTTATATTTTCAATACTCTGGAAAAGTTATACGCTCTCTCAAAGCCCGCTCTTGCTTTGGTTGTTCATTCTGGGTATTCTCAACGCAGCCATTGCCCTTTTTTACTATCTTAAATTACCTTACTGGATGTTCTTCAAGCAGGCTCTTAAGCCGCCCTTATCACGTATACCTTGGTATGATAAAAGCTTGTGGCTGCTTCTTACGCTTCTACTCCTGCTCTTTTTCTTTAAGGCTGATTGGTTATTAGGCTAGTCGAGGATTACCTAAAAGGTAAAATGTACTTTTTTCGTAGAAATTGGTAATATTCATTTTTCTTTCTACTTTTGTAAGTAATTACTCACTTATAACATGACAGAGAAGCAAGAAAAAATCGTCAAGGCTGCCCTTACCCTCTTTGCCAATGAAGGCTACAATGCTACCTCTACCAGTAAGGTAGCCAAGAAGGCAGGCGTATCGGAAGGGTTGATTTTTAGGCATTATAGTAGCAAAGAAGGGCTGCTGGAAGCCATTATGCAGACCGCAGAGGCGCGTATAGAGCAGCTTTTCACCCCTATTTTGTGGGAAAAAGACCCGAAGGTCTTGCTCAGAAAGGCGATAAACGTTCCTTTTGAGGTAGAGAAAGCAGAATTTGACTTCTGGAAACTTCTTTTCAAGCTTAAGTGGGAAAAAGCCTACGATAATCCTGAAAAGATGAAACCTGTATTAGAAGCGCTTACCCGTGCTTTTACGCAACTTGGCTATGCAACACCTGCATATGAGGCTACCCTTTTTGAGTTTTATCTAGATGGCATTGCTGCTGCGCTTATTAAAGAACAAGTAATCGATCAGGTAGCCTTCAGAGCATTCATGTATAAGAAGTATCAACTCTAAATTTTTTTTACCTATAAAGTAAGTAAGTACTCACATAAAATAAAAATCATGCAAAAGAAACAAGTAATACTCGTAACGGGCGCTTCTTCTGGTATTGGGAAAGCCACTGCCAAGCAACTTCTTGAAGAAGGCCACACTGTCTACACCGCCGCAAGGCGTGTAGAGAAAATGGATGACCTAAAAGCCTTAGGCGCTACACCGCTCAAGATGGACATCACTAAAGAGGAAGAGATACAACAGGTAGTAGCTACTATCGAAAAAGAACACGGTGGCGTAGATGTACTTGTCAACAATGCGGGCTATGCCATCTATGGGGCCATGGAAGACACCAAGATTGAAGATGCCAGAAGGCAGTTTGAGGTAAATCTTTTCGGGTTGGCTCGGCTCACCCAACTGGTACTTCCCTATATGAGAAGCCAAAAAGCAGGTAAAATTATCAATCTTTCTTCTATGGGTGGTAAAATGTACACCCCACTAGGGGCTTGGTACCATGCTACCAAACACGCCTTAGAAGGTTGGTCTGACTGCCTTCGCCTAGAATTAAAGCAGTTCAACATAGAGGTAGTTATTATAGAGCCTGGCGTTATCGAAACAGAGTTTGGAGATGTTATGCTACAGCCGTTATTAGATCGCTCAGGGGAAGGCCCTTACAGTCAAATGGCCAATGCGCTAGCCAATGCTACTAAAAAATCATACGAGCAGGGTGATAGCTCACCAGCAACAGTCATTGCTAAGCTTATTACCAAGGCAGTACGCGCTCAAAAGCCTAAAACACGGTATGTAGCGGGAAAATACGCTAAGCCCATGATGTTTATCCGTAAATATTTAGGAGATAGTATTTTTGATAAAATTATTATGTCGCAAGTAAAAAGCTAAGGAGTGAGTAGGTCTTAAAACTCCACCTTACAATTTGGTAGTAAAGCGCTTATAGCCTTGATCTGCTTTAGGGAAAGCGGATTCATACGAAGCTTCAGATACTTGAGTTGCTTCAGTCGATTGAGTTGCTGAGGTAAAGAACGAAGGTTATTATTACCCACATCAAGGTACTGTAGGTTTTGTAAATTTCCTAAAGTAGTAGGTAGCTGTATAAGTCGATTGCCACTTAGGCTCAGGCGCTTTAAATGTGCTAAGTCTCCAATGGAGGCAGGTATACTACCAAGTGCATTATTGTCTAAATATAAATAAATAAGCGATTCTAATTTTCCGATAGAGTCTGGTAGCTTCTGTAACCGATTATTGACCAGAAAAAGCGTACGTAGCGCAACCAAACGCCCCACACTGTTTGGAAGAGAAATAATTTCGTTAGAGATAGCCGACAGTACTCTCAATAAGGAAAGGTTGCCAATACTACGTGGTAGCTGCACCAAGCGATTATGGTTAAGCGCCAATTTAGTAAGACACTTTAAACGCCCAATAGAAGTAGGTAGTGTTTCTAGAATATTCCTATCTAGTGCTAGTTCGGTAAGCTTTTTCCATTGGCCTACCTCATCTGGCAGCCGCTTAAGTTGGTTGTGGTTCAAATCTACCCCTTCTAAGTTAATGAGTGCGCCCATAGAGGTAGGTAATTTTTCTAAGCGATTATTCCCTAGTCTTAGGTAATGTAAACTGCTTAACTCTCCAATAGACTGAGGTAATTTACTCAGTTGATTTTCATCTAAATCTAATACAGTAAGGCGTGTTAACTTACTCAGATTGGTAGGTATCTGCTGTAATTGATTATTTGATAAGTTGAGTTGGATTAGTTGTGATAAGTTACCTACACTAGTGGGCAGGTTTCTAAAGTAGTTGTTGTTTAAGCGTAAGGTTTCCAGGCTCTTCAACTGTTTAAAGGTAGTAGGCAGTTGGGTGAGCTGATTTCCCTCCAAGTGAAGATCAGTAAGCTTCTGTAATTTCCCTATATTTTTTGGTAAGTTTTTAAGCTGGTTGCCATTCAGTTGCAGTTCCCTAAGGTGTGTAAGACGCATCAATAGATCAGGAAGGTGCTGAATTTGATTGCCACCTATGCCCAACTCTTTTAAATGAATAAGATCACAGATTTCTTCTGGGAACTTATCCAGTTTCGCTCCCTCTAAGGTAAACTTCTCATCTTTAATGACTGTCGCTAGCTGGTGTTTGGGGAAAGCACTATCAAACCGCTGCTTAGTGAGGGTTACTAGTTTCTCCAATTGAGGGTCAGCTTTGGCCATTTCCAAAGCCACTTCATATCCTTCGGCGCTCAGGAAAAGTGACCTAAATTTCTCTAGGGTTTGTTGCTTCATAATTTATTGGACAAGAGGTATAAGTAGTATAGCCTCAATGTACAACTTAATAACAGAAATTCATAGTAGTAATACTTCTATACAGGATTTTTTATAAGTTTGCCAGACGTTAGAAAAAGTGAACTAATTCCTTCATTTTCTACTTATGTTGTTTTGAATCAATAAACAGTTATACTATGTGCGGTATTGCGCTCGTGCGACTAAGAAAACCTTACCAACACTACATTGATCACTATGGCTCTGCGTTGTATGGCTTGCAGAAAATGTACATTCTGATGGAAAAGCAACGTAATAGAGGACAAGACGGCGCAGGGATAGCAGTGGTCAAACAGGATGTGTCTCCTGGCAGCCGCTACATCAGCCGCTACCGCTCTACCGATAATGATGCGATTGAGAAGATATTTAAGAAAATCACAAAAAAATTTAGCAAATCAGTTAAAGACTACCCTAACAAGCAGTTGAATGCGCAGTGGTTGAAAGAACATGTGGCTTTTACGGGTGAAGTCATTTTAGGACACTTACGCTACGGGACACACGGCATCAACGCTATAGAAAACTGCCACCCTATGTTGCGCCAAAGTAATTGGCGCAGTCGTAACCTCGTCTTAGCGGGCAACTTTAACATGACCAATGTAGATGAGCTCTTCGAGAAGCTCATCAGCTTAGGGCAACACCCTAAAGAAAAAATCGATACCGTTACCGTATTAGAAAAGATCGGTCACTTTCTAGATGAAGAGAATGAGCGGATTTATGAACAATACAAGGGGCAGTGCTCTAAGCAAGAGATGTCGCAGGTAATCGAAGAAAAAATTGACCTCCAAAACGTCATTCAGCGCTCTTGTAAAGACTTTGATGGTGGCTATGCCATGGCGGGTATTACTGGCTATGGCGCCGCGTTTGTAGCCCGTGACCCGGCTGGTATCCGACCCGTTTATTACTTTGCCAATGAAGAAGTGGTGGTGGTAGCTTCCGAAAAGCCTGCCATTAAAACCGCTTTTAACATCAACTACGATGACATCGTAGAACTATCACCAGGCAACATGTTGATGATTCATAAAAATGGTGATTTTGAAGAGCTCCCCTTCACTACCCCTACGCAAAGATCGGCTTGTAGTTTTGAACGCATTTACTTTTCTCGTGGCTCTGATCCCAAAATATACGAAGAGCGCAAGGCTTTAGGCAGACGCCTTGTACCGCGCATACTAGAAGCCATTGACTATGACCTTGAGCATACGGTTTTCTCCTACATACCCAATACCGCCGAAACGTCTTTCTTAGGCATGATGAAGGGACTAGAAGAACACCTTATTCGACGCCGGGTAGAAGCCATTGAAAAAGGGAACCTCGCCCACGAAGACTTAGAACGGTTACTTTCTTTTAAACCACGTGTAGAGAAACTGGTGATTAAGGATGCCAAATTACGTACCTTTATTACAGATGGCGCACAACGCAACGACCTTGTAGCGCACGTATACGATACTACCTACGAAGTAGTAAAGAAAAATGTGGACACCTTGGTTGTCATTGACGATTCCATTGTACGGGGAACCACCTTGGAAAAGAGTATTTTACGTATGCTCGATCGCCTCTCCCCTAAAAAAATCATCATCGTTTCTTCTGCACCACAGATTCGCTATCCAGATTGTTATGGTATTGATATGTCGCGGCTGAAAGAGTTTGTAGCCTTTAGAGCAGCAGTAGCCTTGGCCAAGGAAAGAGGGCTAGAGAATCTCCTAGAAGATATTTACGAGCAATGTGCAGTAGAAGAAAACCTCGAAAAGGAAAATTACGTACAGCGGCTATACGACACCTTTACACCAGAAGAAATTTCTCATAAAATTGCTGAAATCATTCGCCATCAAGACGTCAAGGCAGCCGTAGAGGTGATCTTCCAAAGTGTAGAAGACCTCCACAAAGCTTGCCCTGAGCATCCAGGCGACTGGTACTTTACAGGAAACTATCCTACTAAAGGTGGAAATCAGGTGGTCAACCGTGCTTTCCTCAACTTCATGGAAGGTAAACTGGAACGTGCTTATTAAGCCCATACTATTAATCTTGAGTGTAAAAATGTGTTGGTGATATTTTGAACAAGGCAGTACATGATAGAGGAAATTAAAAGCTATAAGTTCAAACTAGATCTACAACAAGAATTTGAAATTCTACCTATAAAAGACCTCTACATTAAATGCGGTAAGATGATGACAATACCTCACCGCACCGACTTTTACCAGATTTTATGGTTTATCAAAGGTAATTTAACCCACTTGATAGACTTTGAACCTGTCAATATCGCGCCTAATACAGTATTATTTTTGAATAAGAGTATTGTCCAAAAATTCGATAAAAAGAGTGATCCTCAAGGCTACGCAATACTTTTCACCGAAAATTTCTTTTGCCAAACGCAAGATGACATAAAGTTTTTAAGAGATTGCATTCTTTTCAACGATTTTCTTTCCATTCCAAAAATAAATATTTCAAAATCTCCACAAGCCTTTGGACGAATGTTCAACTTGATGAGAGCTGAGTTCAGTTCAAAGGGTAATCATTATCAAGGGAGCGTTTTAAAAAGTTTACTACACACCTTATTACTTTTTTCAGAGAGGGAAAGAAAAAATCAAGATTTTATCCAGGTAAAAAAAGATATTCATTTTGATTATGTTGTCTCTTTTAAAGAACTTCTAGAGAGTCAGTTTAAAAAACAAAAGACTGTAAAAGCATATGCGAATCAACTCTACATCACACCAAAAAAGTTGAATCAAGCTACCAAAAAGGTTTTAGGGAAATCACCAAAGCAAGTGATTGATGAAAGAGTTTTACTGGAAGCCAAAAGATTAATTGTACATACAAATAAAAGTATAAAAGAGATTGGTTATACACTAGGCTTTGATGAGCCAACCAATTTTATCAAATTTTTCAAAAATCATCAACAAATGACTCCTTTCGAGTTTAAGGAATTTAACTTACGTTAAAATTAGTATTGGATTAAATCTACCCTCAAAGCGGAGATTCTTATCACTCCTTATCCGTTAAATCAATGCAACTTTGTCTTATCAAAATAAAATTTCAAAGACAATGGAGAAAAAAGAAGTGACAAACAAAGAGAAAGTAGTGGCGCTGCTCAAGAGTATTGAAACAAAAGATCAAAAACCATCACAAAACTATGTGCACCCCAATAAGTACATTCAACACAACTTGGGTATTGCTGACGGACCAGAAGGTTTTGGTGAGTTTGTAAAGATGATTCCCCCCAACCCCACCCTGAATATGGTTAGGGTATTTCAAGAGGGAGCGTATGTTTTCACGCACAGTGTACATAAGCTTTTCTTTCCAGCAGTAACTTTCGATATATTCAGATTTGAGGATGGTAAAATAGTAGAACACTGGGATAACCTTCAGCCCAAACCTGAAAAACCAAACCCTAGTGGTCGAACCTTAATTGATGGTAGTACTGAAATCAAGGATCAACATAAAACAGAAGAGAACAAAAAGATAGCAAAAAGCTTTGTCGAAGAAATTCTGGTGAACGGTCATATGCATAAGCTAGAAAACTATTTTGACGGAGAAAACTACCTCCAACATAATCCCAATATTGGAGATGGTGTAGCCGCTCTAAGGCAGGCTTTTGAACACATGAAACAACAAGGGACACCAATCAAGTACGATAAAATCCATAAGGTTTTGGGTGAAGGTAATTTCGTTCTTGTAGTGAGTGAAGGAGCCTTCAAAGAGCAACAACACGCCTACTACGATTTGTTCAGACTTGAAAATGGAAAACTTGCTGAACATTGGGATGTTTTAGAAATAATTCCACCAAAGGCTGAATGGAAGAATCAAAACGGAAAATTCTAAAGAATTATCACTAACAGGGTGTATAAGCAAAAGCGGTTCGAGTAAAGTCTCGAACCGCTTTTACATTATGCTTGTCAATTAATTCCTATTTTCCTTATAATTTTTTTTATTTGTAGTATTACTTTTCCTATAACCTTCAAAGCCCGCATGCAAAAAGAGAAGATTGACGTCGAATTCAATAAAAATGAAGATATTATGAAGCAGTTGGTATTTCAACTGCATCAAAAACACCAAAAAGTTGCACAAGGAGGTGGCGAAAAGAAAATCGCTTCCCACAAAAAAAAGGGTAAAATGACCGCCAGAGAGCGGATAGATTACCTCTTCGATGAAGCCACCCCAGCACTCGAAATTGGCGACTTTGCAGGAGAAGATATGTACAATGAAGTGGGCGGCTGCCCTTCTGGTGGGGTAGTGGTAAAAATGGGGTACGTTCGGAAGCGGCTTTGTATGGTAGTAGCCAACGATGCCACCGTAAAGGCAGGTGCTTGGTTTCCTATTACCGCTAAAAAAAACCTAAGAGCACAAGAGATTGCGATTGAGAATCGCCTGCCCATCATCTATCTGGTAGACAGCGCAGGGGTGTTCCTCCCTATGCAGGCAGAGGTATTCCCTGACAAGGAGCACTTTGGGCGTATTTTCCGTAACAACGCCGTGATGTCTTCTGAGGGCATCATTCAGATTGCCGCTATTATGGGAAGTTGTGTAGCGGGTGGGGCTTACCTACCCATTATGTCTGACGAAGCCTTGATTGTAGAAGGTACGGGTTCGGTCTTTTTAGCAGGCTCTTACTTGGTAAAATCGGCCATTGGCGAAGACGTAGACAATGAAACACTAGGAGGCGCAGTAACCCACTGTGAAATTTCTGGCGTTACAGACAATAAATATCCCAGCGACGAGGCTTGCCTAGAAGCCGTCAAAAATATCTTCGATAAGATAGGCGACTTCACCCAAGCAGGTTTCAACAGAAACGTAGCGGCTCTTCCTGCTAAAAAACAAGAAGAAATTTACGGTCTACAGCCCGCAGATCGGGTGAAGCCTTACGATATGTTGGAGATTATCCATCGCTTGGTAGATAACTCCGAATTCGACGAGTACAAAGCGCTTTACGGGCAAACACTGCTCTGCGGTACAGCACGTATTGACGGGTGGGCAGTAGGCATTATAGCCAACCAACGCAAAGTAGTAAAAACCAAGAAGGGAGAAATGCAAATGGGCGGGGTAATCTACTCCGATTCGGCCGATAAAGCGGCGCGCTTCATTATGAACTGCAACCAACAGAAGATTCCGTTGGTTTTTCTACAAGATGTTACCGGCTTTATGGTAGGGAGTAAGTCAGAGCAAGGAGGCATTATTATAGATGGCGCCAAGATGGTAAACGCTATGGCCAATTCGGTAGTCCCCAAGTTTACCATTCTAATAGGTAACTCTTACGGCGCGGGTAACTATGCAATGTGTGGGAAAGCCTACGATCCACGCCTTATTTACGCTTGGCCTTCTGCACAAATGGCGGTAATGAGCGGTACAGCCGCAGCCAATACCTTACTGCAAATAAAAGTAGCCACCGCTGAGGCCAAAGGCCAAACCATAGAGAAGGCAGAAAAAGAGAAGATGCTGGAAGAGAATAAAGCAATCTACAACTCCCAGCTCTCGCCTTACTATGC
>ERZ1740058.346-NODE-346-length-38410-cov-7.201330_pt1 | contig 38410 bp, 45 predicted proteins | sample MGYA00581745_ERZ1740058 | MGnify/ENA primary metagenome ERZ1740058 (study PRJEB43018, sample SAMN04849742) | marine metagenome | isolation source: floating plastic debris | place: Pacific Ocean | collected 2008-08-30 | study: EMG produced TPA metagenomics assembly... | reverse complement strand
CTTCGCTGAGCTCGCAAGCTCGGTTTCTTGATTTTTTGGTTCGTTTTTCATCAAGAACCGGAACGAAGTGGAGTTCAGCGAAGCTAAAAAATGAACGAAAGATAAATATAAGTATTAGTGATGAAGACTTCGTAAAATGTTAATTACACAGAATTTAATTCTTAAACATTCTCTTAGGTCATAGCAAAAGAAAAGGTGTATTTTTACGAAACAACCAAACAATTGCTTGACAATCGCTTATTAATTAACTTATGAAGATAAAAAAGTAATGAAGAGGCTGGTTACTTTCATTCATCTACTTCATAGACGTTTAATATTTTATTTGTCAGGCTTCATATGGACACAGACGTAACTGAATTTATACAAGGTGTTTGGGAGTTGCCCAAAGAAGTATTAGAGGAGTTTTGTAAAAGCTTTCAATTACTCGATATACCTAAAGATTACTTCTTACTAAGAGAAGGAAAAGTTTGCAAGCATATCTGGGTCATTCATCGTGGTTTGGTCAGGCATTTCTATACAGACGAAAAAGGTAAAGAACGCAATACTTGGTTCTCAGCCGAGTACAGCTTTACCTCCAATGTTATCTCACTCCTCAACCAAAACGCTTCGCGCGAGAGTATCCAATTGCTAGAAGACAGTATCATCTATGCCATCCCTCAAGCTACTATTACGGCGCTTCAGCAAAAACATCACTCTTTTTGTAGGTGGTACATCAAGATGTTAGAAAGCTTTTACTTTGCTCAAATAGACCAAAGAGTAGATGAACTCCAATTTTTGAATGCCACCGAACGCTATCACAATCTATTAGAAAGGGCTCCTACCTTTTCACGAAGAATTTCCTTGGGCAACATTTCCTCTTACCTCAATATCTCGCAAGAAACCCTCAGTAGGATTAGGAGTGGTAAATAACTTTTTGATGTAGATCAAATGCCTTTTTGAGGTACATCAAAGCGCTTGAGACAGTGCTGTTTTAGCTTTGTACTATCAACTAAAACACGTTTCAAGATGAAAAAAGTATTGTTCCTAATTCTCTCGATCTGTAGCCATTTTGCGTTTGCACAAATCCCAACAGAAGTCTTAGTAGGTAATAGACAAACACATTATATTAGTTACTGGCAGAAAGATATTGACGCTGCTGGTAAGTTAAACCTTTTCACCTTCAGCCGCTTCGCTATTGACCACCGCAATAGTATGTATAACAACTTCTCTCTTGAGGCACAACTGACCTATCAAATCAAAGATTGGATTGGTATTTCCGCAGGTGGTGGATACGCAGGCGAAGACTTTATGCCTGCCATAGGACTTAGCTTAAGCCACGCTAGTAAAAAAGGCGATTTTTTTATTGAAGCGTACCCTACCCTGCTCCTAGATGATGTTAAAGCCTTCAATGTACTTGGTATAGTAGGCTATATGCCCACTTTGAACGACAAATGGGGGCTCTTTACCCAATTAATTTTCAGTACAAATCTCCAACTTGATAAAACCGACTTTAGTCCCACAAGAGAGATTTTAGGTGTGTTTACAGCTCACCAGCAGAGTAGCCAGCTTATCAGAGTGGGTTTAAATTACAAAGAAAGGTTTCAATTTGGTATTGGAGCAGACTTCAACCAATTCTTTCAAAATACTGGTAACTTTCAAAACGTTGGCCTGTTTGTGCGTATGAATTTATGATAAGTACTACAAAGTAGTGAAGCCATTTAGGGTATACATTGATTCTAAACGTATTAATCTCTATCTTAATACTTACCTCTAAGCCATTACCCAAAAGAATTAATACACTGCCTATGCCAACCGTACAAGTAAATGACGTCACATTACATTATGAATCTGTAGGAGATGGAAGCGAAACCCTCCTTTTCTCACACGGCTACTTGATGAACAAAACGATGTTTAACGGACAGATCGATGCCCTGCAAAAACAGTTTCGATGTATCGCTTATGATCATCGCGGCCACGGAGAAAGCGAGGTCACGAAAGATGGCTATGCATTAGACAACCTCGTTACCGATGCTATCAAGTTTATCGAAGAACTAGCGATAGGTCCCGTACATTTTGTTGGGATGTCTACAGGGGGATTCGTGGGTATGCGTATTGCATTACGCAGGCCAGATTTACTAAAATCACTGGTGCTTATGGACACCTCTGCTGAGGAGGAATCTGCCAAAACCTTAAAGAAAAATAATCTCTTACTATGGGTTGTCAAAAATATCGGTTGGTTTCCAGTAACTGGCCAAGTCATGTCTATCATATTTCACGACACATTTCTGAAAGATACCACCCGTAAACAAGAAGTTAAAAAGTGGCGCAATATTATCACAGGTCAGGACAAAAAAGGACTAGTCCCTTTTGGGAAAGGTATCTTTGCACGTGGTAGTGTATTAGAGAAGCTATCAAATCTTCAAATACCTACCGCAGTCATCATAGGCGAGTTCGACGTTGCTACGCCACCCATCCACAGTAAAAGGTTGGTAGAAACAATCCCCAATGCCAACCTGTATACCATTGCTGATGCTGGTCATTCTGCAGCCATCGAAAAGCCAATAGAAGTAACGCAAGCCCTCAAAGATTTCTACAAAAAAGTAGGGATAGTGTAAGTGTATTAACCCTTGTAGTAAGTACTTGTATAGGATAGTCACCTCTCGAAGGGCTATAAGAATAGATAAAAAAGTCTTTTTATTAAACCTATCGTATTTTTTACAATCTATCTAATAAAGTCTAGATAAGCATGTACCGTATATACTTATTCGTTATGCTACTTTTCGTAGTTAGTTGTACCGATCCAGATGACGAACCTACCGTACCTATACCTCCAGCAGAGGAAGAGAACACGTACTTTCCTCCTCTAACTGGTGATGAATGGGCCACTACCCCTATTGATAGCTTAGATTGGAACCTAGACAAACTTGAAGAATTAAAGCGCTTTCTTGCTGAAGATAATGCTAGATCTTTCATGATTTTAGTAAACGGACGAATCGTAGTAGAAGAATATTTTAACGGTCATAGCGCTACTGATACTTGGGAGTGGAATAGTGCTGGGAAAACACTCGTAACAGCCACTACGGGTATTGCTCAGCAAGAAGGGCTCATCAATATCACTAGCAAGGTATCTGATTACATAGGTACAGAATGGACAAGCGCTCCCCTTGAAAAAGAGGCACTTATACAACCTTACCACTTACTTAGTATGTCTTCTGGTCTTAATGATGAAAGTAATTTTATCACAAAAGACAACCTAACTTACCTAGCTGATGCTGGTACACGTTGGTCGTATAATAATGTATTTCAAATTCTTATCGACATCATCAGTGAAGTAAGCGACCAAGACTTTCAGGCTTACTTTACAGAAAAACTCGAAAGTAAAATTGGGATGGAAGGGTTCTGGAACTTCGGTCCTATCTTCAAAATATACCACAGCGACACCAGAAGTATGGCCCGATTTGGTCTTCTTGCACTCAATCAGGGAAAGTGGGAAGAAGAAACCATCGTAGCTGAAGACTTCTTCCAAGCAAGTGTTCAGCCTTCTCAAGAGATCAACCCTTCTTATGGTTATATGTGGTGGCTTAATGGTCAGCCTACTTTCATGTTATCGAACAGTCAAGAGGTTTTTCAAGGGTCAATCGTTCCCAACGCGCCAACCGATATGTACGCTGCTATGGGTTTTGCAGAGCAAAGGCTCTACATTGTTCCTAGTAAAAAGATGATCGTCATTAGAATGGGCGAGGCCTCTAATGTAAGTGACTCAGACTTTGCACTTTCTGACTTTGATAACGTTTTCTGGGAAAAGCTTAATGAAGTGATCAATTGATATAATCTACTACTTTATTGGTATGTATTATAACAACTTATACCTAATAACGATATAGTAACTTCGGTTAAAGCCACAGCGTATCCTTTTTTCAATAACCACAACACAGGTATCCAAAATACCCTTTACGACTACTTACTCAAGCGCTACGAGGTCGTCAGTTTATTGGTTAAACCACTTTTATTCTCTACCTTACAAAGGTAATGATTTGTTTCTAACGTATGCCTCAAGCATTTGTACAGATTAGAAAGCTCTACCATCTGCCAGAAAAACAAAATTATGGTTTCACTGAAGCTGAGGTAGCATCTTTAGAGAAGAAACTAAACCTAGCATTACCTCCAAGCCTTAAAACATACTATTTAACACTAGGACGCCACTCAGGTATTAACTTCTCCCATAACAGACTTCTACAACCAGAAAAAGAGGTTTATTTTTCTATTGACAGGTATTTAATACTCTATGAAGAAAATCAGGTAGTTGCCTTTTGGGGTATTAAGGAGAAAGAATTAAGGCTTGACAACCCACCTATTTATGGTAATTATTCACCAAATAGAAAAACACCCGACTGGTTTTTAGAGGCGAAGACAACAAGTGACTTTTTTCTACTGATGGCCGTCTATAATGGTGTATTTGGCGGCTTAAAATTCAATGCTAGCTTTTTTGGACAAGTAAATGAAGAAACAGTAAGGTTCATAGAAGAGAAATGGGTATTAGTAGAGGCAATAAGTAGAGAAAATCAAAGGGTCTATACCGATCAATTTCACGAAGTAATAAGCCTTTCGTTTGATATAAATGATGGGTGTACAGGAATTTTTATAGGAACAAGTAGCCAAGAGAGATTCGATAGTCTTTTAAGTGTAATTAAAACTGACTGGTATTACACTTCATATGATGATATGGAAGAGGTGTAAATAGAAAGATCCTTATAAATATTAATACAAACGCACTGAGGATGGTATGAAAAAGAATAAGAGCGACGCCATTAATTTCGAGAATATCTCAAATCTTGTTTCATTAGAAGCGTTTGAGCAAATAAAAACTTTCGTTCTGAGAAACGGTGATCGGCAAACCTATCGTAACTATGACAACAACAACCCTCATTATCAATTTGAAGACTTTGAGGTTTTTCTAGCATCAGACATTGGCCAAAGTAATATCAACAATGATCCCAAAATTTCAGACTTTAATCAACTTACTATTGCTGACTGGGAAGCGGATATCCGATACTACACGCTTATTATTGTAAGAGAGGGCGATTTGGAAGCTAATAAAGTTTGGGTTAAATCAGGAATGCAAGAAAAACAAGTCTATCTTGTAGATACTTCCCACAAAGGGCTCACTATAATGAAAGACCATTTACAAAAATATATAAAGCAGATCAATAAATAGATAAAAAACTTCTGAGGCAGTAGTAAAATGGATTCCAAAAAAATACTTATCATCAACGGGCATCCTGATAAAGAAAGCTTCAACTATGCACTTGCTGAAGCTTACAAAAAGGGGGCAACGCATTCCAATGCGGAAGTAAAAGAAATCAATATTACGGAATTAACCTTCGATCCCAACCTTCAGATGGGCTATCGAAAGCGTACAGAACTTGAGCCTGACTTATTGGATGCACAGGAAAAACTAAAGTGGGCCGATCACCTCGTTTGGGTATATCCTGTTTGGTGGGGTTCTGTTCCAGCCATTATGAAGGGCTTTCTAGATAGAGTACTGCTTCCTGGCTTTGCCTTCAAAAAAAGAGAAGGCTCTTTGTGGTGGGACAGATTCTTTACAGGGAAAACAGCGAGGCTCATTTGCACGATGGATCAACCGCCATGGTATTACAGATTAATCAATAAATGCCCCAGACACGTAGCGATGAAGAAACTGACACTGCAATTTATAGGTGTAAAAACCGTTAGGATCACTTCAATTGGTCCCATACGCTTGTCCAAGGAGGCATTCAGAACCAAATGGTTGCAAAAAGTCGAAGCACTTGGAAAGAAAGCTCAATAGAGATAGTCATTACACGATACATACATGAAAATACTCCTCACCTCCATAGGCACCAGAGGCGATGTAGAGCCTTTTCTAGCTATAGGAGAACTACTGGCTCGTAAAGGGCACGAAGTGATTTTCTCCTTTCCCGCACAGTTTGAAGCAATCGTTAATAAGCATTTTTCTTTTTATGCACTGTCACCCCAATTCGTAGCGTTACTCGAAAGCAAAGAAGGTAGAACCCTTATGGGGAAAGCAAGGCTACTTTCTAAGATACAGGCCATGGCTCGCATCTATAAAAAATCGCTCGCTGTCAATAAAACGTTAGTAGAACAACAATACGAGATCATCGAAAAGGAAAATCCTGACTTGATTGTTCATAATGTAAAATGTAACTACCCTGTATTATGGGGATTAAAACATAGTAAAAAGACGATTTTAGTAAGTCCTGTACCCTATTTTATATATTATGTAGCAGGGAACGTACATGTAAGCTTCAATAAAAACTTTGGCACCTTACTAAATAAGCTTACCTACAGGTTATCTAACTTTGGACTAATAAAGACCATCTACGATGCACAAAAACATCTCCCTAAAGACATCAAGTTCTCTAAATCCACTATTAAACAAGCCCTTTTAGGTAAAAAACTAGCTTACACCATCTCCCCTCAGCTCTTTCAGCGACCTAACGACTGGGCCGATCACGTGCAAGTACTAGGATACCACGAGCGCAACAAGCATACTGATTGGACACCTTCCGAAGCGCTTATCCAGTTTTTAGAAAAAAATCCTAAAGTGCTCTTCATCACCTTTGGGAGCATGGTCAATACATTTCCTGAAGAAACTTCCACCCTCATTTACCAAGTATTAGACGATCTCGGTGTTCCCACTATTATCAACACTGCAGCAGGCGGTTTACTAAGACTTGATACATTTGCACAGAAAGAAAAATTCTACTTTACGACACAGATTCCGTACGACTGGCTACTTGGTAAGGTATACGCCGTGATGCATCATGGAGGTGCTGGTACGACCCACTCGGCGCTCAAATATGGATGCCCTAGCCTTATTATACCCCATATCATAGATCAGTTTAGTTGGAATAGCTTAATTCACAAGCTGGGTATAGGACCTAAAGGCATTTCAATTAACAAACTCAGTGGAAAGAAGCTTACAGTGATGTTAAATGACTTACTTAACAACGAGAACTATAAAAATAATGCTACAAAAATCACTAGGCAGATGGCAGACGAAAAGCTAGAAGATCAACTATACGATTTTATTATCAAAGCATAATCACTTACTTAGGCAAATACTTATTTAAGGATTTTAATTAAAGAATAGTAAACCTTGGAGATGTCACCCTTCAATTGAACGTAAGCACCTTAGTGATATTATCAATCTAATTTGCAATCCACGCCCTAAATTTGAAAAGTAAGTACATGACTTATTATATTTGGGATAAAGGTAAGCTTAAGGCTAATAAGCAAGTGTAGCGTCTACCGTAACCCATCGAGCCATAATGAGAAACTACTCAATAGCAACGATAGAAAGGATTGTACAACGGTTTGAAAGTAGATCGTTGCCCAAACCTGAATGGAACCACGAAGCACACATCATCATAGCCATTTGGTACAACACCAACCATCATTTTCCTACTGCCCTCACCTTAGTACGTAATAACATTAGAAGTTACAATGATGCTGTTGGCACACCTAATACCCTATATGCGGGTTACCACGAAACGCTCACGGTTTTCTGGATGATCCTTACAAAAAATTTCTTATTGAGCAACCCAAAGCTAACGCTAGAAGCCTCTGTAAATGGCTTTTTAACGACAGCCAACGCTCGCAGAGATATAGTTTTTAGCCATTATTCCAAGCAGGTTTTGTTTTCAAAGGAAGCCAGAAGAAAGTGGGTAAATGGCGACTTGAAGGAGATTAACTTAAATTATTATATGATGGATAACCATTTCGACCTTACGGATGCAACTTTTCTCTCTCAGCTAGAAGAGGGCACCTTACCAGTTAAACTGTTTAATCACGAAGCACATTTGAGACTAGCGTGGATTCACATCAAAGCACACGGCCTCGACAAGGCTATTGAGATGATAAGTGCCCAGTTACTCAACTACGTCGATAAAGTAGGCGCACGTGATAAGTATAATACTACACTGACTGTAGCAGCAGCTAAAATCGTCCATCATTTCATGGAAAAATCTGAGACCGATAGTTTCCTAGCCTTACTAGAAGCATACCCTAGATTACGAGATAACTTTAAAGATTTAATCGCTACCCACTATGGGTTTGATATTTACCATTCAGAGAGGGCACAAAAAGAATATCTAGCACCAGATTTACTACCTTTTTAATAAAACCTATACAAACAAAAATATATGGCATCTGATCAAGCATTTGTTGATTTCGTTTTAGATCAAATCGAGAATGTGGGAGAAGTCACAGCAAAGAAGATGTTTGGAGAGTATGGTCTTTACGCCAATGGAAAACTCTTCGGACTTATTTGTGATAATAAACTCTTCATAAAGCCTACAGAAGCAGGACGCGCCTACATAGGAAAGGTAGTTGAAGCGCCACCATACGAAGGAGCCAAACCAAGTTTTCTTATTGAAGAGAGAATCGAAGATAAAGACTGGCTAAGTGAACTCGTGAAAGTCTCAGTTGATGCGTTACCTGAACCTAAAAAGAAATAAGCACACCCATTAGAAAGGAATCCATAAAGTTGTAATAAAAATAAATGCAACATTGTTGCAAAAAAATAGTTTTCTTATCTTTATAATATCATTGCATCAATAAAGGGCTAGTTTGTCTAAAAGCTACTGGTTACTAGTATATGGTATAATCCGCTGACAAACGATTGTGCTTCCGCAGAGATACTTTACGCAATGTAGCTGTATAATTTGTATTGAGTGAATCACCTTTAACCTCCTAGAAAATATCTTGAATTTTAAAATAATTAACTACACCTCTCAAAGTAAATCAGATCTATTAGGCGCATTCATAAGTGGTTTGTGCCTCATACATTGCCTCGCCACTCCTTTTCTTTTTGTAGCGCAGGCTGGACTTACTCACCATCATACAAAAGGCCCTTGGTGGTGGGGAACGATAGACATTGTGTTGCTTATACTCTCGTTTGCAGCTATTTACTGGTCTGTTAAGCATACATCCAAGCCTTGGGTGAAATATTTATTTGTAATAAGTTGGCTTTCTTTATCTTTCATCATTTTTAATGAAAAGTTAGAGATTGCTCATTTCCCAGAAGAAATCATCTACATACCTACCCTAAGCCTCATTATTTTACACCTTTACAACAGAAAGTATTGCCAATGTACTGATGATCAATGTTGTGCTGAACCTAAAAAGTAAAAGTACAACACCATTTCTGATACTTTTCGGCTCATAAATGCCCAAAAAACCCTATTAGTAGAAGAATACTATGAGCGTCTACAAAATGGGAAAGCTGGACGCTACCGTAGCTCGAGCAAATAAAATGAGTTCACCCCTCCCCTGTCGGAAATATTCTATTTTAAACTGATTCCCTCGTTTATTTTTGCTTCTGTAGTAAATAAATAATTCACCAAATTAAATGTACTCATGGAAAATAATGCAGCGCTAAAAGCAGGTATTACGGGCGCCCTTGCGGGTATGCTATTTTCTGCCCTTCTCAACTATTTCGTTATCCCAATACCTGAAACCACCTTTATCAATGCGGCTGGTAATGGTATGAGTGGTTTGATAAGTGGATTTATGGGTGGTTTTATGGCGTTAAAGACTTTTCAAAAGAAGTCTTGAAGGGCACATAAAAGAGATAGGGTTTACTGACAGTAACATACCGAAAAGTATGTATGTACTTTACTAAAAATAGTATATACAGCCCTTTTCTTGCTAAATTGCTTACTTTTTTTAAATTTAGGCAGCCGTAGGAGATACTACCAACCCTCGCAAAGGATGAAAAAGTACTACTTTAAGGAAATTACTCACTGCGAAATGTGCGGTGAGTCTACTGAGCATCATAAAGTTTTAGGGCAACGGCTCAATAAATCCCAAGGGTTTAAGCCCAAAAGTAAAACAGGTATCGCGGTAAGCATTGTAAAGTGTACCAACTGTGGGCTTATCTATGCCAACCCGCAACCGATTCCCGCTGATTTACAAGATCATTATGGCACACCACCAGAAACTTACTGGACAGAGGGGTATTTTACTTGGCAACCTACTTACTTCAAATCGCAAATTGAAGAAACGGTAACGCTCTTAGATTTCCAGAAAGGCATGAAAGCACTAGATATTGGGGCTGGTTTAGGAAAGGCAATGCTCTCTATGGAACAAAAAGGTTTTGATGTATACGGCTTAGAGCCCTCGGTACCTTTCTACGAAAGAGCCCTCTCTAAGATGGGCATCAACAAAGAAAAACTACAACTGGGTGCTGTAGAAGCGCTTGAGTATGAAAACGAATTCTTCGATTTTATCACTTTTGGGGCTGTTTTTGAGCATTTATACGAGCCTGCCGAATGCTTAAAAAAAGCCCTCCGTTGGCTCAAGCCTAACGGTATTATCCACATCGAAGTACCTTCTTCTGAATGGCTCCTCCCAAAGTTTTTTAACTTCTATTTTCGGTTGTTAGGTACAAACTACGTGACAAACCTTAGCCCCATGCACCCTCCCTTTCATTTACACGAGTTTGATTTAAAGTCTTTCCAGGCACTCTCAAAAAAACTAGGCTTTACGGTAGAGAAGCATCATTATGACGTGTGCGCTATTTACTATTTCCCTAAAATACTTCACGGACTACTAAGAAGCTATATGAAGGCTACTAACAAAGGAATGCAACTGACAGTTTACTTAAGAAAGGAGTAAGTCTCTCATTAATAGCTTTTTATAAAGTAATAAGATACACTACTTTAGGTAAAAAAATAACGCATTTACCAAACAAAAGCTGGTGTGTTTCGTATATTCGCACGTTGCTCAAGAAGATTTATCGTATTCTTGAACAACACAAAAGCTTAAACACATATAAACCCTAACACACCATGAATACAATCAAAACGCAGCTAGCACGCCTGTGCTTTATTACAGTACTTTCCCTATCATTAATTTCCTGTAGAGATGAGGAAGATATTTTGACACCAGGTGAAGCAGTCGGTATAGCACTACAAAACTACATTAATGAGAGAAATGTCAGTACGATACGAATCTTTGTTAATGATAGTTTTGAAAGAGAGACTGAATCGTTTAGAGTTGAAGGAAACTTCTTCATCTCTGGTATTACTTACTATAATCTGAATCAATTGATCTACTACGGACCTTCTTTCGACAGAGATGAAGAGGACAACATAATATTAGATATTTATTTTAACTGATAAACCACCCAGTAGCATACAAGTGATAAGCGACACTCAAAGCATGAGTATTGCTTCTTCTTGGTACTTCTCTTGCCAGAACAATAATTTTTTTACAATTTTCACAGTATAATCACTGACTGTACTGTTTTTTATATGCATAGTTTGTGTTGTCTATTCTTAATGATTGCGGTGCTGACCTGCCTAGCGCAAAATAAGATCATAACCCAGTACAATTCATCGATGGGATAGCCAAAGCGCTTCTTGAGCAGCTCACCATAGAAAAGGGAGAAATCATAGAAGCCGAGGATGTAAAGAAATGAATCATAAGCTTCTACCAACAAAGTATAAAGACTAACCCCAATGACCAGAAGTACATTTATCGCAAACAGGTTACGAGAAGTCTTCTTGAGCGGAAGCTGGATTGCTAATACGAACTATAAACAACAGCTAGCAAGTATTACCTGGGAGCAAGCCATTCAAAAAGTAGGAACACTCAATACTATTGCAACGCTTACTTATCATGTGAATTATTATGTAGTAGGGCTTCTAGAGGTACTCAATGGAGGGGCACTCTCCATCCGAGATCAGTATAGCTTCGATTTACCTCCTATTCAGTCAGAAGCTGACTGGAAAGCCCTCGTTCAGGAATTCTTATCAAATGCTGAACAATTTATCTTTCAGGTAGAAAAAATAGCCGACCAACAACTTGAAGAAGTATTTGTAGAGGAAAAGTACGGCACCTACTTACGCAACCTTGAAGGAGTGATCGAGCATAGTTATTATCACCTCGGGCAAATCTCTCTCATTAGAAAACTAATCATCGAGACAAATAAACGATAAAATAGCTTAATAAAGCACCTAAAACTTTCCTTCAAGGTCATTTAAAGACTTTATTACAATTTTGACAAGTACAAAGATGTTGAGAAAGCTATCATATTAGCTGTTCATCATCGATGTCACTTTTTAAACCAATGAAAAATAATACCATATTGCTTGGAGCACTTTATAACTACTTATATGCATTCCATCACTTTTGAAATACAAAACAGTATAGAAATCATGGAACTATTCGACAAGACGTTGGAGGTTTACTTCATTCACAAACTTATGTTACGTCCTACACTCGAATGGTTTTCATTGGATCTAAAAATAGATGACGGCTTTGCACTGGAGAAAGCCAACGTTCGCTCCCTAGCTTTTGACCTTCAAACAGACTTAGAAGGCATAAAGAAAATAATAGCCTTACCTATCCATCAGTTACGCATCTATCAATTTGATCGGAAGGTACCTGATACCTTAATGATAGAAAACTTACCAGAAGCATCAAGAGAAGAAGTTTTAAAAGAGAATGGGCTGAAGCATTTTTTTTGGATCAACTTTGAGTTCATCACCATCGCTAGCTTCTATAGCGACTTCCTAGAAACCATTGAGCACCACCCTACCTTCAAAGATAGAGAAAAAGCAAAGCAGGCATTTTTATTGTAATGTTGATAATAATAAACTTAATAACCAATAATAACTTTAAGTCATAGATATTTTCTTATCAAAAAGCTTAAATCTTACCAAAAAAATATAAAATAATTTAATTTTATTTTGCATATTCAAAAAATATTAGCATATTTGCTTTCATAATGAAAACAGTAAAAACATATAGCCTCTTATCATTGAGTTCGCTGCTCGCGCACAGCAAGAGGCTTTGTATGATGTAAACTGTACATTTGTAAAGACATTGAGGCCTCTTGATTCACTTCGAGAGGCTTTTTTTATGCTACACCTGTAGCCCAATTGGCAGAGGCCCGTGGTTTAGGCCCACGGTGTTGAAGGTTCGAGTCCTTCCAGGTGTACAATACTTCGGTAGTCCAATCGGCAGAGACGTCAGGTTTAAGCCCTGTGCAGTGTGGGTTCGAATCCCACCCGGAGTACATTACATAAATATGGAGGGCAGCCGAATATTGGTTTGTCGGAGCAACCTGCTAAGTTGTACGCAGTAATGCGGTGAGCGTTCGATTCGCTCGCCCTCCGCTACAGGAGAGTAGCAAGCAATGGCGCTTAAGCGGTCTTGAAAACCGTGCCATCCTTCGGGATGAGGGTTCGATTCCTTTACTCTCCTCATTACTTGCATGTGTTAAATAAATAGTATTTTGAAATTTACTTTACTCAAAAAACTGAGCAAAGTATTATAATTTTTATTGCTGTAAAATTTACGCATATTAATAATTGATAAATTGAAATAATTTAAAGGAAGAAGATTATAAACATAGCCTTTTTAGCTACATCTAGCTATTAAACGACTAACCTACTATAATAGATTATTATGAACGCGAGAGGTCATGTAGTGCAAGTATTAACACGGCAGAATAAACATAGGACAGGTTCAGAACATGTAGACGAGCTACTCTCTAAAGCAAAACAATGGCTTGATAAAACAGTGCATACTTTTCATCAGCTTCTTTGTACCACATATACTCAAAAAAGATTTGTGCAGAACGAAAAAATGTCATATCGTGAGGTATGACATTTCATACGCTCATACAATTTTGTGGATTAGCCCATATTGTACTCGGATTAGGCTCTTTAGCTATTCCAAAGCTGCTTGACTGGTCTAATGCCTTTAAACATACTCCTCTGCTCATAAAGCAGATATTTTGGACGTATGCAGGCTACATTTTATTTATTAATCTTTTCTTTGGGGTCGTCTCCTTATTACTTACTGAAGAAATGCTATCTGGAACAGGCCTTGCCGTAGCGCTTACCTTACTAATCAGTATTTATTGGATAGCGAGATTGATTATTCAGTTCGTTTACTTCGATAAAAGTGATCTCCCAGAAGCCTTTATTTATAAATTTGGAGAATGGGCTTTGGTTATTTTGTTTGTACTTTTCAGTGTAGCCTATTCCTATGCTTTTTATCTCAATCTTACAATATGGAGACAACAGTAACTAATATTTTGGTTTGGTGTGCTTTTCTGGTACTTCAATCTTTGTTAGGCTACTTAATTGTAAGAAAAAGTCCCAATCAATACTTAGTATGGCTATTCCCATTGATAAGCATTTTGATAGCGCATTCTCTCTTTCTTAGCGCCCCTCCTCTACTCAGAATGATCACCTTGATTATTCCTTTGCTTCACGCTATGAAAATCGTAGTTGCTAATGCACACACTAGTAAAATACGTCACTTTGATAAATGGCTTGTTTATTATTTTTTGACAGTAAACATGAATCCAAGTATTTTTCATAAAGACGTAGAGAAAAGAGTAGATACAAAAATACTTATCAGTGCTGTTGTGCATTTACTTGTGGGTGTTTCAATATTCATCTTCCTGAGATATTTCACCGATCACTCAATTATCACAAGATCCAAGGGGCTACAATGGAGCTACTCATTGCTAGCGCTTTTTTCTTTAAGTCTTATACTTCATTTTGGTTTACTATCACTTAATACTTTTTTTCTGAGGCGAATAGGAATAGCAGACTACCTTATTTTCAAACAACCCTACAAATCTAAAAGCCTCACCGTGTTTTGGGGAAGAAGGTGGAATCTTGCTTTTTCGGAGATGACCGCTACAGCCGTTTTTAAACCTCTTGCAAGGAAATTTGGTGTAAAATGGGCTAGTTTTATCTCCTTTATGGTTTCTGGCTTACTTCATGAAGTAGCGATCAGCTTATCTGTCTTGAAAGGATTTGGCTTACCAATGCTCTATTTTGTGATTCACGGTCTACTTATGGAACTCGAGCGACATCTTTTCACAAAACGACAACCGGGTACAATATGGGTCATTGCTTCACTGATCATTCCCTTACCCTTACTATTTCACACACCTTTCTTAACTGAGGTAGTCTGGGAACTCATATATCTAGGCCTACCTTGATCGCTTTTTTCTTAAATAGTGTGTATAATAGTTTCATATCTTATTATAGACTTTCTTTATACGCTAAACCTACTTCTTAGTCATGAAGCAATAGTGAGGAGTTGATTGACTAAAAAGCATTACTTTTTTACTTATCTTTCGTTGAATACTATTGAGATGGAAGCAACACATACTATAAAAAGAACTTGTCTAGCCTGCGGTCAGGAAGGAGCGATTCGAGTCTCCAGAAGAGAAGCTGCTTTTGGGTTGGTAGATATTCATCAAATACTAGGTAAGCAATGTCCTAACTGTGGTGCTAACACCTTCTCGACCGTACAAACTTTAGTTAATCTGGACGAGACGCTTTTAAAAGAGTGGGCCACCAACGAAGACCTCCACTTAACCCCACAAGATGAAGAGCTACTACTGGCTGACGAGTTATACCTGAACCTCATTTTACTGGCACTCGACCACTTTTCCGTTGTAGATCAGAAGAGAAATATATTGCTAGAGGCGCTTTGCATTATTGTTTACGATAACTCACTTAAAGATAACTCCCATAAAGATGAAGCTTTAAAACAACGCGTTATTAAGGCACTGAACGAACGAAAAGCACAGTTGAAACTAGCAGATGATTGGATAATGGACTATATTAAAGAAGTGGTTTATCCGCAGCTTACATTGGGGTAGACCCCAAATTTGATTACTAAAAAGTAGCTTATATAAAATATGAAACCCTCCAAAAAAGCGTTAGAAGAGGCGATCAGCCAGAAGAAGACTTTGGGTAAATACTTCTTCGATGAAGCAACTCAAGCCTTCTTTACAGATGTAGAAATTGTTTTGGTCATTAAAAAAGTAGGAAAAAAGCTATATAAAGCGCAGTCATATTTTTTTGACGGCTATGAGATATGGGTAGAAGAGCAGAAACTATTTTTTGAAGGGGATGAAGCTGAAGCAAAAGAGAAAGCGGTTAGTAATTGGAACAAAGAACCTGAAATGTTCATGAGCTATCCTATCATTTACACTAATATTTGTTGTGAGGTAAGCTCATAATACCATACTATCATGAAAACCTACTTTAATTGGAGTTCTGGTAAAGATGCTGCCTTAGCACTTTACCATTTACAACAAAAGCTTACCGTCGATCGCCTACTTACTACTATCAATGCACATCACGACCGTGTATCGATGCACGGTCTGCGAACAACGCTCTTAATGCAACAAGTCAAAAACATTGGATTGCCCCTTACAACCCTTATGCTGTCTGAGCAACCTTCTATGGAAGAGTATGATCAGAAAATGGCAGAAACCATCGCACAACTAAAGGCAGAGGGATATACCGATTGTGGTTTTGGCGATATTTTTCTAGAGGACTTAAGAGCCTATAGAGAAAAACAGCTAGAAGGTATTACCTGCCACTTTCCCTTATGGAGGAGGAACACCCAGAGTTTAATAGAAGAATTTATAACGTTAGGTTTTAAAGCTATTATTATCTGCCTAGATGCCAGCCTATTGGATGCTTCTTGGCTAGGGAGAGAAATAGATGAAAGCTTCATTCAAGCGCTTCCTGCCCACGTTGATCCTTGCGGAGAAAATGGCGAATTTCATACCTTCTGCTTTGACGGGCCTATTTTTTCTAAACCAGTAGCTTTTGAAAAAGGAGAAAAGGTATTGAGACAATACAAAAAACCAAAGAATGACGCTCAGGAACCCGAAGAAAAACAAGGCTTCTGGTTTATTGATTTACTACCAGTCTGAGAGCGTTCAAGATCCGTCTATTAACAACAAAATACTCCTTTCAGGTAAACTTACCCCAACTTGAAGATCCATTACAAAAATATTCTCGCTGATAGAGGCAATCACTCAGACGCTATCAATTTCTCGTGCTTTTCCAAACTACTTTTCTATAATCTCCAGTTTATCGAACGCCACAGTCTGTTTGCCACATACTTGAAGACCTACCTGCTCAATCGTCAAGTCTACTTTTTGGCTACCAATTAGCTTATCGTTTACGTAATAGTTGATAGTATTGTCTTTTATCATCACTTTTTGTGTAATAGCGGTTACGCTATCGCTAAAGTATGAGCTAGAGACAGTTATGGGGTCTGCTTCGTCTTTAGAAGAGGCTAACCAGGCTTCCCCATTATTGGTCACTTGAAAACTATAATAGTTATCACTATTTTCGACCAATACCAGACCATAAGGATCTGTTTTACCCGACTGCCAAGTAGAAGACAGTACAATCTCAACCTCGCTATTCGCTAGAGGTACAGGAATAGTAGTCCAATAGCATTCGCTTCCCACATTGGTGGTAAAGCGATACTGCCCACCTGCTATTGTCCCTTTCTTTTTGATCGAGCTTTCGGTAGACCAACCTGTCTTTAAAGCATCGTTCTTGACGAACTTTTCATTCTTAAAATCATCAAAGAAGATGACTTCTCCTGTCTGATCGTTCGTTACTTTTATGTAGTCAAACGCTACTACTTGTACATCACATACCCTCAATCCAACATATTTAATGTCTTCCAAATAGTTAAACTCACCAGTTAGGGATAGCTTTCCATTCACTTCATACCGAAAATTATCACCTCTTACAGATACACGCTGAATGTTCTGATTTTTTCCATTGCCTCTCTCTATAGCTGCTATCTCCTTTTTGGTGTTGACCACATAACGATCCCCATAGTATACACTGGTTTTGGTATAGCCATCCGAATAAAGGTTAAAACTACGATAGAGCTCAGGGTTGGCTAGCAATATAAGCCCGTGGTCTTCATACTTGCCCCGTTTCCAAGTGGAAGCCAGCTCTACAGTATAGCTAGTTGGAAAGTCTACTTTAATATAGTCAAAATAACACCAGTTGGGGGTATGGGTATTCAAGAGGTAGGAGTTATTTTCTAAGCGTCGCTCGTGAGCCACTTCTTCAAAAACAGGCCACGCTCGATCATTATTATCAAATGTCTCGATCAAATGAATTTTGTTTTGTTGGATATAAATAAAAACGCCTACTCCCAAAACTATTACTCCTACCACCTTGGCTATGTTAAGTACTACCTTTCTCTTTTTTCTTTGTTGTGTTAACTCCTCTTCTCTTATTTCCCTTTCAAGTTGATCTATCTCTTTTCTAGAAAGCGAGGTAAGCTCTACCAACGCCTCCTTGGTACTATCGATAATATCAAATTGCTCTTGCTTATTTTGGAGGTCTTGGTCTTTTTCTAAAACCCTCCTTTTGAGTTTTTTAAGTATTTTATCTTCTAATTTACGCCCCATATGTATATGGTTTATGTTGTGCTAAAGTAATTTATTTAATCTCTACATAATCGAACGCAATGGGTCCGGCTTCGGCCCAAAGTATTAGTGAATTTACCTGCAGGCGCTTATCGTAGCTGGCGATGAACTCGTCGTTGAGGTAGTACTTTACTTCTGAACCCTTTACAACCACACGTTGCTCTATGGTATTCTCCCCATTACTTACTGAGGTTGTTTTTTTTACTTCAGAGGTAAAACCAGGATGATTCCGACCCTTTTCTCCTTGATATTGCATCCAGGTCTCTCCATTACTCTTAAGGACAAACGAATAATAATACATCCACGGCTTTTTTAAATAAATGGAAGCTTCTTCTTGTGGATGATACCTATCTAGTGTAAAGCCATAAAGAGCTGTACTCCCCTGTTGGCCTCTCCAAGTAGAGCGTACAATCACTTCATAGCTATTTCCGGGTGTTATAGGGATACGTGTTACAGCACTTTTAGGACGGCTAGTGACAGTACTGTAGAGGTAACAGTTGCCATCAGTGATTTTTGCTTGTTTCAAACCCACAACATAGGGCTTCCAACCATTAGCATAGTTGTCAAAGGGTTCATCGAGTACCAATACCCCATTGGTTTCGTTATAAGCTTTCAAAGAATGAAACTCAGTACGTTCACTATTACTAAAGAGTTCTACAGTAGTAGGGTAGCTAACCAGTATACCTTTGTGCATATATACCAGATGATCGTTTATAAAAAATTGTGTCTTACCATTTTTTACGCTTATGATCAGGGTGTTTATTTTACTCTGGGATAGCGAAGGTTCTTCTTTATGAAACAAGGTTCCAACCACATTATCGTATACTTCAACCCTCTGATAGGACATATGGATGATAAAGCTTACATTTTTTCCTTGCCTATTCCACAATTTTAAGAATGATTTACCCTTCTTGTTGGAGGTTAAAGCCAGCTCAACACGGTACTCGCTAGGGAAGTTTACTTTAATAAAATCCTTTTTATTTTGTTTTTTTACCTGCTGAGAGTTGCTTTCAAAGATATATCGCCCATTCTCTATGTATGTCTTTTTTTCATAGTGTTCGTGTTCTATCCAGCCATTACGGTTATCGTCAAAAGTTTCTACTAAGGTTTCTTTGGCGAAAAGGTTGTAAACATAGTAGAAATAGGGAAAGTGACCAGTAAAGTGTAAGATGCCTAAAGCTACTAACAGTACTATAGCAGATATGAAAAGATTTTCTTTTTGTTTAGAATTCATTTAAAGTAGGTGATTTATTTAGATGATGTAGTTAAGTTTGGTTGATTATCTTATCAAAATGTATGAATACCTTTAGTTCTTTGGGTATTCTATTGTCTGTTTCACTACCAACAATCCCCTCAATAGCTACTTGATTTCGATATAATCAAACGCTACTGTTTGGTTACCATTGAGTAGAAGTACCAACGAGGCTGCTTCTACCCGATAGTCATAACTAGCGATCAACTCATCATTTACATAATAGGTTACCTCTGAACCCTTTACTACTACTCGCTGCTCAATGGTATTCTCTCCAGTACTTACTGAAGCAGTTTTTTTAATGTCTGAGGCGATGGCCGAAGCTCTGTACTGGTCTTTGATCGTTCGCATCCAAGCTTCTCCATTACTTTTGACATAAAATGTATGCGTATTTTTTTTATCACGATAGAAGTAATCTGGTGGATTTTCTTTAGGTAGATACTTTTCCTCCAATGCAAAGCCATAAGGGGCAGTTTCTCCTCGTTGCCATTGAGAGCGTACAATGACCTCATAGTTGTTGCCCGGTGAAATAGGAATAGAAGAAAGTACTAGAATAGGCGCATATCCGGGATAATCGTGGTTGTGATAATCTGGCGATCCTTCCATCACATAGGCGCCTTCTTTCAGCTTGGCTTCCTGTAGACTCGCTACATAATAGCGCCAGCCGTTATCATAGTTATCAAAATTCTCTTCTAATAATAATTCGCCCGTCGCTTCATCGTAAATTTTGAGATAATCAAATGCTACTTCATTTTCGGGTGCCCCCAAGTGAGAAAATCAATGCCAATCCCCCCTGAGTGAGGAAGCATAGCTCCCTCTTGCTTTAGTTCGTTATTAACGACATACTTAAACTGATTATCCTTTACAACCAACTGTTGTATATTGGACGACCTTCCGTCAAACTTTAAGGAAGGTTCATATTTCTTATCCTCTTCCTTTACGTAAAACTTATTGGTTCTCGTAAATTGGTTGACCTGCGCATTAGGATTTTTAGCAATAATCTTATAGCCTACATTTTTATCATCAGGATCAACAAAAAAGCGGATTGCTTGGCGTTCTTCATCTACAAAATAAAAGCCGTACTCAGCTCTTTCACCACCTTTCTTAGTACAAGTAGCGGCTAGTTCGATACGGTAATGAGAGGGGAAGTCTACATTGATGTAATCGTACAAACTATAGGGACTTCCGGTGCGATCAGGTGCCGAAAAGGTATACTTGCCCTTCTTTATTTCCCGTTGGAAATCGAATTTTTTGTATTGTGGCCAGTTGTTACGGTTATCATCAAAGGTTTCTACTAGGGTTTCTTTTATGAAAAAGTTTTGAATATAGGTAAAGACTCCTGAAAAATAAAGTAAGATTATAGCGCCTGCACTAAGTAGCACTATAGTAACAAACCTATCGGATGAACGCATGGTGGTGTAAGACTATTTATTTAGTAATCATAAATATATGAATAATTGTTCCATTTTACATATGATTTATTTGTGAATCTCTTATTGAAAGTTATTCGCTTTCTTACCTGATAAGAGGTTTGATACCAACCGTTTCTCAGTAGCTTGGTAATTATGGTACATGCAATGATAGATAAAAATATGCCTTTAGAATGGCTTTTAGCCAAGATATACCATAAATCATTGATATACTATACATAAAATAGTAGTTTTACAGTAACATACATTTATGTATGTATACTATGAGGGTAACAAAAGAAAAGACAGAACAGACGAGGCAGCAACTACTAGAAGCTGCTACCATTGTATTTGGTAAAAAAGGTTATACAGCCACTAAACTTGAAGAGATCGCCACAGAGGCAGGTGTTACACGAGGAGCCATTTCTTGGCACTTTCAAAATAAACAGAATATTTTTCGTGCTGTTGTAAAAGAAGGCAGGTTACAAACCTTACGGTTTATAAAAGACTACTTGAATAGTGACCTTGATCCTGAAAGTAAGATAGCAGGTTTTATTCAATACTTGGTAAAAGATCGAAAACGCAAACACTATCAAGTAACGATATTAGGTAAGCTTAGAGATGAAGCCCCTCCCGAATTTGAGGATCTTATTAAGCAGATTACCACTACACAAAAAGAAATCATTGCCTCTTTGCAAACAACTATTGAAGAGGGCATTACTACTGGTATCTTTGCCAAGCAATGCGATGCAGTCCTGTCAGCCAAATCCATTTATGTTTTCTTTGGAGGCTTTTTTACCAGCCAACCAGAGATGTATGAAGAATATGACGAAACTAGGCTAATCGCATTTCTCACCCAGTTTATCAACCGTCTATTACAAACTGAATCAGCTCCTTAATTAAGAAGTGACGTATGAATTTAGCAAATGATTACTCTCTGAATTCCTTAGGTGTAAGCCCTGTCTTTTCCTTAAAAAGACGGCTAAAGTACTGGGGATATTCAAAACCCAACTCGTAAGCCACTTCTGCAATAGATTTGTTCGTAGCCAATAGCTTTTGTTTGGCTTTCTCGATAACATGAAAATGGATATGCTCTTTAGTACTTTTACCCGTAAGTGTTTTTAAAGCATCACTCAAATAATTAGCAGATACATTCAATGCGCGAGCGAGGTCCGTTACAGCAGGAATACCTGTATCTATCAAAGACTCTTCTTTAAACCAATGCCTTATTTCTTTATCGAATCGCTGTAGTAAGCTTGTATTTACATCATTACGTGTAATGAACTGCCGCCCATAAAAGCGGTTGGCATAAGTGAGCAGCAATTCAAAGTTAGATAATACTACAGATTTACTATAGCGGTCGATGGGCTGGTGGTACTCTGCATAGATATTTTCGAAGATACTTTCAATGGCTTCCTCTTCTTTTTTCGAAAGATGTAATGCCTCGTTTACCTCATAGTTAAAGAAACCAAAACGATGAATACTTGTAGCAAGTGTATGCCCACTGAGCATCTCTGCCTCAAAGAAGAGCATCCAACCTGTTGAACCAATCGTTACATCGCGCTCATAAGCTACCACTTGCCCAGGCGCAGAAAACCCTAATAGACCTTCTTGAAAATCGTAAGACTGTCTACCATATTTTACATAGCCATTTAGGTTTCTTTTAAGCCCTACAGAATAAAAATCATAGCTCATCTTAGTAGGATACCCTTCGGGTAGCTGTGGAATATCTTCAAGTCTGGTAATCGCAAAGAGCGGATGCTCGGAAGGTGGTGCACCTGCTAGGCGTTGTAGCGCTTGAATAGTTTTGATATTTACAATTTCACTCATTTCTTTTAAGTTATGTAGGGTAACGCGTTTTATTTATTTTACAAAATTTTTCACTAAAATCGCCAACCTACAAAAAGAGTAGGTAAAAACGAAGGAGGCACTACTGGCCGAATGTTGTAGCTACTCTCTCCTACAAGACGCTCTTCTGTATTATTAAGAATAAAGACTACGTTGTAATTCCCGCCTACGTGAAAGTGCTTCTTTTTGAACGGATAAAGGATGTATCCTACCCCTAAGCTACCATACCAGTTATCGAATTGGTCTTCTGCTCCATCATCAGCTATTATGGTCCAGCCTTCATAGCCCAACCCTGCTTGTATAAAAAGACCTTTGTCTAGAGCAGCATCGTTGAAGCGATAGCGTGCTTCTACCCCTACCAAGTAATCCCAATCAACGGTTATGTCATCATTGTTGTCAAAAAACTGATCGCGTGCAAAAGTAGGTAGTTCAAAAGAAGCTTCGGCCGCTATACCAAAGCTCCAACGCTTTGGTAAAATATAAAACCCCTTTACACTATATCCTCCTAGAAGAAAATAAGACGGATTGACACTAATAGAGAAAGGACTGTAGTCAGTAATGGGCGCTTCTGTGTCTTGTGCTTGAAGAGGGCGTAATACAATAACTATTAATAGTGTTATAAGCGAGAATTTTAAAATAAATTTATTCATGAGCAGTATTATTTAGATGTTTGATATTTTTCCTAAAAAATTTTTGAATTTTTTCTTGTTCTAAGACACCCCCATGTCCGGGATACCATTGTTTGTAGGGTTCTTGGGCTAATCGTTGAATTGTTTCTGATACTTTTTTAAAGTCTTTGGCAAAGAAATGAATACGTGGTTTTCTTTCATTGAGAAAAAGTCCTCCTCTCACAAGATCGCCTACAAAGACTTTGTCTTTCATTGATACAATGAGACTACCTTTTGTATGCCCTCTCACCGTATGTATAGTAGCCTCAAAGCCGTGTTGAGACAAATTATAGGTACTATCTACAAGAATGTCTGGGGTAAAGGGAGGAAACTCCCAAATCACCTGGCTGTAGGCAATTTTTCCCAGTAGCTTGTTAGGCGTTACTATTTTAAGGGAGTCGAACGATCCCTTTTGTGCAATAGGAAGCTCATCTCTATGCATGATAATCTTTGTACCATAATTTTGCTGAAACCAAGCCGCCGCTCCCACATGATCAGCGTGATAATGAGTGAGTACCATCCATTGCACCTCCGCTGGTTGATAGCCCACCTTTCGGATACGTCTCTCCAGTTTTTTAATCTTATTGGGTAAGCCGCTATCAATGAGCAATATATTATCTTCACGCGCCAATAGGTAAACATTATAGTAGCCGTAGCCTACATTATACAGATTGGCTTCTGTTTGGCTATAAACAAACCCCGATAGCAATAACCCTAAAACGAGAAAAAGCCAACCGATCAGGCTTGTGAAAGTGCTACGTAGTATACCTTGAGAAGTATTCATACAGTTAATGACTTTTTGCTCTTCAAATTTCGGTAGCACCACAGGAAAAAAGGTATATAAATACGATGTAGTTGAATAATTATCTCAGCTTCTTTAGAGAAATATATAAAAACAACTGTGTATAAGAAGATCATTTCGTAACTTATAAAGACTTTTAGTAGGGGAAATCATCTTATAAAACTGGCCATGAGCGACAATAAAAATTTTTTTGGATCGATCGATAACGTCGTCTTAAAAGCCTACAACCCGCACTACGTAACAGCTTTCGCACTCGAAGTCGACTTACTTAGATCAACCCTTCCCAATTTGCAAGTAAAATACCATCATATTGGTAGTACGGCTATTCCAGCTATCATATCAAAACCTATTATCGATATTGCCATCGAGTTGACTAACTTCCCACTTAATGAAGAGGAAATAGAAGCGCTATCAACAGCAGGGTATACCTACTGGGCAAACAACCCAGAGTCAGATCATCAGTTCTTTTTCAAAAACCTTCCTAGAACGCACCATTTACACTTTTACCCTACTAACTCTGTAAAACTAAGTAATCAGATAGCCTTTAGAGATAAGCTTAATCAAGATGCCACACTACGAGATGCCTACGAAAAATTAAAAATAGAATTGGCTGCTAAATATACGTCAGATAGAGAGCGGTATACATTTGAGAAGTCAACTTTCATTAACAAAGTACTTAATCAAAAACGACCTGCTTAATAAGAGCAGCATTTGATAAGTGGCTTAGTTTTTTAACTTCTAAAAATACACAATCGAGCGTGAGATTAAGCCACACGTTATTTTTAATAAAATGAATAAAGTATGAAGACTGTAATTTCAACTCCACCAGACTTTTATTCTCTACCAAAGGATATTTTTTCAGCATTGAACAAGAATAAAGATCCTGTACCATTATCCACTTCTGAAATTTCCGAAATTAGGCTAGCAAAGAATAGAGTCAATTCAGATACTGTTGGCTTACCAAAGAGTATCCAAACGATACTAGCCATTGACAAGAACTTTACGCTTAACAACAAATACTTCAAGGAGCCGCTATTTAAACCTTTTTTTGACCAGATGGATGAAAAAAAGATCGTCCATTCTGCTAGGATAAGTGACGAGCTTAAACGCTTATTTCGAGGGGCAGACTTAAAGGGTCAAGACTTACTATGGAATGATATCGAATCAATGCCCAGTTTAATTGAACTCTATTCTCCTGGTGACCAAGGGGTTTATATGTATATGGGGGAAGTAGATGACAATAATGAGTTTCCAATTGCTAGGTATGACGATCAACCAGAAGTATGGATCTCTGCCTCTTCAATAATCCAATATATTCTGTCTAATACAGATGTAGAGAATTTGATTAAAATTGAAGAGGATTTTAATACAAGATTAATCGAGGCAAAAAAAAGGAACGAGGGATTCATTAAGAAAGAATGGTGGCATGAAAGTTTCGAATTCCCAGTCTAAATATTGTAAAAAAACTTCATTTATATTTTTACCCTACTAACTCAATTAAGGATAAGCGCAATCAGGAGGTAACGCTACGAAATGCCTATGATTGTCCCTTTTATTCATTTAAGCGCACCACAATTGAAGGCATTTGGATAGAAATTTGTGATTGTTGATGTACGCTCTAAACACTCCCAAGCAATAGTGAGCTTTTTGGAAACCGACGCATCCGAATGTCTAAAGATATTTACCCATTTCATAGGTATTTGATTACATGAACAAAGCACAGTTGACACAACAACATAGCTATCTCAATGATAGTATCTTTAAAATAAAAGTAGTGGCACTTATTGGCAAACGCCATTATGAAAATATCATTTCACCGCTCAAAAGATTCACAGATCATCAACAACTTATACACCATCCTGTAATCGCTTTCTCAGAAAGCGACCTTTGGAACCCTCACGATACTGCAGATAACTGGATTCTAACTGCTGGAAAAATCGAAAACTTAAGAGTAGCTATAAAAAAACTTCATGGATGTGAAGTTAAAGTGGGAGAGACTTTTAGTTTTTGGCAACATATAGGGAAGCCTAGCAGGCAGCGAGGCTACGTAGTAGGTAGAGAAATTAGGGAAGGATGTATTGTACCTACTATTGCTGGAGGGCTGTGCCAACTCTCTAATGCGCTCTATGATGCTGCACTCAAGGCGAATTTTACGATTCTTGAAAGACATAAACATACGAAAGTCATTAAAGGCTCTCTCGCTGAGCAGGATCGTGATGCTACCGTGAAGTGGAATTACCTCGACTTACGCTTTAAAGCAACCTTCGATTTTAGAATAGAGGCCACACTGACTGCCGATAAGCTTTTAGTAATGCTGAAAGCAGCGGAAAAAACCTTTCCAGCCCTACAAGACTTTCCTGCACTACGTACTTCCAATAAACTTAATGACTGTTATTCTTGTGGTAATTTAGCTTGCTTTAAACATCCTAACAAGGCGACCTTGTCTCCTAAAATGGCTACTACTACTTTTATACTCGACGAACAATGGCCAGAGTTCGATCGCTACCTTAAAACGATTGTTAGTGATACCGATACCTTCATTTTGCCCTTTAAGAAAGGCGCTTTTCTTCCGACTACGCGCTATGCTTGGACAGCACCAAAACCTCATCAAACTACCTCAGTCCTACTTCCAAGCTTTTACCGCGCTTTAAAGCTACGGTATGCTCCTAAGGGAAAGAACAACATATTTGAGTTATGTTTACAATTGGATAGAAAGATCGCACGTGCTGCTACCCGTCAAGTTTCTATTGACACTACCCATTTGGTCATTGCACAAAACTTACTTCCTTTTGTGTATGGGACAGGCGTTTTGGGAGGTAGAACGTATGATGTTCTTATGGCACGCCTCCCTATGGAGAAGTTACACGAAAGGCTTGATCTCGCACATACCCACCATTTGGGAAGTACTACCCTAAGAGATTTTAGGGCTTCAACGCACCTTCTTAACCTTGAGAATAAGGCTTTAACGCAGGCACGAAAAATAATTACTCCACACACTGAAATTGCTCAACTTTTCAAGCACAAAGCAATACAACTACCTTGGCAGCTACCTATTATTCCCCCTGTAAAGAATGAAGGGCAAGAAATTCTCTTTCCAGCTTCTACAGTAGGTAGAAAAGGCGCTTACGAGGTCAGAAGACTTGCTAAAGAGCTACAGCTCGACCTAACCATCACAGGGAGACTGCTTGAAGGTGAAGACTTCTGGAAAGATATAAAAGTAAAAAGGTTTAATGGTGATCTTACCCAAATTGGTTTAGTGATTTACCCTACCTATGTAGAACATCAACCCAGATTAATCCTGAAGGCACTTGCAGCGGGGATTCCTGTAATTACCACCACCGGCTGTGGACTTGAAGGCTTTGAAAATCTTAAAGTATTACCCCTCAACCGCTATGATTTACTAAAGCATACCTGCATTGAAACACTTCAAAAACACACCCTGCTTACACAAGAGTAAGCGTTCCCTTTCCTTTTATGTTTCTGTGACAGAAGCATATCTCCAGCGTTTATTTCAGTTATTAACGAAATGGCTACGCTCTTCTTGTTACTAAAAAGATATACGCTACTTCTACTCTTTCAAAAAACTTTCTAAAATTTCATCCATTTCGTAAGGCTACATTGTCAAAGCTATGTAATTCAATTTAAAAACATTAACCTTGACAATCATGAGACAAATCGTTCTTCCACAATTTGGTACACCAGAGGTATTACAAATGACTACTGCTCAGGAACCACAGCCTAAGAAAGCAGAGGTGCTTTTAAAAGTAGAGGCAGTAGGTGTAAACTTTTCTGATATTCTTCGAAGGAAAAACACCTACTTTATGCCTACGCCTCTCCCCTACGTGTTAGGTACAGAGGCAGTGGGTATTATCACCGAGCTAGGCGACCAAGTACCCACTCATTTGCAAAAAGGAGATCGGGTATTAGCTATACTTCCTGCAGGCGGTGGCTATGCAGAATACGTGGTAGCTCCTGCACAATACTGTGTGCCACTGCCCACACAAGTAAAGAGCGAAGACGCCACTGCCATATTTGTACAAGGAACTACCGCTTATTTACTACTGCATAAAGTAGCCAAAGAGGTAGCGGGAAAAACTGTATTGATTCACGCAGCGGCTGGCGGAGTGGGCTCTCTACTAGTACAACTAGCGAAAGTAGCGGGCGCGAGGGTGATTGCAGCCGCTAGTACAGCCGAAAAACTGCAAAAGGCCCAAGCGCTGGGTGCTGACCTGACCGTTAACTACACACAACCCAACTGGACAAATACCTTGATTGACAATAATCAAGGAGAGAAAGTAGATTTTATTTTCGAGATGGTTGGCGGGAAAGTGTATGAACAATCTATAGAAGCGCTCAAGCCAGGTGGTAGTATGATCGTGTATGGTGCTGCCAGTGGAGAGAAAGGATTGCTTCACTCTGAACGTTTTGTAGATGAGAATCAACACCTACTGAGCTTCAACTTGGCACATTATGTACAACACAAAACGGAAGCTTGGCAGGCTGCCTTAGGCGCAATGATTGAACAGATCACTTCAGGGAATATTCGTATCCAAACCCCCCATACCTATACCTTGGAAGAAGCCGTACAAGCACACCAAGCTGTGGAGCAAAGAAAAACTATCGGGAAAGTTGTACTTGTTATGAACTAATATGGAGTCACAAGAAAATACTTTACAAAAAGCACTGGAAGGCGATATCAACGCCTTTCAGTCGCTCTTCGCTGAATACCAAGACGCCTTGAAGTCTTACCTTTTTCGCTTACTCGCCAGTAGAGCAGATGCAGATGACTTGACGCACGATACTTTCATCAAGGCCTTTGATGCTTTATCAAGTTTTAAGGGGAAATCTTCGCTCAAGACGTGGACTTTTAGCATTGCTACCAACTTAGCGTTAAACTACCTCAAAAAAAGGCAAAGATGGACAGAAGATGTCTCTGAACGTGCCAAAAAAATGGTATTGGCTCGCCCTGACCTAGCCGCTAAGATCGAAAATATCGCCCATCATTCGCCCTACGGGCAATACACCATCCGAGAGCATATCAATACCTGCTTTACTTGTATTAGTAAAAATCTACCGATTGAGAACCAAATCGTCCTTATCCTTAAGGATGTCTATGATTTCTCGGTAAAAGAGATTATGGTGATTATGACAAAGACAGAAGGCGTCGTCAAATACCTTTTACAGAATGGTAGAAAGACAATGACAGATATTTTCGATAAACGCTGCGCTTTAGTCAACAAGAAAGGCGCTTGTCATCAATGTTCTGAATTAAATGGTTGGTTCAATCCCAAACAAGATCAACAGGAAGCGCTTTTACAAATTAAGCTAGTAAAAGCCGCTAAAAAGCAAGACAAAGCTGCCCTTTATACCCTTCGTAGCAAGCTTGTGAAAGCTATCGACCCCCTGAAGTCGGCAGGTAATGAGTTACAAGAAATTTTACTGGCTTGTAATCGGATGGCAATGGAGGGAGGAGAATGAAATAAAAAATAATAAGTTGTTTCACCTACTAATAGGCAGAAAATCTCTTTAATTATGTTCTTTTAGTGGTTTTTGAATAAAAAATTGGTTGAAAAAGTACATTTAAAGTAATAAACAATCCTCTTTGAAGGAGAGTACATTTGAGAAAAAAATTCGTGGAAGGTGTATTATCATACATCAATGACAACCACCGCCCCGAGATGAGAGATATTTCAAAGGGTATTAGCAAAGCAGATTGGGTTATTGATCTCACCTTACTGTATATTGACAAAGAATGCATTCAGGTAAAAGGAATAGATGGCAATGGCTAGAGTGAGGTTTTCAAAATTTTCTTTGATCAATCCTTGGCAAAACCCAATCAGTTTCGCCTAACCCTCATTGCTCTGATCGAGAAAGCAAAAGCTTTCTTGAGAACCGAATCATAATCTGTAGATTAGGCGTAATTTAAGTGCCTCTCAATACTTACGAATTGAAAACTAGATCGCGCTTACCTTTAACGATCCTCACAGTTTCTCAATGGAGGGCAACGGTGACGCTATTTTTGATAAGTTTATCTTCTAACCGATGAAAAGCATTTACTCTTATACTTGTACACCAATGGTAGTAATCATATAAATAATGACGAAGGCGATGTTACGCTCAATTACTGACTTTTGTATCAGCCACCTAAGAAGAGATACTTGCTTTTTACTGATTTGCCACATCTGGAAGAGGGTTCTTCTTTAAAAACTTTTCAATCGCTTGCTTTTTTAATGGCCCACCGTGGCCTACATAATAGGTTTGGTAAGGCTGTTTCATTAATCCGTTGAGTGTGTTTGCTAAGACCTTTTGATTGTGGGCAAAGAAATGGTAGGCGGGTCGTTTACGACAAAGCAAACCTCCTCTCAACAGGTCTCCAGCAAAGATATGCTCTCCAATTGCTAATACGATACTACCTGAGGAATGCCCTCCAACAAAAAATATTTTCCCTGGAAAGCCATATTGTTCAAGTCCTAGCGTGTCCTCTTCCAACAAAATATCAGGCGTAAAGGCAGGGAACTCATCGTGTGCTCTTTTTTTCACCCATTCAGCAAGTTTTTTCTTTTGTGTTCCAACTTTTAACTCAGCAATCCTCCCACTTTCAGCAATGGCTGTTTCCTTCGTATGAACCATCACGGGAATGTTGTAATGCTTCTGAAAAAAGGCCGCTCCACCCACGTGATCGCCGTGGACATGGGTAATGATTAGCAGACTGATATCCTGCGGGTCGACCCCCAAATGCTTTATTTTCTTGATGATTTTTTCTTCTTTTCCTTCCACACCACTATCAATCATAAGGTGTTTTCCATTAGCTGATAAAAGAAAAGCATTGTAGTAGCCGTAGCCAATAGCATTCACTTTTAGATCCTCTACTTGTGCTTTTAAGGGTGAGGCAATGAAGCTAAGGAATAGTAGTGTTAATTGTATTTTAACAAGCGCCATCAAAACTTCCATCCAAGTGAAAGGGGCCTGAAGGAAAAAATGGTCTCAACTCGTAAGTGGTATCGTTAATCGTTCTCTCACTCTCCCTCCCAAATGCGTAGATGTAGCCTATGTTAGGATTGATATAAAATCCATCACGATCCCAAGGATGCCACAAATAACCGACACTTGGCAAGATAAATCCATTATTATTCCGATGCGTTTCTCCATCAGAAGAAATGCGGAACTGCTCTACACCTGTGCTAAGCTCAAAGTAAACACCTTCTTTGTGGTCTTGGAGGTGGTATCTCGCTTTTACAGCAAACAACCAAGGAAGTCGTATTTCGAGATTATCATAGTTGCTACTCTCAAATAGAAGCTCCTTTGCTTGGCCACTGATGTCTTGGGCAGCAAATTGAACTCCAAAGGAAAAATTGCTTGCGGTATTAAAAAATAATCCTATTTCATAGCCCCCCTGAAAAAGGTTTGTAATTCTGCTTTCAATAGAGAAAGTCGGCCTTATCTCAGTTTGGCTACGTGAGGCTGTTACTGTGAGGAATATAAGAAGTAGGCTTAAAAAGCAGGAACGTTTTATGCTTTGCATGTCATTAAGGTGTTTTGATGAGTAATACCTAAATAACACGCGTTAATAATAGCCTGTTGTTCACATATGTGAAGAAATACGCCTTGTACCACCCCTTATTCTACTTAAGCTTTGTGGCTGTATGCCTAAGTAGCTTGCCAGCTCATACTGCGGAAGGTTGTTCATAATAGCGTTCTTCTCGTTTAGCAGTTTTTCATAATACTGCTCGGCATCTAAGCAAAGTAAATCTTCGATTCTGTGTTGGCAAGCAATCAAAGCACTGGTTATACCACTGGTATATATTTTATCGACTTCTGGAAACTTATTTCTTAGTTTTTGTAGGTCATTTCTTTCAATATAATAGATTTCAAATTCGCCAACAGCTAGAATCGTTTCTTCACTACAAATGCCATTCTCAAAACTTGCAAATGAAGTAATGAATTCACCTGGCTGTGCGATGTGCCTCACCCATTGTTTTCCTTTGAAATCAATTTTTAGTAGAGCAAAGCCTTCATTAATAAAGAAGAGCCTGTCAGCAATACTGCCTTTGTTTACAAGTGTGTTCTTTTTATAACGCCAAAGCTTAAAACTGTTTTCAACTTCATTAAGAAGGTCATCGCTGAGCTGGTAAAAGCGTTCCCTAAATTTATCCATATTATACATTTTCTTTTTAAGACTACTATCAATACCCCTCTACACGACATCCGTTTATTTTTCAGTGATGGCTTTCCTTCAGCTTTATGCTATCGCTGTTTTCTTCTCTTTGGAGAAACGTACTAATAAAATAGAGTGTGTCATATTCGATTATATACTACAAATTACATAAAAATAAGGAATAAACCTTAGTGGTACAGCTAAGATAGAAAGGAACGCTAGGGTCATAGAGAGCGGCTTCTCTGTTGTTGTGCGTAATGCTTTTCTATTATTTCTTTTGCTCTCAACAAGCCATTTTCAGCAGCTAGCTTTTGTTTTAGCTTATCAGCCTCTATACTAAGGCGTTCATCGACCAACTGCCTGATACTATCAATAAACTTATTGACGGTAAGTTTTTTTAAAGGGATAGGGCTTACCCCTACACCATTCCTTTCGATTTGCTTTCCCCAAAAATATTGATCTCCAAAGGGATGCAGCACAGGACAAATCATTTGTGGTAAGCCTGATTTCAAGGCAATGGCGGTTGTTCCTGCCCCTCCGTGATGTACAACAAAGTCTACCAAAGGAAATAAAGCGGTGAAAGGAGCAGCGTCAATAGCCAATACCTGATCGTTTTTGTAGATCTCTTTTCCTTTCAGCCCCCACCCTCTTACTACAAGCACCTTCAAATCGAAATGGTCAACTATTGCCTTTACGTACAAGTTAAAGTCAACTTCTGATTTATAAGGCATACTACCAAAGGTAATGAGTAAGACTTTCTTTTCGTTACTTACAAACGAAGCCACCTCTTCACTCAGCTGATCATTTTTGTTGTCCTTCATCCAAAACCCGCTGAAAAATACATCTTTTGGATAGTCTGCTGGTCTATCGAGTATCAAGGGACTGACTCCGTAAATTACTGGCGTCTCCAATATACTTCTTCCTTTTGCTAGTTTGTGTTTAGCTCTAAAATTCTTGACAGGTGTATTAAAAGTACTTAAAGCAATGTTGTTGAATAAATAGGTTAGCTTATTGAGAAACTTTGGTATTGGTAGAAAGCTTACTATCGGATTTGTAAATTCTTTGGTGGGTGTAAACGCAGGTACTACGTAGGCTTTGATGAGTTTTTCTTGCATGGTACCACAAATGCCATCAAGCATGGTCTTAGGATGGTAAAGTACTACATCTGCCCATTTTACCAAATCGAAGTAAGTTTCTAATGAACTTTCTATGATAGGATAAACCTTTTCTTTTAGTTCTTTACCAATCATAAATGGATTGCGCCCTATCTCTTTTTTTAGTGCCTCATCATCTACGATTGATGCATAATTTCCCTCAAAACTTTGATAGGTCACTTTGTAGTTTGCCGCTAAGGCTTCATACATTTTGGCAGAAGCTACTTTCACCTGAAAACCATTTTCAGAAAGGTACTCTCCTAATACCAAAAAAGGCTGGATGTCGCCCCGTGAGCCAATTGTACAGATTGCTATTTTCATTTTAAGCTATTGTGTGCAGCATTCGGAAGTCTCTTCAATTTCCTAAAAAAATGGATAAGTAAATGGTTTTTCAGCCTCTAAAAACCAATCTTTTTAAGATAAACGATTATAAGAGACTATCTACAGGGTATTCGTCAATACTTCTTCAGTCAGTATCAGCCCAGCAACGAAAAAATAAATAAGCAGCGAGAATCGTAACCTAAGGCTTGCGGCTTTTAAGGGCTCAGATATCGCGACATGGTTTAAGTTATAAGGGTTGCGCCTACTAAAGGCACTTCCCTTGCTAAATGCAGCATCTGCCATAAAAATAAGTATTAGCAGAGGATACTTCAGATAATCAATAAGCAGCTGATCAATTGTAATAATGGTAGGATTTTTACTGCTTCGCTCTTCAATAGTAAAAACAAGATAGAAAATTAAGCCTATAAGAATAGTAAAAATTATCCGACTGGTTACTTTGTCGAATGTATCTTTTAGGTTATTGCTACCTTTGTCCTGAATCACTAAAAATATCGTTCGTAAAACTTGACCTACGATGGTTAGGAAAGCGATATTATATATATAAGTAAAATATGCAGAATTGTAGGGATCGATGTTCCAGCGTATATTAATTCCTACTATAATGATCGCAACCATTACAAATCGTAACATAAGGATAGGACCATTGAGAGAAGAAGATTGCTTGTCGAGGTACCAAAACCCGATAAATGCAAAAGCTAAGAAAATAGCGACGATTTTAAAGGTGTCGAAGTTAGATATAGTCACAAAAAAATCACTTTTCTGAAGGATGGGAGTGAAACTTACTGAAAGGTAAGCAGCCACTAACCACAATACAATGGTTACTCCATACGTAATAACGAGAAACTTAATTTTATCTTTTAATGACGCTTTTATCTTAGGATTTTCCACAGTTAATTTTTTTAATTTGGATGCTAAAGCGTTGGATTGGTTTAATTAGATACAGTATAATGAGCTACAATTTATATGAAAAGTAGTGGCTGTTTTATCAACAATCGGCGCAGCAATCATCCCATGGATGTAACCATTAGAGGGAGTCACGATAACACTTGCCTCTTACAATTAAGCTTTTTCTCAAGCCAGTAGGCCGAATTTCTTATTAGACATTTCTTTCGATATATTTGATTATCTCTTTTGCTATATCTTTGCCTGTGGATGTTTCAATTCCCTCTAGCCCTGGTGATGAGTTTACTTCTAAAACTAGTGGTCCTTGCGAGGATTGTAGCATATCTACACCAGCAACGCCTAACCCCATGGCTTTTGTCGCTTTTATAGCCGTAAGCTCTTCTTGGTCGGTCAGCTCTATAATAGAAGCGCTTCCTCCTCTGTGCAAGTTGGAGCGGAACTCCCCTTCTTTTCCTTGTCGCTTCATAGCTCCTACTACTACACCATCTACTACAAATGCTCGAATATCAGCACCTCCTGATTCTTTAATAAACTGCTGAGCGATTACACGAGCTTTTAATCCATTAAATGCCTCAATAACCGAACTGGCAGCATTATGGGTATCTGCTAGCACTACACCTAGTCCTTGGGTGCCTTCTAATAGTTTTAGAATTAGAGGAGCACCTCCTACACTTTCAATAACGTGATCGATATCTTTGGCAAAGTTTGTAAATACTGTTCTTGGCAAGCCCACTCCTGCTCGTGTAAGTATCTGTAGACTTCTTAGTTTATCTCTTGACCTTACCAAGGCTTGTGATTCTACTGCCGAAAATACCTTCATCATTTCAAACTGTCGTACCACTGCCGTACCATAAAATGTAACCGATGCGCCAATTCTTGGAATAATCGCATCAATATCTTCTAAATAACGACCATTGTAATACACTTTGGGGACTTTTTTCTCAAGTTCAATGATACATTTAAGATGGTCAATAATGATTGCTTCATGACCCTTTTCTTTTGCTGCCTCTATCAATCTTTTTGTAGAATACAGCTTGGCGTTTCTTGATAAAACTGCAATTTTCATGATGATTAAATTATAGGTAAAATGAGCTATTTATAGTATTACAAGACGCCCTGACACAAGATTTTAACGTTCTTCTTGATATGAAATCCACTTTTGCAATCCTTTCTACTGTCTTCATTAGGAGATCTTAAAGCTATAAAACATAACGGATGGGTTAGTAGGTGCTGTATGGCGTAGTTACCGAAGTAGTATACTATTTAGTAACCGCATCGGCTTCTGTAAAATAAAGAATAAAAGACTCCCAACCAACTGAGCAACATTACTACACTTGAATACGTGGATAACAAAAGGCGTTTATCTTCTTTCAGACAGAAGAGTCAATGGTATGTTCAGGCTTATTTGTACCTTTGGAAGGAATTAAGCGCTTAGAAAAATAGCCTTGGAGAAAATCATAATCAGTAAAATCGAAAAAGACTTTGAAGCACAGAAGCAACAGGAAGTGATGGCGTTACTCTCTTCTATCACACTTGAACACGTAATGGGAGGAACTTACAACTTACATAATACAAGAATGGCTATTTTAACGCTTGCTAAAGGCAATCTACAGGAAGTAATTACTTTAACAGAAAGTGCTAAAACAGACTTTAGAGATGTCATTTATTGGGTTTGGCTCGATAATAAATCTACAGAATAGCCAAATAACTCTTATACTTGCAGCAATGATTTTATATTTTTTCTTCACTCATTAAGCAAGATGTTGACGGTTCGTTGCATCTGTCAAAAAAAGCTACAACAGTGTAAGTAGTTCAACTCACACTGTTGTCTTTTATCATAAAATCCTCTTATTCAGCACTTACGAATTGGTGGAGTTTTTTCAACTCCGCTAGCATCGCCTTGCCCACACCTGCCGCTGATTGCGGATTTTGTCCTGTTACCAAGCGCTGGTCAACTGTTATGTGTTTTTGCCAAGGCACTGACTTCTCAAAGATTGCCCCGCGTTCAATTAATTTATTTTCTAATAAGTAAGGCACTACCTTATCAAGCCCTACGGCTACTTCCTCTTCGTTTGTAAAAGCATTTACTTTTTTGTCGGCTACCAAGTATTTGCCATTACTCAGCTTCACATTGACCAGCCCTACGGGGCCATGACATACTGCGCCTACTACCCCGTTGCTTTCATAGATTTCTTTTGCCAAAGAGGCGAGTGCTTCATTGTCTGCCAAATCCCACATGGTTCCGTGCCCACCAGCGTAGTAAATGGCTGTGTAATCTGCAGGATTTACTTCTGAGGGTTTCAGCGTATGTTCTACCTTATGGCGATAAGTATCATTTTCCCAAAACTTTTTATTAATGGGATCATCCAGTTTGAAGCCATCCACAGGAGCTTTTCCTCCTTTTGGACTCACAAAGTCGATTTCATAGCCTGCGGCCTCTAGCACTTCCCAAGGATGCGTTACCTCGCTGAGATAGTAGCCTGTTTTTTCTCCCGTATCGCCTTTTTTGTTGTGACTTGTGACGACAAATAAAATTTTCTTCTCCATTTGATTATCATTTTTAGTTTGTGCGGCTGCTTTGTCTGGAACAGAAAGAATGGTACAACCTGCTATTACCATTACACCTGTTATAATTGACTTCATGCGCTTTTTCATGGTGTACATTTTAAATTTGACAATACAAAGTTGCCCAACTGAAGCTGGTTTATACAGGACTTATCTCACAGATTTTATGTGAGGTAAGTCACATTTAAGAAAGTCGGCTTAGGGTTTCTCGAGATACACCCAGATAGGCGGCGAGAATAGTTTTGGGTACACGTTGTAGCAGAGAGGGATAAAGCGTCTTGAGTTCTTCGTAGCGACCTTTGGCATCTCTGTCGAGCAATGAAAGGATGCGCCTTTGTAAGGCAATGTAGCCAAGGTTTGATTTTACACGGAAGAAGTGTTCTATTTTTTGCAGATCGGCGCAGAGCTTATCTCTATTTTGAAGCGAGAGGCAAAGCACCTCACAATCCTCTAGGCAATCTATATCGGTGGTGGCTTTGATTCTTTTAAAGTAAGCTTGGTAGTCAGTCACCCACCAATCTTCCATAGCAAATTGTAATATGTGTTCTTTTCCCTCGTCGTTTGTGTAGTAAGCTTTAAGTAGGCCACTCAATACAAAGTAGTCATTTTGTACACTACTCCCGCTTTGTACTAGAAACTGATGCTTTTTCAATTTCTTTCTGGTAAAGTGCTCCATAACATAGTCAAACTCTGTATTAGTAATCGGCGTGATCGCTTCAATATGTCTTTTTAGTTTGATGCTCAATTGGGAAAGTGATATTTTCTGAGTGATGCTTCGATATATAATATTTGATTATTTTTCTTCTCTCGTGTATGACTCCCTAGAAAATGTTTAAGAATTAAATGCTGCATAATTAACATTTTGCGAAATTTTCACCACTTATCCTTCGATTTACCTTTCGTTCATTTTTTGACTTCGTCGAGCTCGCAGGCTCGGTTTCTTGATTACCGGAACGAAGTGGAGGTAAGCGGAGCAAACCGAGCCAGCGAGCGAGACGAAGTCAAATACAAAGGATAAGAACACAGAACCGC